>Ga0114999_10006820_pt1 | contig 13073 bp, 13 predicted proteins | sample ArcticOcean_MG_C_3_FD_89820 | JGI IMG/M metagenome (GOLD analysis project Ga0114999, IMG submission 89820) | Marine microbial communities from western Arctic Ocean - ArcticOcean_MG_CB8_126 | ecosystem: Environmental > Aquatic > Marine > Oceanic | place: Arctic Ocean: Canada Basin | collected...
GGCCGTATGATAGCCTCGTTCCACAACAGCGACAGATATTCCACTTACTTCAGCCCCACGTAATTGTATTTAATATAAAGCCTAGTCATCAGTAACATTGTATAACCAACGTTTTTGGCCACGGTCTGGATCAATAGCCCATATCTGATTATCAGAGGTTGATCCAAAAACAGTACCATCAGCGAGCACCATAGCAGATCGGATTTCGCCCCCTATTGGAGCATACCCTGGTTCAAAAGTCTTGCCACCGCTTATCCTATCGAGAAACCAAACTTTCCCGGAATCAGATCCTACAATCACTGATTCATCTGTGACGATAGGCGCAACTACAACTTTTGATTCAACGTCAAATTTCCACCTTTGGGTACCATCTCTCAAAGTCAGGGCATAGACTAACCCATCTACGCTTGCAGCATACACCGTTCCATCCATCACCACAGGGGATGCCCAAAACCAATTTGAATTGCCAGAGAAACTCCAGTCAACAGAGCCATTATCCCGGTCCAACGCATAGAATTTTTGATCCAATGCACCGAACAACAATTGGCCCTCCACGGCTATGGGGGCCATGACTATAGCACCCGTAGCTTCATAGCGCCATCTCTCGGTTCCATTCTCAAGATCTAGAGCATATACATTGTGGTCCATAGATCCCACGTAGCAAACACCATCAAAAATCGTCGGAGCCCCCCATATCATGCCTTTTGTGGGGTATTTCCAAACTAAATTTCCCGTTGTTGCCTCAAGAGCATATACGTTTCCATCAGTTGATCCGAAAATCACCTTACCTTCAGCATATGCTATGCCACCCACCACACGTGATACTTCTCCTGATAGCGTCGAACTATCCACTGACCATCTACCCATGGATCCCCCGAAATCTGGAGACCGTAGGTCCAGTGCGTGTATCATGCCATTATAAGTTGCGACATACAGTAAATCATTACCGATGGCAGGAACACTATAAATCGCTCCTAATCCGTCTTCGGAATCAGATCCGTTGAATGATCTCCTCTCCAGTCCAGTATCCATATGGAGTTCAACGATGCCGTTTTTTTGAGTAGTTGCATATAGTGAGTCCCCATCGACGACAACCCCACCCCAACCACCGGATGCTCCGAATTGAGAACCACAACCCAACAACAATAATGTGGCCACCACTAGTACTGAGAGCCAACTGTATCTTCTAATCCCTGATGCTTTTCTCAAATACAATCTCCAACCCTTTACTGTCCAGACCGTCTCCCCTATTTACCGACTGCCCCGGTTGCCGACAATCATCCAAAGAAAATCAACAATCACGGCTACTATCAACTTCCGGCACAGGGTCGTAGCCTGATGCTGCGAAAGGGTGACACCGGGCTAGCCTCTTTATAGTCAACCATCCGCCTCGCGTCGCCCCAAAATTCTCAATGGCTTCAAACGCATACTGCGAGCATGTGGGCTCGTATCTGCAGGAACTAGGAAGATACCTTGAGATCGCCTTTTGATAGAATTGTATAGATTTTAAAAACAAATTTGTGATGGGCATCAGACATACGGTCCCATAGCGCACACTAAAATCGGCTTATCCCTGACCTAGCTAGCAATGCTTTTAGAGAGTGCGCCAACTCATTAGAAGTTGACCCACGAGCCCCCTTCCGCACGACCAACACTATATCCCAAGCAACACTAGGCTCTGGCATCTCCCGGGCAATTGCCCTAAGGCACCGCTTCAGCCTGTTTCTAAGTACTGCGGATCCGATTCCCTTCCGGACTACGAATCCATAACGAGTGATCATGGAATGATTGATGGCCGCTCGCATTAACAGTCTATGATCTGCCCATGCGCGCCCCTCAACTGAGACTCGAGCGAAGTCTTGGCTTTTTCTTATTCGACGATCGCGTTGCATCCAACCATTTCCATCAAGCAGTGGATTGACAAACTTACGATCTGCTCACAGCTAGGGAAGCACGTCCTTTATACCGTCGACGGCGTAGGACTGCCCTCCCGTCATGAGTGGACATACGTTCCCTGAATCCATGGCTTCTTAAGCGTTTTCGAACTTTTGGTTGATAAGTACGTTTAGGCATAACTCTCCTACGAAGTAAATTATAGGTAGCTAAAGAAACAATGTCAACGAAACCACTTCTGCCTCCAAGGGCTCCAAAGTCTTGTTAGCCCGAAGCAACCCCCTTCTGGATCATATGTGCTAACTTTGATACCATTAAGAAATAAATCTTTCGTAGGATAAGGATAGGTGTTATGAACACAATAATTGATAATGATCTTCGTATAGACAAAGTGAAGTGCGGGCGTTTTGACAACAATGCTTATATTGTAAAAAATTCAGCTACTAACGAATGTGTCATAATTGATGCCCCTGAAGAATCGGAAAATATACTAGCCCTTATAGGTGACACCTCCGTGGTAGCAATCTTAATAACCCACAACCACATGGATCATCTAGCAGGTTTGGACATACTACGAGAATCAACACAGGCACCTGTTTGGATACACAGAACCGATGCAGTTGCAATCTCACCTGTTGCTGAGCAACACCTCGAGGGAGGAGAACAACTCAGAATGGGCGAGCTAGAAATACACAGCATTTTCACCCCAGGGCATACCCCTGGGTCTACATCTTATCTTATAAACAATCATTTATTCACCGGGGATACCCTTTTCCCTGGAGGCCCAGGCCATAGTACCAGCCCCGAGAACCTTGCAATTATTATTCGGTCGCTAGAGGAAAATATATTCCCCTTAGCAGACGATGTTCAGATTTACCCTGGACATGGCAATAACACTGACCTTGAAGCCTCTCGCAGCGAATACAAAGTTTTTGCAAACAAACACCATCCTGATACTCTCTATGGAGATGTCTTGTGGCTTTCAAATTAGCAAACTTAGGAATGCAAGCGTCCAACTAACAAGAAGCGACCAGCTGGGTTGATTACCAAGGTTGGTCGCTTCTTGTTAGTTCTAGATAATGTGTATTCCTCTGATTATTTCCCCTGCCAATTAGGAGCTCGCTTTTCAGCAAAGGCTCGTGGTCCCTCCTTGGCATCATCTGAACCAATTACGACTTTGTTCACGTATTCACCCATTTGCATTGAAGTGCCTATGGCAAACTGGCGCCAAAACTGGACCATCGCCTTGCTACCTTGGACGGCCAGAGGGGCCTGACGGCCTATCATCTCTGCTATTTCCACTGCCCTTGGCATAAGCTCTTCCGGGGCTACAACATCATGGATAAACCCAATCCGCTGCGCATCTTGTGGGCTCATCCTATCCGCTGTGAACAATAAATAATTCAATTCACCAATAGGCATAACATGGGCTCCATGATGAATAGCATAGCCTGCTAGGATTCCCCTCTGCACCTCGAACAATCCAAAGTATGCATCAGTTGAAGCTATTCGAATATCACAGTCCATAGACCGTTCACACCCACCCCCTACTGCCAATCCATTGACAGCAGCAATGATCGGCTTAGGGCAGCTTGCAAGGCTCATGCCCCCTCGGCCTCCTCTGGCTCGAGCACTCTGGGCTACAGCTTCTTCTTGGGTAATCTCGCCGCTTTCCAGCTTTGCTTTGGTTTCTGCTGCAGCTGCGTTTCGCTCAGTCATTTCTTTGAGGTCTGCTCCTGCAGAAAAAGCCCTCCCATTCCCCGTAACAATCCCAGCAGTCATCCCGGTATCCTGCGAGAAATCATGAAGCGCATCTTGCAATTCAGCTTCCATTGCTCCTCCCAGAGCGTTCAGCCTCTCAGGTCTGTTCATAGTGAACACTGCATAGTGCTTATCCGGGAATTTTTCGTAAATCAAATCAGGCATTTCGTTGCTCCTTTTGCTACTGCTAACGCAGTTCAGTAAATTGGCCAGCTTCTCACAAAGCAATCTTGAGATCCAATCAAGGTGATTTTCATGGATTCCAAGTCAGATAAGCCGGTGGAAAGTGGCAGAGAGCAGGATACTACAAGGTGATCATCTTTGGAAAGTCTGAATCAATAATGTGAATGGTTGCGCCAAAAAAACTTGGCTAATAAATTGGAAACCGACTATATTTCACGTGCAATTAACGCAATACGTAACACTTGGCTAAGCGTAGGTGCTTCGTGGTTCTCTAAAACGATATCCTACGTTCCAGACAGTCTCAATATAGCTCTGGACATCTTCCCCAAGCTTACTCCTCAATCTGCGTACGTGCACATCTACTGTCCTCGTGCCCCCAAAATAATCATACCCCCAAACCCGGGTGAGTAAATTTTCACGGGTAAACACTATACCAGGATTAGATGCTAGCACGATAAGCAACTGATATTCCTTATACGTAAGTAGCGCTGGCTCACCTCTGACAGTAACCTCGTACCTCTCGAAATCCACTGCCAAAGTGCCTATCCGCAAAACTCTTCCCTCGTCGTCTCTTTGACCTGCTCTAAGAATATGATTAATTCTAGTGAGTAATTCCAAAGCAGAAGACGGAATGACAACAAAATCCCCACTAGCCGAAAGAGGAAAGTAAGATTCTAAGCTAGTGACAGGAACCAAATCTATAATAGGAATCATGCGCCCACCGCAAGCTTCCACTATGTGCTCAACAGCTGCATCAGGTACGAACTGTCGGTCCAATAGCACAATATCCACAACCCCATCAACCATTGAAGGTAAGAGTGCCGTATCCCCGCAGACCAGCACGGAGATTCCTAAAGAAGGTAAATCTTCTACGCACTTCGGCTGTAGCTGCTGAGCGGTTACAGCAATTACTGTAGTGTCCGACATTGCTTCCTCTCAAAGTGCCATCATCGGGATGTTGCCTCACTTGCTCAAGAATCAGAACTCAATCTGTCGATTAAAGTGTGAGGAGGTATTCTGCTATGCCCTGCCCGTTCTTAGCAATACCCGATAAATGCCCTCCATCAAACTCAATCACAGATGATGCGCCATAGGCTTGTGCCTTTTTTCTCTGTTTCTTGAGTGGAAGTATTCTATCGTGTTTAAATAGAACTGCAGAAGATGGTATATCGCTAGGACGCGGCTCTATAGGGGAAACCCAAGGCTCAAATGGAGAAGCGACGCTCTTGCCAATCATCGAACCGGCGACCCCATGAGCCGCTCCATTACACAGTAACGGTAATGCCAAAGCTTTGTGTAGTTTACCCACTCCTCTGTGGTCTTCCAATTTCAACATGGATCGTAGCAGGAAAAGGGTCTGCCAAGTTAATGAATAAGATCCAATCATAGTATCACGCAGGCCAGGGACACTATCCAAAGACATAAGATCACGCATTAACTTACCCAAGGAATTACCCGTTGGTCTCGTACTGTTTGGAATTGCTGAACCTACAAACACCATATGCTTTACTACGGGGATACGTTCTGCAAGATACGGCAACAGAAAGCCTGCTCCTCCATGCCCCACCAAAACTAAGTTTTGCAGCCCTCGCTGGTCAACTAGGTTCGACAAATAATCAGTGTATTCTTTAAGTGTAATGCTCCCATTGTTGGGGCTTTGAAAAGTTCTATGCCCAGGTAAATCTTCTGCAACCACACTACCTACGCCATCAAAAAAACGGTTATGGCTCCCATGAACCACAGTGTATCCCGACCGCGCCTTATTGAGTGCGCCGCGAAGTTCATCCCAAATCCAGTTCCCATAACCCGGGCCATGCACTAACAAATAATCACTTGCCATTTATCGCACTCCATCCAATGGATACATACCCAGTGTCCCTCTCATGATGTTGGGCACAGTAACATCATAATAAGGAATGATAACAGGACTATCCATCACCAACAATCCTCACCCTATCAGACTCCTGACGAATCATAGACCCGCATGCTTTCGTAAGTACCATGCAGTAGCTGAAGTTTCAGCGTTTTGCAGAGTTTGCAAAGACCCTTCTGCTACCACTTGTCCACCTGCCATACCAGGCCCAGGGCCCAAGTCAATAATCCAGTCGGCATTCTTGATCATATCAAGGTTATGCTCAATTAAAATAACAGTGTTTCCTGCATCAACTAAGCGATGCAAAACTTCCAGTAACCTGGCACAATCATCGAAAGAAAGTCCTGTGGTTGGTTCATCAAGGATGTATAACGTTTTTCCAGTTGCCCTACGAGAAAGCTCAGTGGCTAACTTGATCCTTTGAGCCTCGCCACCACTAAGGGTAGTTGCAGGTTGTCCCAGACGCATGTACCCCAAACCGACATCTTTCAGGGTCTGCAATCTGGTCTTTATTGGTTGGAAATTCCAAAAAAATTCAAGCCCATCAGAAACCGTCATAGACAACACATCAGCTATAGTTTTCTCTTTGAACAGTATGTCTAATGCTTCACGGTTATACCGCTTCCCATCACATATTTCACAAACCACGGTCACCGTTGGGAGAAATTGCATTTCTATCTCATTGGCCCCTTCTCCTGCACATGCCTCGCACCGGCCTCCTTTTACATTAAAAGAAAAGCGTCCTGGCTTATATCCACGAACCCTAGATTCCGGAACTGCACTAAAAAGCTCTCTTATAGGGGTGAAGGCTCCAGTGTATGTTGCTGCGTTGCTTCGAGGAGTTCGTCCAATTGGTGATTGATCTATGTTCACTACTTTATCTATGTGTTCTATACCTTCTATGGAATCAAAAATACCTGGTCGCTCTTTGGAACGGTAGAGCTTTTGCATCAACCCCTTATAAACAATTTCATTCACCAGCGTACTCTTGCCCGATCCAGAAACTCCAGTGACACAATTCAAAACCCCTAAAGGAAATCGCACAGTGATGTTCTGTAAATTATTTTCCCTTGCCCCCGAAATAACTATGGCCTGTCCGTTCCCCTCGCGACGAGATTCAGGTGTAGGAATAACCTTTCTTCCACTCAGATAAGCTCCTGTGAGAGATTCGTCGGAAGCCGCTATTTGGTCAAATTCTCCAGTAGCAACAATCTGACCTCCGTCGCTGCCGGCAGCAGGCCCTAAATCGATAATCCAGTCAGCTGCCCGCATCATTGCTTCGTCGTGTTCCACAACTAAAACGGTATTGCCCAGATCTCTCAATCTCTCGAGCGTAGTTATAAGCCTCTGGTCATCGGCAGGATGCAAGCCAACCGTTGGCTCATCACACACGTATAACACACCCACCAACCCGGATCCGATTTGCGTCGCTAGGCGAATTCTTTGTGCCTCTCCTCCGCTCAAAGTAGAGGCCTGACGCTCCAGGCTCAAGTATCCTAATCCGATATCAACAAGGAATTGTAAGCGTCCTTCTATTTCTTTCAGTATCTGATCTGCTATTTCCGCTTCTCTTGGAGACAGTCCCAACGTATCTTGCTGTTTTGAATGACTTCCTGAATCAGCAATTGATCGAACCCACGACAAACTCTCAATAATAGGTAAACGAGTAATCTCAATGACATTGCTACCCGATACCAAAACAGCAAGTGAATCAGGTTTCAAGCGATTACCATCGCATGCATTACAAGAAACCCGAGCCATATACTGTTCGATTTCTCGACGAACGTAATCAGATTTGGTATCCACATAACGCCTCTGGAGATTTTCTATCACTCCCTCAATAGCAGTTTGCCATGTAACAGTCCGACCACGGCGAGTACGATGCTTGACGGTGATCTTTTCAGATTTGTTGCCATATAGAATAAGATCAACGATTGTTTCCGGAAGTTGGTAAAACGGGGTATCTAAATCAAACCCATAAGCGTCACCAATACTCTGCAAAACACTAAGGTGCCATCCTGCGTATCTTCCTGATCGATTCCAAGGAGTTATGGCTCCAGCTCTTATAGATTTTCTTTCATCCCCGATAACACGAGTCGCATCCACTTGCAAACGAAATCCTAACCCGGAACACTCACCGCACGCTCCATGAGGGCTGTTAAAACTAAACGTCCTAGGTTCAATTTCTGCGATGCTGTACCCACATTTTATACAAGCCAAGGATTCAGAAAACACGATGTCCTCTTGGGTAGGAAAGGACACCGCAAGGATACCAGCCCCCAACTTTAAAGCTGCTTCCACTGAATCCGTAACACGCACTCGGTCAATCGTATCGGTTATAACCAGTCGGTCAACTACTACGTGAATGGTATGCCACTTTTGTCGTGCCAGCTGAATATCATCGGAGAGTTCAACGATTTCTCCGTCAATACGTACTCGGACAAACCCAGCTGCCCGCATATTTTCTAGGATATCTCTATGCTCTCCTTTGCGCCTAACCACAAGCGGCGCGAGCAACATAAACCGTGTATCTTCCGGCAATTTCAAAATGGTATCAACGATTTGTTGGACAGACTGACCCGATACCTCAGTAGAGCACTTTGGGCAGTAAGGGTGTCCCACACGTGCAAAGAGCAATCTCAGATAATCATAAATTTCTGTGACCGTACCAACTGTTGACCTCGGGTTTCTGGATACTCCTTTTTGGTCAATCGAAATAGACGGAGACAACCCCTCAATGTAATCGACATCAGGTTTATCCAACCTCCCTAGGAACTGCCTCGCATAAGCAGACAAAGATTCAACGTACCTGCGCTGACCTTCAGCGTACACAGTATCAAACGCCAAAGAGCTCTTGCCTGATCCAGATACCCCGGTAATCACCACTAATTTGTCTCGTGGTATGTCGACATCAACGTTTTTCAAGTTATGCTCTCGAGCCCCGCGGACAACAATATGGTCAACTGCCATCATCAAACTCCCAAACGATTGTTTCATCTATTATAGCAACCAAGGTAATAAAACCCTATCGCCCATGTCCTACATCAATATCAGCTAAACCACCAAAATCCTCTCACCCCCACTATGTCTTAGCCCTTTCCTGGGTTCGACACGAGATTACCAAAAGAAAATCCAATCTGTTACAGTTAATGCACAATGATAACTGTATCCAATATAAGTAAGACTTTTGGCAATCGCACACTCTTTCGCGGATTGAATCTCAACATTGTTGCTGGAGATCGCATTGCCTTGGTCGGGGACAATGGTTCAGGCAAGACGAGCCTGATGGATATCTTGGCTAGCCAATCAAATCCATCAGAAGGCTCCATAACTTCAATAAAGAACCTTAGTGTAGGCTATCTCACTCAGGACACTGCTGTGTCATCGTCAAGAACTGTCTTAGAAGAAGTACTTGATGAATCCCCTCATTCGCTCAAATTGAGAAGAACAATCGAGTCGTTGCACCACCAACTTGCTTCCGAGACAGATACCAATAAACAACGATCCCTACTAACCCAGTTAGGCAAACTTGATTCACAGCTTGACGCTGAATCACCATCCATGGAACACGAAGCAAAAGCAATTTTATCAGGGTTAGGATTCAAACAAACTGACTTTGACCGACCACTCATTGAGTTCAGTGGAGGGTGGGTTATGCGGGCTGCCCTTTCAAAGCTACTGGTTAAGAAACCTGATATTCTGTTACTTGACGAGCCAACAAATCACCTAGATATCGACGCGACGGTATGGTTTGAAAAATACCTGTTATCTTTTAGGGGAGCCCTTGTACTGACCTCTCATGACCGCACATTCCTCAATCATCTAGCTAGTCACATCTTGGCAATAGAATCACACCAAACAATTATAATCAAAGGGAATTACGATAACTTTTTAATCGCAAAGGAACAATCCGAGAAGATTCAAGAAGCAACTGCTACTAGGACCGAACGAGAAATTCAGCGGCAGATGAAATTTGTAGACCGATTCCGATCCAAGGCCAGAAAAGCAAGCCAAGTGCAAAGCCGGCTCAAGCGGATAGAAAAAATGCAAATCACTGCCGTTCCTCGAGCAACAAAACGGATACACTATACCTTTCCGGCTCCTCCCCGCAGTGGTTCTCAGGTCCTCACACTCAAGGGCATAAACAAATCATACGGACCGAATATAATCTACACTGGGCTGAATCTAGAGCTAGTACGAGGAGATAAGGTAGCCCTTGTAGGACCCAATGGAGCCGGGAAAACCACTCTGCTAAAAATTATGGCTGGTGTCCTCGAATTTGAGAGGGGCACTCGTACTCTTGGGCACAATGTTGTTCCCTCCTATTACGCACAACATTTACTTGAATTACTTAATCCAGAAAACTCTATCACCCAAGAATTGCATCAGATTGCAAATAGTGAATCAGAACAGCAAATCAGAACCCTCTTAGGAGGTTTTTTGTTCAGCGGCGATGATGTATATAAATCTATCAACGTGTTGTCAGGGGGAGAAAAAGCCCGAGTTGCACTCGCTAAATTACTACTTCAGCCTAGCAACTTACTATTCATGGATGAGCCAACGAATCACCTAGATATTGCGTCCAGAGAAATTTTGACTGATGCACTCATTGACTACCAAGGCACACTCTGTTTCATAACTCACGACCGAACATTGATCCATGAGGTGGCCAACAAAGTCCTGGAAATTGACCAAGGAAGCCCTCGCCTATTTGATGGTGATTATGATTTCTACCTGTACCACAAAAACCACGAGCAGCATGCTGAAACGGGATATCTGCCCAAAGGTGATACCAAACAATCCACTCGCAAGGACCCTTCTCCCAACAAAACTATCACACCTAAAAAGAATGGCAATTCGCTCAAAACTCTTGAGCAGCAATCCCGGAAGGTCTCTAAGGAAATCGATGAGTTAGAAGCCTTGATTTCTAGCAATGAACTCGAGATCAATAAATTAGAATCATTACTCTCTAACCCCGTTGAACTTGGAGACCAAGGCGAGATTGCAAGTTATGCGAACCAACATACTGCTCTAAAAATTGAGATTGATAATCTCTGGCTCAGGCTAGAAAGCCTTGAAGCAGAAGCCAGTGCGATCAAAATAGAACTCTCATTTTTCACTGACACTACAAAAGAACCTACAGGCCGAACAAATTAAGTTTTGTTCGGTTTTTTGCACGTTCCACAACTACACAGTGATCTCAAAAAATCAAATGTATATATGCCTGTATAATGCTCATCGTTAAACAGGAACTGATAAGCGTAATTGCCAATAGAAAGATAGTCGAGGACCTGTACTTGCGCAGGAACCGTAACAGGATCAAGGACCGGCCTTTGGGTCCACTCGTCAATGCAGCCAGCGCAGCGACAGGCAAGTCTTAAATCTCGGGGGCTGTAGTCACTTGTATGGTTATCTGGCCACTCGATCGAAACTTTATCTTCGAGCAACAATATCTCCTTGGGCCGCATTTGGTTAGAAGCCATTCACCTTTTATCCGTTCTTAGTTTGTTTTCGACTGGGCATCCCCAGTCAACTATCCCAACGATCAAGTCGCTTGTACTCCCGCTCATAATATACGAGGGGTTCGCCTTGCCCTAAAGCAAAAGTTTCTGCTTCTGCTATGAATATCACATGATCAGCTACCTCGAAATGCTGAGCCACCCGACAATCAATATAAGCTAAGCTACCACTGATCATAGGAATTCCAATAGCAGTGTACCAGTAATCAAGTCCTTCGGGTTGGTCCCTGCCCGGGTCACTTTTGGAAAAATGAATGGCAATATCTAGCTGTGCCGTGTTCAGAAAGTTGATCCCGAATCTATTCTTACTTTCTATCAGTCTTTTTGATCGCCTGTTGATCCCAACTGACAGCAAAAGTAGAGGAGGTTCAATAGACACTGAGCACAGCGCATTTGCGGTCATCCCATGAACGGCACTATGCTTTGACCCTTCGGTAGCATCTTGCTCCTGGCTTTTCCTAGTATCGCTCTTACTGCCACACACATCCGATCCATCATCAATCTCTTCAGTAGTAGTAATTACGGTAACACCCGTAGTAAAGCGACCCCATATATCTCTGATATCGCCAGTTTCCTTGCGCATATAAGGTCACAGCCCCCGTTTGCTTTCTGGTGCTCCAGCAGAACTTTAATATTCCCAGCAGACTCAGCAATGTTTGAGTCAACATTATACAAAATTACCAACATAAAGCATAGAACATGAGCACATATGCTACCCAGCAAGTTATCCATTTCTTGCGAGCAAATGCTATGGTCGGTATAATCAATGGTAACGCTACCAACATATATTTAATCCCGCTGGAAACTCTCGGGATCACAGGAAAGGATCGTGCTAATGCAGACAGCAACATTCCAAGTCAAATCCGGACTCGCACAAATGCTGAAAGGTGGGGTCATAATGGATGTGGCCAATGCCGCTCAGGCAGAAATTGCCCAGAAAGCTGGCGCTTGCGCTGTAATGGCCCTAGAACGTGTCCCTGCTGATATTCGAGCTGCAGGAGGGGTTGCTCGCATGGCTGATCCAGCAAAAATCAAAGAAATAATGGGAGTGGTCAGCATACCCGTAATGGCAAAGTCTCGGATAGGACATTTTGTTGAAGCACAAGTCCTTCAGGCTCTCGGAGTGGACTACATTGACGAATCTGAAGTGCTCACGCCAGCTGATGAAAATAATCATGTGTGGAAGCATAACTACACGGTACCGTTCGTATGCGGCTGTAGAGACCTCGGAGAAGCACTCCGGAGAATCGGGGAAGGCGCCGCAATGATCCGCACCAAAGGAGAAGCTGGTACAGGAGATATCGTCGAAGCAGTACGCCATATGAAAACACTCATGAACGACATCAAGCGAGTAGCTTCCTTAACCCAAGACGAATTGATGGCCGAATCAAAGCGACTAGGAGCGCCTTTCGACTTAGTGGCGCAAGTTAAGGAAACCGGAAGTCTACCAGTCGTGAATTTTGCTGCAGGTGGAATCGCTACCCCTTCTGACGCCGCACTGATGATGCAATTAGGAGCCGATGGCGTGTTCGTTGGATCTGGTATCTTCAAATCATCTAACCCAGAAAAAATGGCAACTGCTGTGGTACAGGCAACGACACATTACCAAGATCCCTTTGTGATAGCAGAAGTTTCTGAAGGCATTGGAGATCCAATGGCCGGGCTATCCGTCAGAGACATGAAACCAGAAGATGCGTTAGCTACCCGAGGGTGGTAAGGGCAATCTTAGGACCTTACTCGGATTAGAATCCTGCTAGGATTAACAACCATAACGTCCCATATCTGCAAAGGAATCTTAAGTTGAAGTGTTTCGGCGTACTAGCACTACAGGGAGATTTTCGAGA
>Ga0114999_10006822_pt1 | contig 13071 bp, 11 predicted proteins | sample ArcticOcean_MG_C_3_FD_89820 | JGI IMG/M metagenome (GOLD analysis project Ga0114999, IMG submission 89820) | Marine microbial communities from western Arctic Ocean - ArcticOcean_MG_CB8_126 | ecosystem: Environmental > Aquatic > Marine > Oceanic | place: Arctic Ocean: Canada Basin | collected...
GTTGTATTGCCAACAGCATCTAATTTATCAGTTCTTTCTCTAACTTCTGGAGGAAGTTCTGCCATTTCAGCTATACCTCCCGCATTATCAGAAATAGGTCCATAAGCATCAACGGCAAGTTGAATTCCTGTATTTGCAAGCATACCTACAGCAGCAATAGCAATTCCGTATAAACCTGCAAAATGAAATGAAGTAAGTATTGCAATACAAATTAGAATAATTGGGATAGCAGTAGACATCATCCCAACTCCCAGACCAGCAATAATAGTTGTAGCTGCTCCAGTTTCTGATTGTTTTACAATAGATAATACGGGCTTTGAACCAGTAGCTGTATAATATTCAGTTATTTTTCCTACTCCTAGACCAGCTACTAAACCAACAATTGTAGCAGCAAAAACACCATTGGATGTATATATAAAATCTTTTCCAAATAATGTTGAAGTCCATGTCTCAGGAAGAAAGTATTGAATTAAGAAGTATGTTGATACTATCATTAATCCCGCAGAAATAAGCTCACCCGTATTTAATGCAGTGTGAGGATTTCCACCATCTTTAACTTTTACAAAAAACGTTCCAATTATTGACATAATTATTCCAGTTGCAGAAATAAATAATGGAAGAATAACTGCGTTAATTTCTTTTCCTTGAAATTCCTGAACGCCAATAAAAGCAGCTCCAAGAACCATTGCTCCAATGATTGACCCAACAAATGATTCGAATAAATCAGCTCCCATACCAGCAACATCTCCAACGTTATCTCCAACGTTATCAGCTATTGTAGCTGGATTTAGTGGATGATCTTCTGGAATTCCTGCCTCTACTTTGCCTACAAGGTCAGCACCAACATCAGCAGCTTTTGTGTAAATTCCACCTCCAACTCTTGCGAAAAGAGCTATTGAAGAAGCTCCTAGTGAAAATCCTGAAATAACTTTAATTACTGTGTCTATATCATCAAACATAGAGTTATAGATGATAAATAGTGAACTCAGACCTAATACACCAAGCCCAACAACTCCCATACCCATCACTGTTCCACCGGAAAATGCTATTTCCAATGCTTTTCCAAGTGAATGTCGCGCTGCATTTGTCGTTCTAACATTTGCTTTAGTAGCAACTTTCATTCCTATGTAGCCAGCTAGTCCTGAACAAGTAGCTCCAACAATGAATGATACTGCTACAAGCCAACTTGTACCTTCATGAATTCCTTTATAAGCTAATAGCACTGACGTTAAGATTACAAAAACTGATAATATTTTATATTCAGCTTTTAAAAATGCCATTGCTCCTTCAGCAATATTAGCGGCAATTTTTTTCATTTTATCTGTTCCAATTTCTTTAGATTCTACCCATTTACTTTTTATGTAAACAAATAAAAGGGCAACTAAACCGGTTGATGGTAATAAGTATAATATGTTATCCATAGTTATTTTTTTAAGTTTTGCGCAAATATAGTATCTAATATAAAATTAGATTCTTTTATTTTTTAATTAATTACAATGTTCATTAAAAACATCTATTAGATGATCTGCAATCATATTAGCATTTCTTCCCTCAATGTGATGTCTTTCAACAAAATGTATCAATTCTCCATTATCAAATAAAGCTATTGCAGGAGAACTTGGAGGATAAGGAAGACACATTTCTCTAACTTTATTTACAGCATCAAAATCTACACCAGCAAAAACAGTATATAAATGATTAGGTTTGGTTGATGCTTTATTTAAAGCTTCTAAGACACCTGGTCTAGCTGCTCCAGCAGCACATCCACAGACTGAATTTATTAGCACTAGGCACTTACCTGAACTATTATCTAAATTATCAGTTACATCTTCAGTTGTTTTTAATTCAGAAAAGCCATTATTTATAAGCTCTTCAACCATCGGTTTTGTTAATTCTACAGGATACATAATTATATTTATTTAAATTGTTTTATTTTTTACATAAAGCCAAGTTCTAACTTAGCTTCTTCAGACATTAAATCACTAGTATAAGGAGGATCAAAAGTAATCTCTACTTCTACTTCATTAATTTCTTTTATCATCTCAACTCTATCTTTTATATCTTTTGGAATTGATTCTGCAGCAGGACAAGATGGAGATGTTAGGGTAATTAAAATGTGGACATTATTTATAGGTAAAATTTTAATATCATAAATTAAACCTAGTTCATAAACATCTACAGGTATTTCAGGATCATGAACTGTTTTTATTGCTCTAATAATTTTTTCTTTAAGTTGTATTTCTTCGTTATTCATTTTTTGATATGTTAGATAAAGCAAAAATTTTAAATTTATTCATCATTGATTCTAGTCCATTAGATCTCTGCGTACCTATAAACCTATTGAGACCTATTTTTTTAATAAAAAATAAGTTTGAATTAATAATTTCTTCTGGTGAGCTATTTGAAAAAATTCTAATTAATAAACTCAGAAGCCCCTTAGTTATAGCTGTATTGCTATCTCCTAAAAAAATAAATCTATTATTTTCTAGTGTATATACAAGCCAAACTTTTGATTGACAACCTTTGATTATATTTTCTTCAATTTTAAATTTTTCTTCAATAGGCAACATTTTTTCTCCTAATTCCATGAGATAGTTTAATATCATTTCAAAATCTCCATCTAAAATTTTGAATTCTTCAATTATTTCTTTTTGTTTAGAGTCTATTTTCTTCAACTTATTTTCTTATTATGTTATTTAAAGAATCAATAAAATAATCTATTTCTTCTATTGAATTATATATAGCTAGAGAAATTCTAGCAGTACCTTCAAGCTTAAATTTATCCATGATTGGTTGTGTGCAATGATGTCCTGTTCTTATTGCAATTCCTTTTGCATCTAATAATAATCCAAGATCATAATAGTGTAATTTTTCTATTGTAAATGAAAAAACACCAATTCGATTTTTAGCGTTTCCAAATAATTTTAATCCATCAATACTTTGGAGTTTTTTGAGAGTGTAGTCTTTAATTTTATTTTCATATTTATGAATGATTTCTCTTCCTGTATTATTAATAAATTTTATAGCTTCTTTAAAAGCTATTACGTCTCCAATATTTGGAGTACCAGCTTCAAATTTATATGGAATTTCATTATATGATGTTTTGTTGAATGTGACATTTTTAATCATTTCTCCACCTCCCATGTAAGGAGGTATTTCATTAAGAATTTTACTTTTCCCATATATTACTCCGATTCCAGTAGGGCCATACATTTTATGAGCTGATAAAACATAAAAATCACAGTCAAGTTCTTGGACATCTATATTAACATGAGGGGATGCTTGTGCTCCGTCTATTAAAATTTTAATTCCAGACTCTTTACATATGTTAATTATTTTTTTAATTGGATTAATAGTTCCTAGTGAATTTGATATATGTACTAATGAGACAAATTTTGTTTTATTAGAAATTAGACTTTTAAAATTATTAGTATCTAACTCTCCATTTTCATTTACTCTTATTGTCTTTAGTTTTAATTTTTTATCATCACATACCATTTGCCATGGAACAATATTAGAATGGTGTTCCATTTCTGAAATAATTATTTCATCATTTTCTCTTAAAAATTTTTTAGAGTAGCAGTTTGCAACAAGATTAATTCCTTCAGTTGTTCCTTTAGTGAAAATAATTTCTTTTACACTTTTAGCATTTATAAAATCTTTCACCAAATGTCTGGTTTTTTCAAATTCCTTTGTAGCTTTTTCTGCTAGAGAGTGAATGCCCCTATGTATATTTGCATTGAAGTTTTTATAATAAAAATCAAGTGCATTTATAACCTGAAGAGGTTTTTGTGTAGTGGCTGCGTTATCTAAATAAACTAAATCATTACCATTGATTTTAGTTTTAAGTATAGGAAATTTTTTTCTTATACTATCAACATTCAATGATTCAATCATAGTGCAAAATATTCTAATTGTTTCTCAGTGATATTTTTAATTTTTTCTTTTATGAAATCATTTTCAATCTTTTCTAATATTTCCTCGAAGAAAGCTCCTAGTAAGATTGTAATTGCTTTGTTTTTAGGTATACCTCTAGACATTAAATAAAACATAGCTTCCTCATCAAGTTGTCCAACGGTACAACCATGAGAACATTTTACATCATCTGCCCATATTTCTAATTGCGGTTTTGTATTAACTTTTGCATTATCGGATAAAAGAATATTATTATTAGATTGAAAGGCATTGGTTTTTTGGGCTTTTTTTCTAACAAATATTTTTCCATTAAATACTCCATTTGAATTTCCATCCATAATTCCTTTATAGTGCTCATTGCTTATAGAATTTTCATCTATATGATCTACTGTAGTATGATTGTCAACATGTGAATTATTTTTTAAAGCATAGAACCCGTACATGTTAGCATAGCAGTTTTTATCTTTTAATTCTATATTTAAATTGTTTCTTACTAATGCTCCGGAATAACTAAATGTAAAGCAATTGGAAATGCTATTTTGTTTTTGAGAAATATTTATACTATTAAAATGAAAATCATTAGGGTTATTCTGTAAAGTAAAATATTCTATTTCAGAGTTTTCTTCTTGAAAAATTTCAGTAACTGATGTTGAAAAATTCTCATTTGAACTCATATTAATAATTTCTTCAAGAAATGTAGCTTTAGAATTAGGATTACAAACAATTAATTTTCTTAAGTGATTTACAGATTTTGAGTTTAAAAAATTTAAAATATTTATATGCTCTTTTGAAGAATAATTTTTATTAATTTTTATTATTAATGACTCCTTGTAATTAATAGTATTTATAGAAGTAAAAATGTCATTATTTGAGTCGTCTTGATTGTTAAATGATTTATGAAAAGTTTTTTTTTCATCTTTATTTAAGTCATTATATACATTAACCTGTAAACCACTAGGAATTTTAGATATATTTTTTTGGAAAATTCCATTAATTGTAATTATTGAAAATTGTTTTTTATATTTTTTTAGTAAGTCATTATTAAAGGATGCTTTTGTATCAATATTTGGAATGCTATTTAAAATGTCAAATTTTTTTGATACTCTTTTCAATAGGGGAGAGAATTTGTATTCTTCATTATAAAAATTTAGTGCATTTTTTATCGAGTTATAGACTTTATTTTTTCTATTTTTTAGTAGAGTATTTGATTCTTTATTTATGTTTTCTTTTATTAAAGTAAAATCTTTCATTTTCTAAAAATAAATTGGCTTATTAATTATTGACTTTGATCCAGTCATATCCTTTTTCTTCTAATTCTAATGCTAAATTTTTATCACCTGATTTAACAATTTTTCCATCAATTAATACATGTACAAAATCAGGGATGATGTAGTCGAGAAGTCTCTGATAGTGAGTGACAAGTATTGTAGCATTATTTTTTGATTTTAGTTTATTTACTCCATTTGCAACAATTTTAAGAGCATCTATATCCAGACCTGAATCGGTTTCATCCAGAATGGCTAATTCCGGTTCTAGCATAGCCATTTGAAAAATTTCATTTTTTTTCTTTTCACCACCTGAAAACCCTTCATTTATCGATCTACTAAGAAGAGTTTGTTTTATTTCAACAAGCTTCATTTTTTCTTTCATTATCTTTAAAAATGAGACTGCGTCAAGAGGTTTTTTTCCTTTTGATTGTCTAATCTGGTTAACAGCAGTTTTAATAAAGTTTGTGGTAGAAACTCCAGGGATTTCGACAGGATATTGAAAAGCAAGAAAAATTCCTTTTTTTGCTCTTTCATCAGCGCTTAATTCTGATAGTTCTTTATTAAAAAAAAGAATACTTCCTTTGTCAATTTTATACTCTTCTCTTCCAGCTATTACTGAAGCAAGAGTGCTTTTACCAGAACCATTAGGCCCCATTATAGCATGAATTTCTCCTTTATTAACTTTTAAGTTTAATCCTTTTAAGATCGGATTATGGTCTACTGATACGTGAAGATTTTTTATTTCTAACATTTTTTTTATTTACATTTAACCAACACTACCTTCTAGTGTTAGTGATAATAATTTTTGAGCTTCAACAGAAAATTCCATTGGTAATTGATTTAAAACTTCTTTTGCATATCCATTAACTATTAATGCTACAGCATTTTCTTCATCAATCCCTCTTTGTAAACAATAGAAAATTTGATCTTCTCCAATTTTTGATGTTGTTGCTTCATGTTCTACCATAGAAGATTTATTTTCAACATCAATGTATGGAAAAGTATGTGCACCACATTTATTGCCAAGTAATAACGAATCACATTGAGAAAAATTTCGAGACTTAGAAGCTCTCTTCATAACCTTGACCTGTCCTCTGTAACTATTTTGAGAAAATCCAGCAGAAATACCTTTTGATATTATTTTAGATTTCGTATTCTTTCCAATATGAATCATTTTTGTTCCTGTATCAGCTTGTTGATAATTATTAGTAACAGCAACAGAATAAAATTCTCCTTTTGAGTAGTTTCCTTTTAGAATGCACGACGGATATTTCCATGTAATAGCTGATCCCGTCTCAACTTGTGTCCAACTTATTTTGGAATTATCTCCAAAACATATTCCTCTTTTGGTGACAAAATTAAATATTCCTCCAACACCTTCTTTATTTCCAGGATACCAGTTTTGAATTGTCGAATATTTTACTTCAGCATCTTTTCCAGCAAAAATTTCTACTACTGCGGCATGTAATTGGTTTTCATCTCTCATAGGGGCAGTACAACCTTCTAAGTAACTAACATAAGAATTATCATCAGCAACAATTAATGTTCTTTCAAATTGTCCAGTATTTTCTGCATTTATTCTGAAATATGTTGATAATTCCATTGGACACCTAACACCTTTTGGAATATAGCAGAATGAGCCATCAGAAAAAACTGCTGAATTTAGAGCAGCAAAATAATTATCATTTGAAGGAACTATTGTTCCAAGATATTTTTTTACTAATTCTGGATGTTCTATGACAGCTTCAGAGAAAGAAGAAAAGATAATTCCTAATTTTCGTAATTTATCTTTAAATGTTGTTCCAATTGAAACAGAATCAATTACCGCATCAATTGCTACACCACTTAATCTTTTTTGTTCTTGAAGTGAAATTCCTAATCTTTCAAAAGTTTTTAAGAGTTCAGGATCAACATCATCAAGAGAGTTTAATTTAGATTTTTGTTTAGGTGCTGAATAATATGAGATTCCTTGAAAATCAATTTTAGGAATATTTAAATTAGCCCAGTTGGGCTCTTTCATTTTTTTAAAAACATTAAAAGCATTTAATCTCCAATCTAGCAACCATTGAGGTTCTTTTTTCTTTTTAGATATGAACTTTACTATATATTCATTTAGTCCATTTGGAGCTTGATCAACATCTAAGTCTACTGACCATCCATGTTCGTATTCTTTTGATGTAAACTCTTTAAGTATCTTATCGTCTTTGTTCATCTTTATGATTGAAATGCAAAGGTAATTAAGAAATTACAAATTAAATCATAAAAAATATCTATTTCTGTGCTCCATTCAAAGATAAAACATCTCTAAAAGTTTCTTCAATAGATAGAAAAGATTCAGTCCTTGTTATTCCTTTTACTTTATGGATTTTTGAGTCTAAAACTTCTCTAAGGTGAATAGTATCTTTACACAATATTTTTGCAAATATTGTGTATTTTCCTGTGATAGCATGGATCTCTATAACTTCTGGAATTAATTTTAAACCTCTAACAGCTTCTTTATATAAGAAACTCTTTTCTAGATATATTCCCATAAAACATGTTATGGAATATCCTAATTTATCATAATCGATTTGAAGTTTTGTTCCTTTAACAATCCCCATTTTTTCGAGTTTCCTCATTCTTACATGAACAGTACCACCTGAAACAAAAACTTTTTTGGCAACTTCTGTATAAGGCATTTTAGCATTTTTTGATAAAATACCTAAGATCTTCAAATCTACATTATCAATTTGGTAATTATTTTTCATTTTATGATGTTTTAATTTTAATTATTACAATTATATCAAATAATTTTTAAATTTTTTAAAAAAATTGTCAATTCCATTGATATAATTGTAATGTAATTTAAATCTATGTTTTTATATTTTTAAATTTGAATATCATTTTTGGGTTAATGTTGTTTACAAGGGGGTTTTTAATGAAAATTAATTCCCCCTTTCTTTTTTATTAAAATTCTCTTACTTTTATATTTAACCTATAATATTATTTCATGGAAAAAATATGGATCAAAAATTATCCCCCTGGTGTTAGCGAGTCAGTAAACTTAGTAGAATATCAATCTTTTGCTGATTTATTGGATGAGGGGTTCTCAAAATTTTCAAATTCTATAGCTTTTGAAAATATGGGTAAAAGTATTACTTATAAAGAACTTGATATTTTATCTCAGCAGTTTTCTTTGTATTTGACGGAAACATTAAAAATGAAAAAAGGTGATAGATTAGCTATTCAATCTCCTAATGTTTTAATACCCTATTGCTTTATTTGGAGCATTACGTTCTGGGATTATTGTAGTAAACACAAATCCTTTGTACACACCTAGTGAGATGAAACATCAATTTAATGACTCAGGGTGTAAGGCAATATTAATTTTATCAAACTTTGCTTATAATCTTGAAAAAATTATTTCTAAAACTAAAATTCAACATGTTATAGTTTCTGACATGGGCGATATGCTCGGTACTTTAAAGGGAGGTTTAGTAAACTTTGTAGTTAAGTATGTAAAAAAAATGGTACCTAAATTTTCTTTACCTTCTGCTGTTTCTTTCAAGAAAGCATTATCGATTGGAGGAAAATATCAATTTAAAAAACATAAAATTTTTTCTGATGATATTGCTTTTTTACAATATACTGGAGGTACTACAGGAGTTTCAAAAGGTGCTATGCTTTCAAATTATAATGTACTTTCAAATATGATTCAGGTATCAGAGTGCATGGATATTTTATTAAAAGAGAAAAAAGAAATTGTAATAACTGCACTGCCTCTATACCATATTTTTGCTTTAGTGTGTAATGCATTAGTCATGTTTAAATATGGTGCTAAAAATATTTTAATAACTAATCCAAGGGACATGGATGGTTTTATAAAAGAGCTTTCTAAATATAATTTTTCAGTTATAACGGGGGTGAATACATTATTTAATGGATTGTTGAATAATAAAAAATTTAAAAATTTAAATTTTTCAAAATTAAAAGTCGCATTTGGTGGAGGTATGGCTGTCCAAGAATCTGTCGCTATAAAATGGAATGAAGTTACAGGGTGTCCACTTGTTGAAGGTTATGGATTAACAGAAACTTCTCCAGTAGTTACTATAAATCCATTGGATGGTACTAATAAAATTGGTTCTATAGGGCTTCCAATTCCAAATACGGAAATAAAATTTATAGATGATAAAAATAAAGAGGTACCAGTTGGTGAAAGGGGTGAGATTTGTGTAAAAGGCCCTCAAGTAATGGTTGGGTATTGGAATAGAAAAGAAGCTACGGATGAAGTTATTAAGAATGGATGGTTAATAACTGGTGATATAGGAGTAATTGATAACCAAGGTTTTATACAGATAGTAGATAGAAAAAAAGAGATGGTTTTAGTTTCTGGTTTTAATGTATTTCCAAATGAAGTTGAACATGTTATATCGTCACACCCAAAAGTTTTAGAGGTAGGTGTTATAGGAGTTCCAGATAAAAAAACTTCTGAGGCAGTTAAAGCAGTAATTGTAAAAAAAGATGAGTCATTAACAGAAGAAGAAATCAAATTGCATTGCAAACAGAAATTGACTAACTATAAATGTCCAAAGCATGTTTCTTTTACTGATGAGCTTCCGAAATCAAATGTTGGAAAAATTTTAAGAAGAATAATTAAAGAGAAAGATCTTGAATTAAATTCATACTAAAATTAATTTGGAATAGTTCTAAATAAATTACATATTTCATATATATTTTTTGATGTTAAATTTTCGAACATTACTTTTGTCGAAGTTTACAATTAACAGCTGAAATGTTCATTAAACTATCTAGACGCTTCAACTTTAAAAAGCTAACATTTTCTCCATTTTTTGGTGTAGCTGTATTATCACTTTTTTTAAGTATTTCTTTACCATTACTTGCACAAGAACCTGAACCTGAATTTGATCAGTCTATTGTAAAAAATGGCGAATCATTATTTAAAGGAAATTGTACCGTTTGTCATGCAATCGATGAGGTTATAATTGGTCCTGCTTTAAGAAATGTACATGAAAGAAAATCTGAGGAATGGATTTATGCTTTTATTAAAAATTCTCAAAAAGTAATTCAAAGTGGAGATGAATATGCTATTGATTTATATAATGAGTATAATAAAACCTTAATGACATCTTTTGATTTTTCTAATGAAGAATTAAATTCAATTTTCACATATATTAAAAGTGAGTCATCTAAACCTGTTGAAGTATCTGTAGTTTCAGAATTATCTCAACCTGGGGAGACTTCCTCTTCAGTTGATTCTGATAATTTTTATATTTCGCTTACGCTTAATATTATACTTTTATTAATTATAATTTTTGTGTTATTTAAATTTACTAATCTCTCTCAAAGACATGTAATACTAAGAGATACCCAGAGTGGTGGTAAACTTCTAAGTGCTGATGATAAGGAAGTTGTTGAAAGTAAATTTAATTTAAAACACTTTCTTAGAAGTAATGGGGTTTTAGGAGTAACAACATTTGTTTTTATAGCTATTTTTGTAAAATCTTGTATTGATGGTCTTTATACTGTAGGTATTCAACAAAATTATCAACCTACTCAACCAATTGCTTTTTCTCATCAAATTCATGCAGGTCAATATGAAATAGATTGTAATTATTGTCATACTGGAGTAAATATTTCTAAATCTGCAAATATACCATCTGTAAATATTTGTATGAATTGTCATAATGCTATTGAAACTGATAAACCTGAAATAAAAAAAATACTTACAGCTTATGAAGAAAACAGACCTATTGAATGGGTAAGAGTTCATAACTTGCCTGACCTTGCTTATTTTAATCATTCACAACACGTTGCTGTTGGTGGTCTTGAATGTGAAACGTGTCATGGTCCTATAAAAGAGATGGATGTTGTTTATCAATATGCAGAGCTTACTATGGGGTGGTGTATAAACTGTCATAGAGAAACAGAAGTAAACTCTAAGGGGAATGATTATTATAATAAGCTAGTAGCTTTGCATAAAGAATCTTCAAAGAATCCTTTAAAGGTTCAAGATATTGGTGGATTAGAATGTTCAAAATGTCATTATTAAAAATATGAGTATAAAAAAGAAAATTTACTGGAAAGGACTTGAACAACTAAAAAACAATAGTGAATTTGTTAAAAATGCCCAAAATGAATTTCCTGAATACTTACCTTTAAAAGGTAGTTCAGATAATTCAAGAAGAGATTTTTTAAAAATGATGGGTTTTGGTATTGCAGCTGCCTCAGTTGCAGCTTGTGAAGCTCCTGTTAAAAAAGCAATTCCATATGTAAATAAACCTGTTGAAATTGACCCTACAATTGCTAATTATTATGCATCAACCTTTTCAATGGGAAGTGATTATTGTAGTATTATTGTTAAAACTAGAGAAGGAAGACCTATCAAAATTGATGGTAATTCATCTTCAATAGTTAGTGTAGGATCTACCTCTTCTCAGGTTGAATCATCAGTATTAACTTTATATGATAAGCAAAGACTCAAGGGACCTCTAATGGATAATAAAGAATCTAGTTGGGATAATATTGATATTTATATTAAAAATGAATTATCAAAATTAAAAGCATCTGGAAAAAAAACATACATAATTAGTAATTCGATATGTAGTCCTTCATCTTTAGAAGTAATAAATAATTTTGTAAAAAATAATAATGGTTTTCATGTGCAATATGATCATGTATCTTATAATGGGATGCTTGATGCAAATTATATGCATTTTGGAAAAAGAAAACTTCCATTTTATGATTTTTCTAAAGCTAAAACTATTGTTTCTTTCGATTATGATTTTCTTGGAAGTTCATTTAATCATAATCTTTTTAATCGTCAGTTTACTAAGACAAGAAAAGTTAATAGAAACAATAAGACCATGTCTAGGTTATATAGTTTTGAATCTAATCTTTCATTGACTGGTGCTAATGCAGATCATAGAATTCCTATAAAATCATCTTTAAGTACAATTTATATTTCATATTTATATAATTCTATAGCAAGAAGGTATGGAGCTCCTTTAATTAATATTGATAAATCAAAACTTAGCTTAATTAATACAGATATTTTGAATAAAGTTTCAGAAGATTTATTTAATTCTGTTGGTGAATCTCTAATAATATCTGGTTCTAATGATAAGTATGTTCAATTGTTAATTAATATGATTAATGATTTACTTAAAAATTATGGAGTTACTATAGATACATCTAAATCATATAATATTAGAAATGGAGATGATCTAAAAATGAATGGATTTCTATCTGAATTAAAAAATAAAAATGTCGGCTCAGTAATTTTTCTAAATTGTAATCCTATATACGATCATTATCTTTCAGATAAAATAAAAGAAAATCTATCTAATGTACCTTTAAAAATATCTACTTCAGATAGAATTGATGAGACATCTGTTTTATGTAATGTGATTGCTCCAGATTCCCATTATCTAGAATCATGGAATGATTTTGAGCCTATAGAAAATTCTTTTAGTTTTAGTCAACCAACAATAAGCAGAATCTTTAATACTCGACAAGTTCAAGATTCATTTTTGAAATGGAATAATTCAGGATTAAGTTTTTATGAATTATTGCAATTTAACTGGAGAAATAAGCAAAAACTTATAAATTCAAAAGAACCATTTCAAATATTTTGGGATAAACTCTTACATGATGGAGTTGCTAATTTTATATCTAAAGAGAAACAAAAGAAAGTGTCTCTGATAAATAATTTAAAACTTGTTTCAGAAGCTCATTCAAAGATATCTAAAGCTCATAGTTTAATTAAAGAATCTTCTAATTATGAATTGAATATTTATCAAAATGTGACTGTTGGTGATGGAATTCAATCTAATAATCCATGGCTACAAGAAATGCCTGATCCGATCTCTAAAGTATGTTGGGATAATTA
>Ga0114999_10006827_pt1 | contig 13068 bp, 11 predicted proteins | sample ArcticOcean_MG_C_3_FD_89820 | JGI IMG/M metagenome (GOLD analysis project Ga0114999, IMG submission 89820) | Marine microbial communities from western Arctic Ocean - ArcticOcean_MG_CB8_126 | ecosystem: Environmental > Aquatic > Marine > Oceanic | place: Arctic Ocean: Canada Basin | collected...
CACTTCGGCCATCACCAGAAACGCGTTGAGCCGCCCCGGGTCGGGGAAGATCGCGACGGGCTTCAGCACACAATCCGACCCGCTTGTTTCAGCTTGCTGTGTCGAGCTTCCGTCGAACGCCCAGATGGGGCAGTCCTCAAGGCTACCGCTGAAGTCAGCCAGAACTTTGGTTTTGCCACGCAGGCTCTGGGTCGGATGATTCCCGTCCAGCCATATGTACTCCAGTTTCGATTTTGCCATGGTCCTGTGGGGTTATGGGGTAAAAAGATTCCCTAAAGCTGATACGAACCGCTTCCGCTTGGGACGACGGCTCCCGCACTTTCACAAAAGCAATAACTGAGCCAACTATCTATCTCCAATACGGCGCCGTGTCAAACCCAGTAAACAACACGATAATCACGGATTTGTACCCGATTCAAGCAAGGGATCACAGAGGCGAAGACCTACGTGAATGTAGGATGCTCGGTAGTCGCTACATTGTCGTAGCTTCGTTGCTCGGTCTGTTGCCGCTTCGTCGACAACCTGCGACGGACTGACGCCTTGCCCATTCGGCGCACCGGAGCTCATCTTGGCCTGATTGCAAGAGGGATGGTTATGACGCCTACGAGGTGACGACGTGAAGATCTCCCGTCGAGAGATGCTCAAGATCGGCGCGGGTGCCGGGGCCGGCCTGCTACTGAGTGAGCTCCCGGCCTTCGCCCTGCAACAGCCGTTGCTCATGCGTTCGATCCCATCCTCAGGGGAGGAGATCCCTGCGGTCGGGCTTGGTAGCGCGCGGACATTCAGTGTGGGCCCGCCCAACCCGCAGTGGGTGGGTTTGAGTGATGTGCTGGAGCTCTTCTATGAAATGGGGGGGCGCTTTTTCGATACGGCGCCGTCCTACGGGACCTCAGAGAGGGTGGCCGGTCAGTTGCTTCAAGAACTCAACATTCAGAACGACTTCTTCTTCGCCACCAAGATCTCGACGGGTGGAGGCCTGGAGGCCGGGCTCGGTCAGGTGGAGGGGTCGCACCGGAGTTGGGGGCGCGAGACCATCGACCTGAATCAGGTGCACAACTTGCAGGACGTCGACATCCACTTGAGGACGATCCGCCAGGCCAAGGAGGAGGGCCGAACGCGGTACGTGGGGGTGACCACTTCCTTCCCACGGCAGTACCAGCAGATGGAGCAGGTGCTCCGGAACGAGGCACTGGATTTCGTCCAACTCAACTATTCGCTCGGAGAGCGTGGGGCGGCGGAGCGTCTCATTCCCCTGGCGCAGGACCTCGGAATCGCCGTCGTGGTGAACGAGCCGTACAATGTCGGGCGGCTATTCGCGGTGGTCGGTGGCCGTGACCTTCCGGACTGGGCGGCTGAGTTCGATTGTCAGAGCTGGGGGCAGTTCTTCCTCAAGTACATTCTGGCAAATCCGGCGGTGACGGTCGTCATTCCAGCCACGTCGGATCCTGAGCATCTCGTCGACAACATGGGTGCGGGTGTGGGGCGGTTGCCGGACGAGCGGACCCGGAGGGACATGGAGGATTTGTTCGACGAGTTTCTGGCCTGATCGCCCGGTGATGATTGCTCGTCAGCCTTGGGCAGGACGAGACGTTGCGGGTGCAGGATCTGATCTGGGGGGCTGACGCGGATAGTTAGTCGAGGATCTCCTGGAGACGACGTTGGGCGATCGCCTGGAAGCGGGTGTCTGGCGGCTCTACGACCGGTAGCTCCAGCGCTCGCTGAAGGTGGATTCGGGCCTCATCCTTCCGGTTGCGATTCAAATACATCCGCCCGAGGTCCAGATGGAACAGGATGTACTCGGGCCTCAGCTCCACGGCGCGCGTGAGATACCGCTCGGCATCCTCCCAAGTGGTCAAGTTCATGACGTCGGCCCCGAGGAAGTAGCTTGCCACAAAACGCTGGAGGGCGGAGAGTCTACGCACGCGGTAGTTGAGAACCCCAAGGGCGTGGTGGGCGCCGGCATGCAGGGAATCTATCGCCAAGACCTGGTGGGCCAGGTCGTATACTTCCCCACCGAGGGCCGACGCCTCTCGGTTCCCAGTCTGGGCGGCCCGGAGACCCTTCGCGGTCAACAGCCAGTACCGGCCGACGAGTCCACCCGGCTCAATCTCGGTGGCCCGACGAGCGTAGGACTCCCCGATCTGGTACCACTGGTTTTGTATCTCTCTGCCACGGGAGAGGAGCCCCTGGGCGATGGCCGAGCGAGCCGCGGCCCACAACGGTTCGTAGATCTCCCCAGAGTCGTCGATGACGTCCTCGAAAAGTTGAAGCGACTCCATGACCTGATGGTCCCAATAGAGGTTGTGCGCCTCCGGGATCCTGGGGTCTAGGCCGGATCGGGTTGGGTCTGCCGCTGCCACGTCTCGACCGGAGATTGGCCCGGAATTTATGCTGGTCCCGGCCCCGGTCTGCGCCGCGGACGCGGGTCCGACGACCCATAGGGTGGCGCCGAGAATCGAAAGAACGCGTCTTCTGGATGAGGCGTTCACAATATGGTGCGGTCTCCGAGGGCATGAGGAGTCGAGGGACATCGTGACTGTCCGTTGTTCGTACCCCAGTAGCCCGAAAAGATCATCGGGGGGTCTCGTGGGACCCTGTGCGCCCTGCTTTCGCCGGGCTATCATCTTGCGGTCTCCATAATCCGCAGGCCCCTGAGCTCTCACCGACCCTCATGCGCATCTCCCACCGACACCGATTCGTGTTCTTCGCGAGCCCGAAGACCGGTTCGAGGTCGGTCCGCAAGCTTCTCGACGCCCATTCCGAGATCCACGGCCGACCGGCAGATGAGGTCACCGAGGACTTCCCGTTCTACAACCACATGCGTCCGGTGGAGCTACGCGATGTGTTCGGGGTGCGTGGTTGGGATTTCGACGCCTACTTCAAATTCGTGATGGTGAGGAATCCGTGGAGCCGTTTGGTATCACTTTATGAGATGTACGCGTTCCGTGAGGGAGGCCAGCTCTCACGATTGAGGAGCCGGTCCACTCGACACGAGGGCTTCCGGGCCTGGTCGCGCACCCTCGACTCCAAACTTGGAAGGGGCGTTGCCCCCGGAGTGCAGAAGGGTGTGATTCGTTTCGGCGCGTTTTCCTACGTCGGCTTCGCGGGAGACGAGAACGGCCGACCGCTCGTCGACGAGGTCATCAAGCTAGAGGAAATCGACAGTGGCCTCCCGGCTGTTCTCGAGCGGTTGGGTGTGCCGCTTCCGCGCCGGGTCCCCCAGACCGGCCGAGGCCGGTATCATGGCAGCTATCGGGCCTATTATGACGACGAGACACGTGAGTTGGTCGGGGCACTCTATGCGGAAGATATCCAGCGTTTCGGCTACACGTTCTGAGCCCGCGCTCACCACTGGCGGGTGCCCTGTAGACGGTCAACGCACGCGCAGACAGCGCTTACAACGGAAGTCTTGACCCTCGGTGTATTTCAAGACGCGCCCCAGACTCACGTCGTCGAAGTAGCTGCCCAGGCAGAGTGTAAGACTGTCGGGTTCGGACAGGAACGCCTCTACGGCCCAACACCGGCCTATGATGCCACAAAGGAGCAGCATCGTCCGCGGAGCGGAGCCGCCCTCGGTCGCATCGTGGCCCCATCCGATCTCGTGGGTCCACGCATCGAACACCCGCGGGCTCTCGTGCGCCCGGAGGCGATCGACCCTAAGCACCGCTCGGAACGAGATTCCGAGCAGACGTTCGATGGCGTCGACATCGTGTTCGGTACTGCACACGAGAAACGCGTCACCGCGCCGCTTGACGAGGGCGGCCGCCAGCCGGGGCCGACTCCAACGAACGGCGTGATGGAAGAGCGTCGCGGGTACGCGGTGGTAGTGCCTTAGCCCGGGGAATCTTCGTAGTGCGTCCTCCGCGCGAACCCCATGGCAGCGAGGACAAGGAAGGCCCACCAGAAACCTCTCGCGAACCCGGGGATCGGCGGAAGTCGTCAAGCGCGCGATGCAGTCCTCGAGAAGAAGCCGGACATGTTCCGGACAGATCTCGATGCCGTCCCTATTCGTGTGCGTCCCCTGGATCAAACAATGGCACTCGCCATTGTTGAAGTGGGCGAATCCGAACCCTTTGCCTTGATCCAACTCTCGGAGCACGACGTGAATGGGCCAGGCATCGCACCCTGGCGACTGTCCGTGCTCCGAAGACGCGATCTCCCCGATGTTCGCTTTCCGGACGCCCCATATCGCACTCGAGTAGATCCGGCGTTGTGGCGAGACACCTCTTCGTGCGAGCCAATTGCGCAGACGGCCCGAGGCGGAGTGGTCATCTCGGATCCGGTCCGTCGTATTCGAACATTTCCAGGTCCGGCCGATAGAGGTCGGCCACCCGTGCCCGGAGAGTCACATTGTACAGTGCCCGCCATTCCTCTCGTTTGCTCGTCCGTGCGTGCCAGCGGAATGGAATCGTTCGTCCCAACACATGCTCGACCCTCTTCCAGGCTTCGGGGAAATCTTCCAAGCGAAGCCACTGCACAGACTGTTTGCGTGCTTCCGCCAAGGCGACCTCGTCCGCGGTTGCCTTAGGTCGGGATTTAAAGAGCCCTGGCGCCAGGTGGTGGGTCCGACCGAGGTGAAGGAGGGTCCGGGCTGCACGGCCGGCCCAGGGGATCCGGGACGTGATCGCGTCTGCGTCCCGTAGTACGTCAACCTGTAGGCGGAAGTGGCTGTTCCCGTCGCGGACGCCGGGCAGTAGCTCGACGAACTCGGCGAAGTCCAGCTCTGACAGGCGTCGCGCCCCCGTGCGCGACCGGCACGGCCATACGCCGAGTTCACGGAGTAGGTGACGCTGACACGGCTCCAGGTTCCCGTTTCGCTCCAGAGCCTCGATCGCGTCTCGGCACTTGTTGCGAAAGCACGAGGCGGCCCGGGCCCATGGGTCCCGGACCACCAGAAAACGTGGCCAGTCCTGGTCTTGTAGCGGGGGGCGGAAGGACGGTTGCGCGTAGATCCGAAGACCCGGGAAGGACTCCTTGAGAGCGGTGAGAAGGGAGCGGGATGCGACCTTATGGTTCCAGAGGAACAAGAATCGTGGCTCGGACGCATGAACGCCGATCGCCATCTCAAGCCCCCCCGAAGGCGGTTCTCAAGGCGCGCGAACGCCAGAGCTTCGAACGCACGATCATCGCGATGGCCGCTCTCTCGATCGGGTGACGGCCCGCGCGGGTCGGGTGTGTGGGAGCATATCCCCCGGCCGTAAGGACGGGGGCCAGAAGGGCCTCGGCCCGCTCGAGACTAGGACCTGAGAGGACCTCGCGGTAACGGCCCACGGCGGCCTCCGAGACACCCTTCAGAGTGCCGTCGAAGCGGGAGTTTCCGGAGTACTCTGCCCCGAGGACGGTCGGGGTGGTGACGACAGGGTCGTACCGGACCTGCAGAAACCGACAAACCGTTTGCATGGTGCTCACCGTGTGGCGCACGAGTCGCTCATACGTGATCACCGATAATCTGGGATCGGTTTCATGCTCGCTCACGACATGATGGGCGAGGCACCCCGTGAGCGCCATCTGAAAAATGGCCCGAGTGGGCTTCTGCTTCAGGGCCGAGGCGATAACGTCGCGTGGGTCCCTGCGCATTACGAGTATCCTCGCGTTCTCTGGAAACCATTCGAGAAGCGTGGTCGCTTCATACAGATGCCGGGGGGTCTTCTCCACCCACCGGGTATCCGAGCGTGCCCCCGTGAGCTTACGCCAGCCCTCCACCAGGGCAAGCAACCGAGCCCGCGGCTCCCGTGTCTGGCCAAACGCACGTGTGAGCACGCCCTCTACTTCATCTCTCGAGATGGATGGCCGGTGCCGGTGAAGAGTCGGCCAGAGCCGAGTCCGGTTGAGCAGGCTCGTGACCGGATCGCCGGACTTTACCCAGTCGAACAAGTGGGTCTCGAACGGGAGCACGAGGACGTCGGGGTGACCATCCAGCAGTGCTCGCAACAAACTCGTGCCAGATCGCGGATGCCCGACGATGAAAGTTGCGGGAGAGATGCTCACGACATCCACCGATCACTGAACATGCGCATCAGCACCGTAGTGTTTCGGCTGGCGGGATCGGCCGCTCCGCGGTTGTGAGCCCCCAAACGGCTTCTACGGTAGACGCGCCCTCCGAAGAAGCGGGGAAAGCTTCCGGGCTTACCCGGAACGATCAGCTTCGGCACCAGGCAGTGAGCCGCGAACCAGGTATCGTCTTCCAGCCACGCCGCGTCGGGGGCGCTCTGGAGATTTGCCAGGTCATCGAGATCGAAGAAACGTGGGCGAACCATCACGCCTCCGTACCCATGGAGGATATCTATGGGTAAAGGGTGGCGTAGACGAGAGCCGCGCAGTGAAACCCCACGCTTGAATCCCAAGCCGTCGATCGTACGGCCCACGAGCCCCTTTCGGCGATCCACGCGGTCGAGGGGAACGATCAAGCCGAAGCACCCGACGGCGGCGTCGGGACGTCGCTCGGACGCCTTCACGAGATCCTCGAGTAGCGTGGGACGGTAGATGCGATCGTCGTCCACGGCGACCACGCGTTGGTCCGGGTCACTGTCGAGGAGAACCGGCAGAATCTTGGTTGCTGGCCCCCAGTCTTGGCACCTGATGATCTTTATGACTTCGAGATTCTGGAGTTCCTCCGGGACCGAGTACTCGACCTGTTCGCGGCGACTGTACTCGGGCAGATGAAGAAGGATCTTTCCTGGTAGTACGTTTTGGAGGAGCAAGCTCTTGAGTGTCGGTAGCACGAACGGCAGACGGCTCGGAATCGTCGTGAGGCCAACGACGAGATCCGAACGCTCTCTGGCGGCCGCAGTGGCATCGAGATCCCGTAGCTCATGCCGAGTTAGCGCGAGCTCGTACAGGATTTCACGGACAGGCTGACGGCCCTCCAAGCGGCAAAACAGACCGTATCCGGAGACGCTTAGCGCCCCCGCCATCAACAGGGTCGGAAGCAAGGGAGTGGGTGGGCCCTCGTCAGGCGTTCATCAGAGAATACAAGGTATCAAGATTTTTCGAAGCGGTATCCGAAGTGCATGATGTGACGATGATACATCTTGGCTACGAGATCTCTTGTTCGATCATCGTAATACGTCGAATAGTGTCGCCGCTGCGGTCTGATTTTCGTCTTAAGCGACGGAAGCATCGATGGGGGCAGTCCAATCCGTTCGCAGGCCGATGTGTAATCATTCTGGAGATTTTCGTAGCGGATCAGAAAGTCGAGCCCCACCGAACCCGAACGGTCAAAGTAGAAGGGATCGTTTGGCGCATAAAAGCGCAACATGTGCTTCACGAAGAACTCGAACGTGATCACGTCCACCTTCAGGAAGGTCTGGGCCAGGCTCATGCCGAGTGCCTTGAAGTTCTTTTTCACCCGGTGCGGCTTCGTCCAAAATCGCTTCAAGCTTTTGCCCACGGATCCTCTGCCGGGGGTTCCCTCGTCCCTCCGTGTGGCCCAGTGGTACTGCGAAACCACTAGATCCCACGGATTGCGAGTAATGGCGAACTTGAAGTACTCGTCCCACATCTTTTGGCCGAGTCGCTTGCGGACCGGTGTCAGCGTCGTATGACGCGCATAGTCTGGCCACTTCTTCCCCGGGTGGACGTACTGGTCCTCGTCCCAGTGGGGATTGAACGCACCAATCGGAGTGACGATGTCGTCCTCTCCACAGTGCTGAGCAAGTGCGACTTCGACACTCGACCCGGCGACCTTCCGGGGTTTGAGGAATATGAATCTATGGCGATGAGAGATGATCATGGGTGGCTGTCAAACGGGGATCCGCTTTGAGGAGAGAATGTTGGAGTTCCCTTGGAAGAATAGCAACTTGGTGGGCCATGAGAATCTTGTCTTCGGTCCAATCACCTCGCAGACGTAAGATGACGTCCTCAAGATGATCCGGCGCCCCCACTACCTTTCATCGCATGGAGGCGAAGCTATATTGCTCGCACCCCGGGTGCAGGTCTCCCTATCCGACCCAGTATCTTATCGACTCCGAGGATTGAGGCATGCGTCTCTTGTTCGGTCCCTTGTTCACGCTCGCCTTCGTTTTTTCCGCCTCCCCGGAGGTAGCCGCGGCCCAGGACCCGGCCACCATAGGGTCGCGCTTGCTACCATTGGGCTCGTGGACGTATGAGCCGATTGAGCAACTCCGCACTCGGGGGCACCTATCCGGACTTAACCCGCTCGCCCAGCCCTACCGAAGAATTGATGTCGCGGTAGGTCTTGCGGACCTCCGCGAACTCGATCTCTCGGGACCTGTTGCCGGCTGGGTGGAGCTCCTCGCTACGGAACTGGCACGAGAGGTGGAGATACTCGAGACCGGGAGGGACGGTCAGGACCTCGGACTCCAATTGGTCCTCGGGGGCACCGCCTCTGATAGTCGCAGACGCGACCCGCTGATGCCCTATCGCACCACAGCCAACGAGACTGCGCGGGACCGGCTGTGGCCTTCGAACTCCGGCGCGTTCTGGCTTGAGCACAGTAACGTGGCCGCCGAGGCGCGCGTCGCGAAGGATCTCTGGACCCATTCGCCGCACCACGGTGACCCGGACGGCCTCAACCCCGGGGGCGCCCCGGTGGTGGGTCGGACGGACAACGCCTACTTCACCGCCGCCTTCTCATGGGGTAACGTCTGGCTGGGCCGATTTCAAAGGAATTGGGGACCGTTGGGACAGTCGGGCACGATGCTCTCTGACAACGCGACTCCGTACCCGCAGATCGGGCTGGATCTGGGCCGGGGAAGGCTCAGCTTCCAGTTCATGGCTGGTGAGCTCGAGACCGTCGCGGGGCGGAGGAGGTACCTTGTCGCCAACCGTCTCGACTTCCGAACCGAAAACTTCCACGTCGGCATCGGAGAGGTCGCGTTGTCTTCGCAGAGCTCGCCGCTCCGGCTGATGAACCCTGTCGAGTTCATCCTCTTCGACCAGCGAGCGAACAACGGCCAAAAAGCGAGCGGCAACGTCATGCTCAACGCGATGGTCTGGGCCAGAGCTGGAAACGTGACGTTTTACGGTGAGGCGGCTCTCGACGACTTTGATTTACTTCCGCGGAGTGGCAAGCAAGATCGTGGCATTGAGGCGACGTCTTATCAGGTATCGGCGGGCGCACGCTACTTCGGGGTTCGTGAGGACATCGTCTTGGGTTTGGACTACCGAAGGGTCTCGGCTTGGTCCTACCGCTCGGGGGTAGAAGCTGAACAGTGGATGTACCTCAACCGGGGCCTGGGGGACCCTTGGTCAGACTATGATCGCCTGACGGCGCGACTCGATTTCTTTCCCTCCGTGCGGGGCCTGCGCCTATCCTCTGTGGTGCAGTACCACCGGGCCGGCGAGGGTGACTATCGCATCCCCTTCCCGCCGAGAGAGGAACAACTCATGTTGCCAGGGATCTTCCACGGTGTCCTGGAGACCACCAAGCGTGTCGGCGTACAGGGTCGATTCCAGCCGAGACGCGAGCTGTTCATTGAATGGGACGCGGGCCGAAGCTTCATCACCCACGCGGGCCACGTCGGAGGATTGTCCGAGCAGCGTTTCTCGTTCCTGCTCCGACTGGCCTTGACGCTCGAGGCCGGTCTCTAGGGGGGTCTTTTCTTGGCAACTAGCCATCACGTCCCCCGTCTCGACGTCATAGCACGAACGATATTCCGCTCGGTACCTGCCCCTGCCTAGGTGCGCCATTTAGTAGGTGCCCGCAATACCCAGCGTCGGAGCAACCGTCCCCCAGCCGAGGGTTAACCCGCTTTGGGAAACAAGCGCCCCAGGCACTCGTGAAGCACAGCCATCTCAGCCTCGTATCGCAGGGGGTCGTCCCGGTCCCAATCGTCGTTGACGCAGATCGTGTAGGGGCGGTGCTCGTAGACATGTCGCAACAGTTGCTCCACCCGGGATAGCGGATATCTGCCCCGGCGACGTCGAACGAATAGGCTCAGACCGCGAAGATCTTTTTTCCAGCCAAGCGTGATCGCCAGCGCCATGGGCGTGCCGTAGGTACGGGCCAGGCGCACGGTGGTCCATTCCCGGGTCCAGGTCGCGAGACCACGCTCGCATAGGGAGGGAATCATGGTCTCATAGATGTCGTGCCGCTTCTTGCCGGCCCGGAGAAAGTGCCGGTGGTCGTCCCCCGGCATCCCATCAACGTACTGCGCGTAGTCCGTGGTGCGGAAGATTAGCGGTCGGTGACTGTGGCGGATCTCCCTCGGATAACGCGGGCGGGCGGCCGCATCGAGAAACCACTCGACTCTCAAATCCCGCGTGATGAAGAAGTCGTCATCCATCGAGACGAAATAGGGCGCCAGATTATCGAGCAGAGGAAAACACAGCTTGACCGGTTCGCTGTTGCCGGAATCGCTCTCGACGCCGTGGCGCTCCTTGGCACGATCGAAGAGCAGTCGCTCGTCGATCAACGTGATCCCGGTCCTATCCTCTAGGTTCGGAGGCGAACCGGCGAAAACGATGTGGATTTGGCGGAGCCAGGGCACATGCATACGTAGCGAGCGCAGGCTGAAACGTAGCTCTCCGTTGTCGCGCCGGCGCCGGATGTCGCCGTCGCCACTCGCTTTGTCCGGATGACACCAGCGATACACGAAATCGATCGCCGGTTGGGTGTCGGCTGGCCTGGGTGTCGCCATGCTCATTTCGTAACAAATCCTAGCTTCGCGATGAAGAAGCCAAGGTATGGCGTGCGGTGATAGACGGGCCAGAGGAGGAGGTCGTCTCGTTTCCGGACCAATATTTCATGCTGAGCTCTTGCGCCCAACCCCACGAATATCCCACGCCGGAACGGATTGACGACGCCGAGACTCGTTCGCTTAGGCTGGCTCTGGCCAATGGCTACCAACGGGCGCGTATTTCTCGGATTGAGCTTCATAAAATTGGTGAAAGGCCCCACCGCGGTCGACCAGCTCGCTCCAGGTGCCGCTCTCGACAATGCGGCCACCCTCGAAAACGAGAATGAGGTCCGCGTCCCGGATGGTGGACAGCCGATGGGCGATCACGATGAGCGTGTGTCCCATCAGCCGCCGCTTGATCGCGTCGGCCACGCCCTGCTCGATCACGCTGTCCAGGGCCGAGGTCGCCTCATCGAGAATCACGATGTCCGGATCTCTCAAGAGCGCGCGGGCGAGCGCGATGCGTTGCCGCTGTCCCCCAGATAGCCGAACTCCCCTGTCCCCCACCTCGGTGTCCAGGCCGCCCGGAAGATCTTCGAGGAGGTCGTTCAGCTCTACATCGGACAGGGCCCGGGCCAGATCCTCGTCCGGCACGCTCCGCTCGAGCCCAAACGTGAGATTGTCGCGCAAGGATCGGTTCAATAGCCACACGTCCTGGCTGACGATCGCCATTCGGGAATGTAGCGATGGGAGGGAGTACTCCCGGATGTCCGTGCCATCCAAGAGGATGGTGCCGGGATCGCAGTCGTAGAAGCGCGCGATGAGATCGACGAACGTCGTCTTACCCGCTCCGCTGGAGCCCACGATAGCCGTGACCTTACCCGCGGCGATGGTCGTGCTCACATCGTGTAGCGCCTCGGTCGCTTGGGCGTAGCGAAAATTGAGGTGAGAGACTTCGATCTCGTGCTCGATCCCTCCAAAGGTCCTCTCACCGGAGGGCACAATGAACTTGTCCTCGTCGGAAAAGAGCCCCGCAACCGCCTCCAGGCGAGGAAGTTCTTCGAAGACGCGGAGGCTGAAGCGGCTGATCAACTTGTAGTCACGAAGCGCCTGCTGAAGCACGATGAGAAAGGCGCCGAAAACCGCCAGGTCCGCGGGGCGAAAATCCCCCGTCGCATAGATGAACACGCCCTGCACGAGGAGCATCGCAAGGAGGATCGTGATTTCCTCGATGGGATAACGAGTGCCGATGGCCCGCTCGCGCCGTACCGCCACGCTCTCCCCCTCGCGGAGGACCTTCTCGTACATCTCCGTAGCGGCCTCTTCCTGAGAATACGCCTTGACGAGCGGAACCGCCCCCAGCAGGTCGAGGATCTGCGCGCGGATCTGTCGGTCTGCCTCCACCCCCTCCTCGGAGATGCGATTCACCCGGCGATTGACCACGGCCACCAGACGTTGCACCAACGGTAGCGTCACGATGAAGGCGATCGAGAGCGGGATCGAGATCGCCACCATCACGCCGACCTTCACGAGAAGTGAGATCACGTAACGGAAGAGCTCCTGCGCCGCGATCAAGAGTCCGAGTACGGAGCTGGACCACCCGATTTCCGCATCGATTCTGCCGATCGCCTGGCCGTCGAAGTATTGCTGGCCGAACGTGAGGACCCTTCCGAAGGTTTCCTTGCCGACCTTGACTCGGTACCGTTCATTGCGCGCCGTCACGATGAGTCGGCTGACGTACTGCAGTACCAGCTTCCCGATGCGGCCGAGAATGATCAGGACGGCGATGCAGAGCACGAGGTAGGCGTCGCGCACGGACGGGTCCAGTCCGTCCGGTACCAGCCAGAGGATCCATCCGAAGGTTCTCGACCCCTCCAGGAAGTCGAAGGAGTTCTCCACCACCGCGTCCTTGAGCGGGATGAGAAGAGAGAATGCGGCTCCGTCGAACGCGCTCGCGAGCAGGATAATGCCCATGGGCAAGGCCAGGTGCCATGCCTTGCCCTCGGCCACCCGCCAGTAGTGGCGGAGGACGCCCATGGGGGTCCCTCGCGTCTCTTTTCCCGGTGCAGTCATACGCTCGCGGTGCTCGAATGGAACATTCCGATACTGCAATTCTTTCTACAATTGAGTATAGCACTGGCCGAACGAGTGAACGACGGGGATCGGTCAACGTGCGCCACACACGCCGTGCGGGCGTTGCTTAAGCAGGCCGTGTCTCTGAGATTCTAGCGGATCGAATTTCAGGACTCCTAACCAGAGGAACTTGTGCAAGACCGGGGGCACCCAAAGGTCTTCTGCGTCGGGTTCAACAAGACCGGCACAACCACCCTGCACAGGATCTTGGGCGATCAACTTTCCTATCGCTCCGCCCACAAGCCGCGATGGACAGATTGGTCGATCACCAAGAATCGGGCTCGGCTCGACTCGTTCGATGCGTTCTCCGATGGCGGATGTGCTTCGATCAAGAATCTGGATGAGCTCTATCCCG
>Ga0114999_10006828_pt1 | contig 13066 bp, 22 predicted proteins | sample ArcticOcean_MG_C_3_FD_89820 | JGI IMG/M metagenome (GOLD analysis project Ga0114999, IMG submission 89820) | Marine microbial communities from western Arctic Ocean - ArcticOcean_MG_CB8_126 | ecosystem: Environmental > Aquatic > Marine > Oceanic | place: Arctic Ocean: Canada Basin | collected...
GATGAAGACGGATCTACAGCAGCTGCTGATGCAAAGGCCCAATTGAAAAAAGAAGATGAGGCAATAAAGCAACGGGCAAACTTAGTTGGTATATCAAAAAGAAGATTAAATAAGGCAAATACAGTCAGTTCAGCAATTGTCGATCAAAAAGCAATAATGGAGGCACAAAAGAAATCTCTTGAAGACCTTGGGATTGACGCAGATAAAAATAAAAATTTTCAAAAAGAACAACTAAAATTAGCAAAAATGGAGCTTACCCAAGCAAAAAGCAGTGGTTCTTCAGATGCTGAAGATAAAGCTAAGCAAAAATTAAGGGATCTTAAAGGCAATAGTTTACTAGGAAACATGGCAAAAGGCATAACCAATATGGGAAAGGGAGCTCTTAAAAGTGCTGCAGGAAAGCTTCCTTCTATGAAATCATTATTAATGACAGGTGGACTGGCAGCTATATTAATGTTTTTAAAAAGTCCATATTTTGTTAAAGTAAAGGAATTTGTTGAAAAACATATTTTACCTGTAATATCAGAGTTATGGGAAGGTATAAAGGCTATGTGGGGTCCGTTGAAAAAGTTTTTTGTTGAAACTTTGATACCTCTCGGAAAAATGTTATATGAAGATTATTTAAAGCCTATAGGGGTAATCTTTAAAGACTATTTTATGAAGCAATGGGAACAAATAAAACTAATTTTTAATGATTTTAGTGATATCTTTAAGTTGTTTGGTGAAGATAAATGGATGGAAGGTATCAAAAAATTCTTTACGGATATCGTTCCGAAGCTGGGAATTATGGTTGATAATGCCGTTACAGCAATATGGAACATTATTGCGACAGTCTTTGGTTTAGAAGAAACCGATTCAGTTTTTGGTTCAATCAAAGGCTTTTTCATGGATTTGTATAATGATGTTGTTGATTGGATATCTATAACTTGGGATAGTATTTGGAAAACAATATCAGGAGTTTTTACGGATATAAAGAATTTCTTTTCTAAAATATTTAGTTGGTCATCAGAAGAGGATGAAAACGATAGTATTGTCGTAAAATATATTAAAAAGGCAGTAGAGGGTGTCAAAGAATGGTTAGGCGATTTGTTCAAATTTGATAGCACATCAGAAATTATAGCAAGTGCATTTAATGCTATTTATTTCCTCCCAAATATAATTTTGAAGGGTCTTAAATTAGTAACAGGGTGGTTACTAGGTCTGTTTGGATTTGATGAAAAGGCTAAGAAACTTGCTAATGCCAAAGATTGGTCTATTGGTAGTATGATAACAACCGCCTTTAAGGGAATTGTAGAATGGTTTGGTGGACTATTTGATATAGATTGGAAAGGATTATTAACTAGCATTATTCCAAGTTGGGTGCCTGACAAAGCATTATCATGGCTTGGAATTGGTGATAAACCCGCAGGGGAAGCTTCAGTTAGTGAGGCTGACATATTGAAGGGTAGGGCTGCTGATTTAGAAAAAGAGATTGGAAAAGGTACAGGATTTGGTGGTGTCGGAGCATCAGGTGTTGACAGATACACTACGGAAAAGGAGCTCACAGCTGCAAAAAAAGAATTAGATCAAATGAAAGCTCAAATTAGAGCTCTTGATGCCAAAGCCAGTGTTACTGCTGTAGACGCAAAACAAATAGCGGATAACCGAAAAACCAATAATGTTGTATATAACCAAACACAGTTGAGAAATCAAACTTCAGCAGCATGGGCTGCAGCGGGTTCAGCTTGGTAAAATAAACCCCTCTTCAATTTCTTAAAGAGGGGTTTATTGTCGAGAGAAGGTTTGTAAAGTTAATTAACTCTTACTTTAGCATCCTTACATTTGCCACTGAGTAAATCATTTATATTGACCATCCCAGTACAATTCGTGCTTCCCCTTTTTTCAAACCATGCACGATTACGGTGCATGCCGGGGAATCTCTTATCGAAGTCATCTAAAGGCTGCCAAGCACCCTTCCTATATCCATCCTGCCAATAACTTGGTGGTCTATTATCCGTTGGACGGATATCTTTCCAGTTACCATTAGTAGCTACTGTTGTTGGTGTCCTACGAGAAGGTTTTTCTACCCTACGAACTGCACGTAAGATACTACTAACTCTAGCATCAGGACCAATTGTAATTCCAGTACCGATTACTCTCTTAACAACATCATAATCAGCACAACTGAATTTGGGTGGATTGGACAATACAACAGTTCCTGGCTGAACCCTATCAGAACAGGTCACTGTGATTGTTTTGGGTAGTTCTATCACAACCTTTTTGTCCTTAGCCAGGGCAGTAGTTGAGAATAGAATTGCTGCACATGCAGCGATTAAAAACTTGTTCATAATAATTATTCCTCTTCAGCAAGTTTTTCGAAGTATGACATTGTGTCTTCTTCATCATCGTCTGTCACCGATACACTAGGAGCAGGCTCCTCTTTTGTATCTACAGTAACAGTCTCAACTGGTTCATCAAAAGAGGTAGTAACATCTGTTACATTACCTACAACTGTTGTACCAGCAAGAACCATATCCATACGAGTCTTTAATTCATCGTAGGATTTAAAATTAGTGGGAGCAGTAAATTCCTTGAGAGAATATTCCGTTTCCCACAACTTTTCAAGTTTATCGTCATCATCAAATAATGCTGTAGGTGCAGCAAATTCTGATTTGTCATAGTTCCAATAACCATCGACCTTCCGAATTTTGAGTAAGAAATTTGCACCTTCCCAAAAATCATATGGATTGATAGCAGTTTCATCTTCAAATGCAGGCTGCATGGCCTCCATGATTTTATCAAAGATTTTCTTACCATAACGAAACAGAAACACTTTTCCCTCACTCTCAGGATGTTTCTTGTCAGTCACCACATAGATGTTAGAGAAATATTGCAACTTCCTCTTCTGTTTCCGAGCAATTTCTTTATCGGACTCTATACCAGAATTCCAGTAAGCTGAATTCATTTCAGATACAGGATCATTCTGTCCAAGAGTAGTAAGAGAGTTTTCAATATACCACTGACCAGTAGGGCCTTGAAATGCATGATTCCAGACTTTTGCCCAAGGTAAATCTTCACCCTTTATTGCTGGAAGAAAACGAATGACTGCATAACCATTACCTGACTTATCAAGTTCCGGCTTCCACAGACGTTCATCAACGTATGATTTCTTTTCCATAGGGGCAGTTTCTTTTTCTGCAGCCCCGAGTAGTTTATCAAGTGTATTTTGTTTTTTGAGTGCGTTTAACGACATATGTATCTCCTTATGTTTTCTTATGTTAACGTATGTTTATTGTTTATATTATATACAGTTTTATGAGATAAGTCAAGTCTCTTTTTTATATCCAATTGTTTGAAACCCAATCACGGGATTGGATTTCTTCTTCTTTAACAAATCTCAATCTATATAGGTCTTTATCTTTTTGAATAAAATTGACCAGACCATTCCATGCAAGACCGATACGTTCTGATTCAAGCTTGTTTGCATCATGGCCGTGATATAAATGTGAATTAAACACGAGCATCGTATCTTCTGTAGAGGGAAATGACAATGTACTTGCTGTATTTGGATTTCCCTTTTTGTAATGTTCTGTTAGTGAAATGAATGGTTCAAATTCCATCTTCTGTTTCTTAAAATTAAGAGGAGGATGGCCCTCTTTTGATTTTAGATATAGAGTACCGCTGATTATAGAATTAGAATGATTGTGTATTTTTTGGTATCCATCTTTACCACTTATATTCAACCAACTCTCAGTAACAAAAAACTCTTCATATTCCATCTCTAATACATTGTCCAGAAAATCTTGAGCACTGGATTCCACAAAATCTCGTATCTCTTTTAATTCTGGTTCAAGTAAAATGTTATAGAATTTTGCTGAGCGCAATTTAGTTTGGCCAGGAAATTTCTCAAAGGTAAATTTACTCAAGTCCAAGATATCCAAAAAATGACTTGGAGCATGATATTGTTTTACCATACCTGTAGGAAATAAAGGTACACCTGTCATATTATTTGTAACTCCTCACACATGTCTTCCTTTGTTATATATTCAAGATTGGAATAACGAATCTTTTCTTTCAATTTTGTATCCACCCAATAGAATTGTACATTTCTAAATTCTACAAATGTAGCCTGCATCTGTTCTACCCAGTTGACAGGATTAAATCCTATAGCATTAGCAGGAAGATAATTCTGAGTACCCTTGTATACATTGTTTAATGGTTTGCCATATACACTAAGATCAAACCCTAATAGATATACCTTTTTTGCAGTATTTTGACATGCAAGATGCATTGCAGAATTACCAGCAGACCATCCTCTTGGGAAATCAAAATTTATAACGCTGTCATCTTCATCTACCCATGTGATCCAGATGCCGACATCTTTTTCCATCTTCATTCTCAAATCATCAGCATCCATATCTGGATTCATTTTTATAGCTTCTTTAAGTTTTTCCTGTACAAGTGCAGGGTCTTTTCCCTGTATGACACAACTGGTACGACCAATATGGGAATTCTGAAAAACAAATTCTTCTGGAATGTCATAGCCCATAAGAACATTAGTTGCAACATCTCCAGGCAATATATTCCAATCAGTAAACCAACATGTATGCTTTTTAGCATATCCAGATGCATAAATTTCCTGTTCCATGTTATGATCTGTTGCAACAAGATTATCTACTGAACCATCACGATAAAGAGCATTACATCCCCATGTCGTTACACTTGGAGCTAATATTGTTTGATGACATGGTTTATACCAATCTCTAGATTCTCCATTACCAATTATTAGAGCATTATCTCCAACAAAACTGGGAACAATCATGGTGTCATCATGCAGATATTCTGTAGCTGTTTCCAACACTACTTTTCTTCTGTACTAATTTTTAATACTGCTTCTTGTGTTTGTGAAGGATTTTGTCTGCAACCGATTTCATCCAAAGATACTTTCCATCCTTCTGCAAGCATACCTTCTACTGTGGAAAGTCCTCTATCCTTAATGAGGCCACTCCAAGAATGAATAAATTCCTTACATGCCGTTTGTGTATCGAAATGTCGGGACAATACATGAACCTTCTCATCCCTTATTTCTCCATCAGGGGCTGTTATTGTAAATGCTAACAGAAGCATAAATGTTTTAATCATGTACTTTTCCTTTCAATTCGTTTACTCTATTTCGTAATACACTAACTGCTGTCCTTAAATTTCCAGAATTATGATCTTCATATCTACTCTCAAGAACTGCAATTTCTTCCATCAATATAACTATTTTTTCAACGGCCACTGTATTAAACTCATTACTATACTCATTACTCATTTTCGTAAGGCCTCCCAACTATAAGGAAATATTTCCTCTGCTAACACATCAATTTGTTTTGTAACCATTTGGGTTTCAAGTTGTGCATCATCTTTGCATCGTAGGTTACAGACACGAGCAAATGCATATAAAGTCCCACTCCAATACCATTCTGTCATCATTGATTGGGGTAGAATCATACGTGCTTGTTCTGGACAAACACCTCTCTCTAAAAGATATTCGTACATCCATTTTGAGCTGTCATACATTCGTACAAAATCATCAGGATCTATATCAATTTTTATATCAGAAGATCCTTGTTTCTTATTCTCAGGAGCTCCTCTCCATACTTCTGGTGTATAAAATTCTGGTTCACTATCTACGTACCGTCTTGATACTTCATTCCATACAAGACCTACCTGATGTTTAACCAATTGTCTTGCAACGAATACTGGTGCTTCGATATGAAACTGCATGGAGGCATGACCAAAAGGACTCCAATGGTCATGCTTAGCAAGATATTTTATTAATTTCTCATCTTCAAGAGTCAGTATACCTTCAGTTGGACCTGCTTCTGGTATAATTTCCCATTTAGATATTTTAGAAAATGAGACACGAGCAGCATTAACTACTGACAGATCACTTCCCATTTTATCAATTAATTTTACTTCCATAATATCTACAAAGTGGTGCCGGAGGTAGGACTCGAACCCACGGCCTGAGATTTACAAAACCCCTGCTCTACCAACTGAGCTACTCCGGCTTTCCGTATTGTCTTTCTGATGCTGGCCAATTACCATGTTTTTTAGCATGAGAGTTATGTCTGCGAGGTTGGTATCCTTTTGGCCACTGTGGTTGTCTGCTTGAAAGTTTTTGAACTCGTTCTCCAAGTTCAGACCTTTGCTGTTCCAATTCAGCATTATTATATTCCAGAACTTTTATTCTTTTAGTTAATTCGAGAACTTTCGCCTCGAAAAACCCTTCTGTTCTGATGGAAGGATCACCGTCTAGATGTACTGTAACGTCCATTATTTGGACTCCTCTATAAGTTTTAATAGTTCTATTCTATACCTATTTTTATTAATTGTCAAGAACCCTTTGTAATTTTTTATTAATTTTTTTAAGTCAGGCCAAATTATATCATCCTTTAATTGTTTATCCCATTTATTACCGAAATCTACAAGGTCATTAAGTATGACTATTGTTTCCAGTGAAATACGTCCACCAAGATATTCTTTTAATAATTTTGGGTGATTGTTATTCTTCGGCTCAAATAATGGTTCAAAATCTTTTACGACAGGTTTAAGTTCGGCGATAAAAAGCTTGTAGAAATTTACTCTTTTATCTAACCATTCTTTATAATTTTCATCACTGAAATTTGCGACATATCCTTTTCCGTGTTTTATAAAATTTGAAACAAAATAATCTTTTATAAAATCATACTCACGATATTTTTTAGAAATCTTAACAAAGAAATGTCTGTCTTTGCGTTTAAAAAAGGAATCCCTAGAAATCTTGGTTTTTCCTCTATACTTAAAAAAATCATAATCATTATTGAAATGTGCTTTCAAGGCACAATACATTAAATATACGTCAATGGGTTCCATCATCTTTAGCTTTAAATCCGTCTTCTTCTACTCTACGTTCTGTATTAGTAGAAGAAGAAGTTAAACTGGCTGCAACAAAACTTGCAGCTGCCAGCATAGGAATTACATATATCATTTTATCTGTTAGATATGCAGTAATATATGTGGGTATTATCACAATAGCTGCTTTAATAAACCCTTCTTTAATCATCCGACTTTTTTAATTTATAATAGATATAAGGTTCGCTACAAGGTACTGATCCTTTGCCTTCATCATGTGTCATACATTGTAACGGAAGTGATTTGGCTGTTGGATCAAGATCAGATTTACCAACATAATGCCACTCTGCACCCTTTGCTCTGTCTATTGCAACTTGATCAAAAAAATCTTTATTATCTGCCATAAAAAGTACTGGTATTAGAATTAAAAAAACTGCAAACATATCTTTTCCTAATCCATAAATTTACCATCTTTAATTAGATGGTGTAGCCTATGTTGAAATACTACAAAAAATAATCTAAACAGATTGTCAGCTTTGTATGTCCCATTAGGAACTTTCAATTCATACATCATACTGGTAACTGTGCTTGTCTTGGTAGAAAGTTCAGTTCTCTCGCATTAGCTTCAATCTTTTCTTTAAGCCCCTTAGAAATAAGAGAACCCAAACCATCAGGTTCGAGTCCTTCTTTTTCACAATACCATAAAACTGCTTCCATGTGAGTTATTCTTTTATTCTTTACAATATCTTCTATTTCAATTGTAAAAGTCTTCGGCGTATTTAATCCCATAATAATCCTTTATATTATACTGTGGAGCTAACCGTGGACTCCACACGGATGTATTATGGCATCACCCAATAATGAAGGGATATTAGGGAAGAGGCATGTTCTTCGGCCGACCTGCTTCCCAACGTGAACTTGTAACCTGAGGCGACTCGAGCTCGAGATCCTGTAGGTGTCACTCTCCCATCCTAGGGTCAGAACAAGTTCGTTCCCTAAAAACCGAGGGGAGACTTCTGTTGCTAGGTGTCTCCCAAACCCCGAGCGATTATGCAGCTAGTGCAAAATTCTCATATGAGACAGTAGCTTTTTGTGAACCGAAGCTCGCATAAACTACATTGTCTACCGCAATATTATCGTTTGCGTTTACGTGTTTGACCAATAACGGAGTCATCCGACAATTCTCCACATTTCTATTACACGCCAGTCGATCCTAATTCGCCCCCCTCAAAAAAAGACTAGGTAAACTACACCGCTGAGGAGAAATACATCTGCACAAATAGACCATACCACATATGCTCTTATCATCCACTTACTTACCTCTCGGACTAGGGGGGTCTTCATCGCCGCTCCCCTGTAGTTCTTTTTCCACTTTAATCTCCTTTTGGTGGAGGCGGAGGGAATTGCACCCTCGTCCTGTACGTTTTTCAATCCGCATCATTGAATTGTACTATATTTATACCATGTTTAGGAAGCTTTGTCAACCCCCTTTGAGCAGAAATTCCAGATTTCTTAGGAGTAGGAGTAGAATCTATTTCCACTATATGAACATCTTTCCCTACTGAAAGGAAACATACATATGGGCCTGGAATATATTCTAAAATTGTAGACTGCCGAGTTTCTTTGTTAAATAACACAAGCACATTATAACCAGTTTGTGCATCTACCCACATTGCAAGAGGCTTTTCTTTTGCAATATTTAGAACTGCATTCAATGTTGTTGTAGGATCACCACAGAAAAGAGGTTTGCTTGTTCTAATAACTGTAGGTACATTAGGTTTTTTCCCCTGATGTTCTGTTTTTTCTACTTTAGGTTCTATTTTGGGCGATGTGTCTTTGGGTGGTACTGTGTTAGTTGTTTGACATCCCATCAACAGAAACACCGCCACTATTGCTGCTAAGTGTTTCATTTTGGTTTCTCCATTTCGTAACGGTTTCTGTTAACGCATCTAGATAGTCATGTTTTCTTTTTACAAATTCTTGGACTGTCCCATCTTCTGTAACAACAAGAATCACTATTTGATCAATTACAATACCTGTTCTTTCTTGAAACATCTCTGCGTATGCAGAGCCTTGAATGTAATAGTCTTCGTTCCAATCTTCCTTACGTTCTTTAGTTGATGTTTTAAAATCTATAACAGACGGTACACCATTGTACTCTGACACACAATCAACTCTACCTGCTACCTTATATTTATCACTATAGAGTCCTGCTTCTAGTGCATAGATATCATCTATATTTTGCAATACTTTTTCCTGCAGCTGAGTAAATAAACAATAGGGCAGAAAATCCTTTTTATGTTCCTTCCATTTTGATGGAAATTTGGTGGACATATTATTGAGGTAGTCTTCACACATATGGTGAACTTTGGTTCCTCTAGCTGCAGCTTTTCCAGAAACATAGTTTGCAACTTCATCACCTACACGTTTTCTCCACTCTGTCAATCCTTTCTTGTCTCTACTAGAAAGAACTGTAGTTATTGATGGATACTCTTCTCCTTCTGGAGTAATATAAAATCGTTTTCTGTCAATTGTTTTGGTTTCCAGTGGTGGTAGAGCCACTGACACATGATTAAATGTCATATACTTCTCATCCTTACTACTAATCGATCTGCTCTTCTGGTTACTTGTCTGTACCATTTAGAATCGACCATTTCATCAGCTGCAGCTTCCCAATCTCTGGCATCCACACCACGTTTCATTCCATTGAATTTACTCAATCGAGTATACCCCATATTAAACATCATATTGGCAATGATCAATTGAACTTCTTCGGGCAAATGCTCAAACTGGACATATAATCGCTCGCAGTCGGACAGAACTGATTCGATATCGGTTTTAAAGGCTTCTTTAACTCTATAACTATCGACTTCTGTACCAACAGAGGCTCCACACTCAGGATCAGTATCAGTAATGAGATGACCGATCCCAAAAGTAGGATACCCAAGGTGATCCAAATATACTTCGTTTTTAAGTCCTTCATCTCTTACTAACTCTTCCCGTAATTGATCAATATTCATTATTCCATTCCAATACCAAGTTTAATTTTGTTAATTAGGTAACTTCTGACAAAGCCAGATCGTACTATATCACCAATAGTAAATTCAAGACAATTAAATTCTTCCATTTCATTTAAAATTCTAAGAAAATCGTGTAATCCATTTTTTTCATTTGTTTTTACCAAATCTGTCTGATCAAAATCTCCACAAAATATAATCTTGGAATCCTGACCTATTCTTGTAATAATAGTATCCAATTCATGGAAACTAAGGTTTTGACATTCATCTACTATAATGATTGAATTGTCAAATGTCAACCCCCTTAAAAATGAAGTTGATAGAAAGAATAGACTCCCTTGGCCTTTTAACTTATCATACAGTGAATTAAACTGTTGTTCATTAGCCATCTCAAACATAAATTGTACCATATTCTGATATGGAACCTGATACAATGCAGCCTTATCTTCCTCATCTCCTGGCAGAAAACCAATCTCTCTAGTAGGTATAAGAGATCGCACCAATATTATTTTATCGTGTGGTTTTTTTAAATCAAAAATATCGTTTAATCCAAGATATAATGATATAAAAGTTTTACCTGTTCCAGCTGCACCAAACAGAAATTGGTTCTTCCCCTTTTTCCAAGTATCAAAAATTATTTTTTGATTATCGGTAATCGGTTTTATTGAAACTAGGTTATTATGATTAATTTCTTTATTTTTCTTGGACTTTGCCATTCTATTTCCTCTGTATCAATCAATTGTTGCGCTGATTCATATAATTTACATATTTTATTATATAGTGAGGAAGATGCTCTAGAAACATCTCCCTCTGGTACATGGGCGGAGGGACTTCCCAGCTTACTTCGATACTGTGCATCAGTGCTGAAGTTTGATTTCTCGCCCGCACCATTATTATTTATATTTGTCATAAATATTTTTTGCCTTAATTTGTGAATTGGTTTTACCACTTCCATACCTATCTGCAAGAGGACTATCTGGATGAGCAGCTGCTATTCTAGACATATTTTCATTAAACCCCCCATCTGTCTTTGGACCAACACCCATAAGATGATCGCCTGCAAGTGCTACAGGTTTTAAAACCTGTCTGATTTGTGAATTTTTCTTTAGGAACTTTTCTCTCTGAGCCATGGATAAAAACTCATCCCATTCTATCCCAGAAGATTCATCATAAAAAGTGTACGTCGGCATTATATATCCATTTCTAATTGTTTCTCATCACCACCTAAAAATGATACTTTTCTTTTAAGTGCGTATGCTTGTTCTACCAGTTCTTTCTGTCTTATCAATGATTCTTGGAGTGTCTTTTGCAATTCAAAAACTTCTCTTTGATACATCAAGCTTGTGTCCATATCAATCGACTCATTTAACCTACGGCCCATGTAGCGCCAGTAAGGTTCTCTTTCCACCATAATGGTTCTTCCCTTCGTTTCCAAGTAGCAAAACCAGACTTCTCTAATATATAGTAAGTCTGATATGCAGACACAGTATCACCACCTTTGCATACATCAGGCATACATTGTGGTGGGTCACTGAAACTATAAGACCAATTAATGTTTTTAGGTGGTTGCAATAAGGGTTGTTTTAATCGTTCTGTAGCATGATGCTTATCATAACGATAGGTGTATTCCTTCATCAGTTCGTTCATGTGACTTAGTAACCAATCATAGTTTGCCAATGCAGAACGAACCCATTTGGTACTAGGATGGTTCTTGTGAGCCATCTTGTATAGTCCTACCTTGTCAGCGTATTCATCACCATCTAGAACACGATGTGATGTAGATAACATCTGTGCGCTCTCCAGTATCATTTTAACAACGTGCTTGTCACACATCATCTGTGCAGCAATCTTGGGGTCATGATCTAGATAAAATATATTCAAAATTTCTTCCCACTTTCCCAACGATAAAAAATATGATCACCTATACGTGTGGTTCTACGTTTAACCTTGGCCCATGCTGGTCTAACCCAATATGCATGATAAAATAAAGCACCATCAGTTATATCGATGAATGTAATCTTATTATACACTATAGACTTTGATATTGTCAAGAGTCTTTGGTAAGTATTTAAGTCTTTAGGATAGTCACTCTTACCGTCACACCACCAAGAAAATTGGCATCTATTCCTTATTGGAAAACGTATGCCGTTCTTCTTCCAACTCTCTCTAGTTGGCCCTTGTTCTATGACCTCACAAATGGTGTTGGGGAATCGTTTATCCTTCACACGATTTAATACTACTGAGGATACTCCAAGAAGTCCAGCACTGCCCTGTCCTCTTGCTTCATGATACATGTTGAGGGCAAGACATTCTACTGAACCATCAGGCTTCATTTCTGAAGCATTAGCAGGACTGAAAAGTAACAGCGCCGCAACTATAAGTTCTGCTGATGCCATTAAAATAGTATGAAGCCGAGTACCAACCCGACAAGTATCCATTCTATCGGTGTCATTAAAATACTACGAGACAAAACCATCCTGCCCCAAACAAGGACAGAACAAATATTGTATCTACCAATAAAGAAATTCTAGTTTTTTCACTCATTATGCAGTTTCCTTCATGCATTCACGGTTACTTAATCCATCAGCTTCACACCAACGGAGGAACAATCCCAACTGAGAGCCAAATGCCTCAATTTCCCAAGGATAGTCATAGTAATCCATGTCTTTAATATCGTACTTTTTCTTCATAAATCTAACCATGTTAGTATTTACTGAATACTCGTACATTTCACCTTTGACCCACTGCTTCACATGAACCATCTCATGGGCAAGGTTAATCAAAATGTTCCTAATACTGATACTGCAATCCAAATCAATAGTAAATTCTCTAGGAGTCTTTCTTATATCGGACCAATCATCCCAGATGCATAATCCTTCTGCACCTTCTTTGTCAGTCAAATTCCGAGTCAAATTAATAGTGAGCTCAAGAGTATTAACTAAGGTCTTGCCCATCAATTTCTCGGCATAGAACCAAACAGCTCGGCGAACCAAATCCCGATACTCTTTTTTTGAACCTTTAATTGTAACTAGCATGAACGGTAAAAATCTTGTTTCTCTCATCAACTATGTATAGAATACCACATCCAAGAGGGTTTGTCAATAGATATTTAAATTATTTTTTGATTTTTTGTTTGAGTGTGACATTTTTATCACTATTCATATATTCTGTTGTGTGTACTATTCACTCTA
>Ga0114999_10006830_pt1 | contig 13064 bp, 7 predicted proteins | sample ArcticOcean_MG_C_3_FD_89820 | JGI IMG/M metagenome (GOLD analysis project Ga0114999, IMG submission 89820) | Marine microbial communities from western Arctic Ocean - ArcticOcean_MG_CB8_126 | ecosystem: Environmental > Aquatic > Marine > Oceanic | place: Arctic Ocean: Canada Basin | collected...
CAGTATGAATCCCAACTGACGGGGAGGCAATTGGTACTGCACAGGCCCAATTGAATCCATTTTCACGCATAATGTTATTGATATTTGCTAGCATCTTTGTTTCTGAATCACCGCCGCCTTCATGACTGTCATTTGCCTCAACCCACGGATAAATTAAATCCAACACTTTTCGACTGTACATAACAGAACCAGCACCTGAAACTGGATTCTTATCCAATTGGAACAAAATTGGAAATTCAGAATTTTCCTGACCCGGAGGAATGGCAAATTTGCTAGTCATATTGCGGACCCGACGTTGGGCATCAAGCTGCATACAACCAATGTTATCATAATGCTCCTGAAAAAATTTAACACAATGGCTTAACCACTTTGAGTCAATAACGAACTGAGTATCACCCTCAAGGGGACATATAAAATCACCAGTAGATTCGCTAGCAATGATGTTCAATCCGCGGGCATACTCATTTGAAGGATCCCTGTGTGTTTGCCTAAAGACCTTAAACCCCCGTTCCTCAAGGGAATCTAAATACTCTGATGTACCTTCTTCAACTGAAGCATTATCAACAACTATAATTTCTTTATTTTCATAATCTTTACTGCATTCAAGCAAAGACTCCACACTGCTTTGAAGATAAAAAAGTCGGTTGCAATTAACAAACCCAAAACTAATTTTTGGCTCTACTGAATTCATAATCTGAATATTCCTAATCAATAATTGTATTATACAAATCTTCTGCAGACTGTTCAGTTAATAATTAAGAGCTCTTATATTATAATACTGAATACTGAATACTGAATACTGAATACTAAGAATACTGAATACTAAGAATACTGAATACTGAATACTGAATACTGAATACTAAGAATACTGAATACTAAGAATACTAATAAGAGAACTGAATACTGAATACTGATAAGAGAACTGAATACTGATAAGACATGTCAAATAAACAAATTAAAATTATGCACATCGTTGGTGCCCGTCCTAATTTTGTTAAGGCAGCTCCTGTAATAGCAGCCATATCTAAACAAACAAATTTTCAGCAGCTGCTGGTGCATACCGGTCAGCACTATTCAACCAGATTATCAGATAGTTTTTTTAAACAGTTAAACATACCTCATCCTGATATTAATTTAGGAATTGGTTCCTCACCCACACATGGCCAGCAAACAGCAAAATTATTAAAATCAATTGAAAATTATTTAATTCAAAAAAATCCGGACCTAGTAATGGTTTATGGAGATGTTAATTCAACTTTGGCCGCGGCATTAGCAGCTAGTAAACTCAATATTAAATTAGCTCATGTTGAATCAGGGCTTCGATCCGGAGATCGAACAATGCCAGAAGAGATTAACAGAATTGTTACTGATTCATTAAGTAATATTAAGTTTGTAACAGAATCATCAGGTCTTATTAATTTGCTCAAAGAAGGATCTGATCCAAAATCAGTTCACCTGGTGGGTAACACCATGATTGATTCATTATGTACTGTTGCTTCACCTAGAAAAGACAAGCTAGCCTTAGGGCCAATTCTTCTTACATGTCATAGACCATCCAATGTTGATACTAAAGAAGGAATTAAAAAGATTCTAAAGATGTGTGGAGAAATAGCTAATGAAATTATTTTTCCCGTACACCCAAGAACAAGGCAAAAAATAAAAGATTTTAAACTGACAAAAGCTTTTGAATCCATGCATCACTTACAGATGATTGAGCCAATGGATTATTTAAGTTTTATTCAGCAAATGCAAAAATCTATTGCTGTCATAACTGATTCCGGGGGTATTCAGGAAGAGACAACTTATCTAGGAATTCCATGCCTAACAATAAGAAAAAATACCGAGCGTCCTGTAACAATAACTGCAGGCACAAACATATTAACTCCGGAATTAAGTGATATTAAGACCGCCTTACATAACATCAAATCCGATGTCTATAAATTAGGAAAAATTCCACCCGGGTGGAATGGTAAAGCTTCAGAAAAGATAGCTAAAATCCTATTAGATTATTTTAACTAATCAGGAACAATACTTTCTAGAAATTTTAAGTATTTATTTGAAGATGATTCAATGTCAATTGGATTATTAATGTCATTAATTCTTGTTTTTAAAAAATCCATAGTGGGGGGTTGGTATAAATAACACGGTTCAAAGTCCCATTCATCTTCCTGGATGATTATAGCCCCTTCCCCGGCAATTTCTTTTGTACCTCCTTCAGAGCTGCAAACGATTTGACATCCAGCTGCCCGGGCATCAACAACTACATTTGGGCAATGGTCCAACCATGCCAAGTGTAAAAAGTGTGTGCATGCCTTAAAGACGCTTATCATATCGTGCCAGGCAACATTACCAAAACTAAATATCCTATCCCGTGGCTGTAGCTTGTCTAGATGATCTTCAATATTGCTACCAAGCACAATTAATGCAGCTGTCTCTGGGGCATGTTCATTAAAGTATCTAATATTGTCATTTAGTCTTTTGTGCGGTCGCCAATTGGAAGCACAACACCAGAATTCTGTAAATTTATTTAGTTCCTCAGGAAACTGTCCCACCGGTATCTCGTTGATCTCCTGTGCGTTCGTGCCATTGTGAATAACGATACCATTGGGGTGTTCACCAAAGTACTCCTGTGATAACATTTTATTAAAGTGAGATTGAAATACTACGCCGTGGGCTAACTTATAAGTCTGCTGAATGGGTGTATTTAGTACTTCATAATCCTGAATTTTATTAAAGTATATTCCATCCAGCCTCTGCACCAATGGAATTGCACCGGTGGGATTTGTGCTAAGAATAAATGCTAGCCTACATGCAATTTCATTATTAGGATCGTCATCCGCGGATCCTTGATAACACTTTATTCCCCTCTTCATGAAATCTTGTATTAGCTTATTAGCGAAATTATTAGGTCCGGACCTGTTATTTAAGTCAATATTCTCAAATAAAATATTCAATTTTTACTCCTTATTGAGGATGTCCTTACCAAACGCGACCCACTGTTCATATGTTGTTTTCTTTGAATCTTTCTGTGTTCCAATAAACTTTATGGCTCCCCGACCTAGGTGTGCATATAGGGCATTTCCCGTATCATTCATGCTAATATCAATCCCAAGATTGTGCTTTTTAATGATATCGCAGTTTAGCATTGTTTTTGCTTCAGGGTGGTTATGGGTATTTTTACTAACAAAGTAATCTTTATCGTTCTCTCTTAAGAGCTGTGTATAGTGATCACCTACATCCCAAGTCATTTTATTTGTTGTTTTATCATGATGGGGATACCAAAATGTTTCCCTCTTTGCCTCTGCCATTTTTTTCTTATAGTATTCCAAATCACAAAGGTAACCTGAAACATGCATTGCTTTAATTCTATCATTATCAAGAAAAAAACATGCACCTAGATTTTGATCATTCATCTTTGAAAATAAATACTTTAACCAACCGTAGTCCAGCGCTAAGACATCATTGTGACAAACAAAAACATACTTTGACTTTACAAATCTCATACCCAAATCAACACCAACAGCATTTAAGATGCTATCCTTGTATCCTGTCAGTATTGACTGCTTGTTTTTTCCGCGATTCAGTATTAGATTAATATCTTTAATTTGTCTTAATTTCTCAACGGTACGATTGTCTGAAAAATTATCAACCAAATATATTTCAGTTGGAATGGTGGCGAATTTTTTAAATGATGCAATCGCATTTCTGGTCATAGCATATGACTCATATGAAACCATCACAATTGCTATAGCATCCTCATTAATATTATCCTTTAATACCGTCTCAACAGTGTAATCACCAACAATTGTGTTTATCGTAATACGATCATTCACATCACCGCAATCCTGATTTTCAATATAATCCTGGGACAGGTATTTTTCGGGTGTAAGTTCACCATCATTTTGTTTATATTCAAACTTATTCTTTTTTTTCATATCTTCATACTCCGGATACGTATATTTCTGAATATGCATTCATATCGCATTAACACGTGATCTTATTTTTTAATTTTCCAATATGAATATAACTTATTTTCAATTTCAAATGACCCCCATGTCATTCTATCACGAAAAGGCTGCTGTTTGGCCCACTCCCACATTCTAGCCACACCTTCTTCAAGATCTACAGTGTGTTTAAATCCTAACATGTTGACGGACTTTTCCCACGTGCACCAGGCATACTTTGTTTCATGCCGAGCCTCCATAAACCTAGGTTTAAGACCTGTTTGAGTTGCATTCATTACTACATTAGCTGCTTCATTAATTGAATATTCTTTAATACCACCCAAATTAATAATTTGATCGACACAGTCTGGATTTGTAGCTGCTGTCCATAACGGTTGTAAGACATCATCAATGTAGCTAAATGCCCTGGTCTGTTTACCATCTCCAAATATTGATGGACCCTGTTCATTCATGATCTGATACATCCAGATTCCAAGGACATTTCTATATCGATCCCAAATATTTTGATTTATTCCATAGACATTATGTGGTCTAATAATTGTATATTTTAATCCATGGTGATCATGAGCAACTTTGAGATCCTGTTCAATCGCAAACTTTGCAATTCCATATGGATCTATTGGCTGCGGAATAAGATCTTCACTAAATGGTGGTGTTTGATGAGTACCGTATACGGCCATCGAGCTGGTAAATACGAATCTTTCTACTGAATAACTGATGGCATTATTTATTAGATTAACTGATGCGATTAAATTATTTTGATAGTTAAATCGACGAATAAATGGAGAAAGTCCCTCTGCAGCATAAGCCGCAAAATGATATATAATGTCTATGTTTTTTGACTTAAATATTTCATCAAGTTGATCAATATCCGTAACTAAATTTAATTTATGAAATGTAACCCGATTGTCTACATTCTCAATAAAGCCGCCAGAAAGATCATCAATACCAATAACATCATGATTAGTATTATCAAGTATCCATGTCGCCAATCGAGAACCTAATAGACCAGCAATTCCAGTTACCAAAACGTTCATTTTATGAACCCCATTTTTAATGAATGAATCCTCTATTTCTAATAAATTTGCCTGATTCCTTTTGATCAAGGGACCTATCACAAGTAAAAAGCTTTGGATTATTCAAGTCAATATTATAATGATAGCAGCATACTGGAATAAATATCCTCTTTTTTTCATCAAGAAAAGCTTTGTGTAATATAGGAAGAAATACCGCCTGATCGCATGCGATCATAATGTAATTCCCATTAGCATCCTTAAAATTATTTTCATTTATACCATTAATAGCTGATTTTCTAAAAGTCTTAAGGTGACTGGAAACCCATGGGTGTTGATATACATTCGCGTCATCTGGCAGGGGCCCGGAAATATTTTGGCTGGTGTATGCCCATCGATGTGCTGTCCACACCACAGCAGGATCATACTCACTATAAACCTGATCCAGGATATATAGTGTATCATTTTCAGTTAACCAATCCCCTGCATCTAAGCGAACAATCACATCATCATCATTTGTTAACTTAGCAGCCTTAAGAGTATTTCTAACCTCACCGTGCTTTTCTTTATTTTTAATGACGGTAATTTTATCTTGTAATTTTAATGCTGAGGAAATTTCCTCAACCCTATCTCCAGTGTTGTCTGTTGATAGGTCATCCAACACTATCATCTCCCAATCATCGTATGACTGCGCAATTACAGAAAATACTGTTTTGTCAATGTCCTCTACACAATTAAATGCCGGTATTACAAAAACAAATTTAGTCTTGTTTGGCATTTTCCAAAAATTCCTTCATAACATCCGGATGCTTAAGGTCAATTGATAGAAATGGTGTAGGTTTTGAAAAATCAACCGGAGCATGAAATACCCAACCGCCCATCTCATTTGATAGCCGACTGGACATTATTTCAATATCATCTTCAGTGACTTCAGACCACGGCTTTTGAAAAAACATATTATTCTCGGCAGTATCCTGTTGTTCAATGTTGTAAAGACTCTGCCAGTGTTTTGACCAGTAATCACGATATGTTCTTATCTTTCTCTTCATATCAAACCACGAGTAATGATGTACACCAGGCAACATCTCCACATTTCTTCCAAACCACTCCTGGTAAACTTTCAAGGCATTTGCATCACCTGCCATGGCATTTACCTTATATTGATGCGCTTCGTTATTATAAAACGAAGCGTGGGGAATTAATTGTTTAGTTTCGATATGAATGTAATCACACCCGTCTGTGCCTGGTAATGAATAAAGACGCTTACTGTCATCTACCCTCCTGAGTTGCATTGGAATTCCATGGGTAATATAATCTTTATTCCTGGATAATCTCCACTTCCACGGGTTAATATCAAGCCTAATTTTTTTAGGACCTCCCCAATATTCAACAACTGGAAGCGATATTAAATCATATTCTCGAGGAAATTGCTTAATTAATCCAATAATCTTTTCGTAATCATCCTCATGCACAACTTCATCAGCATCCTGTTGCCAACAGAACAGTCCGGTACAAAGTGATCTTGCCGCTGCTTTTTGTTCTCCATCAAAGACAGCAAACCTTGGGTCATCCCAATCCTTAGCATTTTGACATATATTTAATTTTTCTTCACTATCACACCAAGTTTTAAGTTCCTCCCAGGTGCCATCATCAGAACCACCGTCCACGACCACAACTTGATCACAAAATCCTAGCAGCGATTTTATGCTCTCTCGCCATGGATAATCGTGCTTAATGCAGTTCAATGTAGTAGTATATCCACTAACACTTGGTTGCCAATCCATAACATGCTGAATACCCCTCCAGAATCGATCTCTGGCAGCATACAAGTATGATTCAGTGTCAAGCATGTCATCAGTGCTAAACCATAATTCATCTTTATGCTGCACAAAGTCATTTAGATGTAGTTCACAACCGAGCAATTTTGCCTCGATCACCATTCTTGGACATGTATCTCCGCCGGGTGGTAGGTAAACAAACCCCTCAGCCTGCGCCAATTTCTCAAGGACCTTTTCATAAGGCAATCCCCAAACAATCTCGTATTCCTTACCATTATCCTTACACCACTGTTCGGCGGTGTCAGCCCCTTTAATCCAGCTAGTAGATCCCAGGACAATCCAACCTTTTCTCTTTGTTTCTTTATATTTCTCTCGTAATTGTTTGAGATTGATAAAAAAGTTATCACCAAATACTGAGCTCAGCACACAGTTAGGCAGCTCATTCAAAAATGGAAATATATCATGATATTTTTGCATCTGTACTTCGGACATCCACCACAGTGATTTTGCACCATACAGAAAAGCTGATATCATTTTTCCATGGTGTTCATTATGACAATCACACTCGGACATTTCTATCTCAAAGTGTTTTTCCGGGGATCGATATCGACAGTACTTGTAATCATACTCAAGAACTGAATAATCCATATTTGCGACGAGAGTTGGTACCATATCAATGTCAATTCCCGCAAAATTACCAAACACCCAGTGCTTATGATGGCCCTGCTCGAGTAATTCCACAGTAATATCACGACACCTTAGCTTATAAACATTTAAAGAAGACGCATCAATTAGTGCCTGAGATGTAAGTTCAGCACCCCCACAATAATCTTCAACAAAAAGATCCGCAACAAAAATTATATCTGCGTCATCCGGAATTCTTAATTCCGGGCTGCTTTGCGCTGTGCCAAAGGGACTATTTCCAAACAATTTTTAACTCCAGTTACAATACACCAATAAAAATAATCACTAATCATCACACTGTACACTAACAATAGTTGTTAATTTTGTGATTTTAGCTGATTAATTTAGAGTAATCCTAACCAGAACTAAAATTAGGTGTGGAAATCTATTAAGTTAACCCGTAATATTCAATCATGATTAATAGAGTTCCGGCAATTGGATTTGTTGTACCATTTCCTGTACCGGCATTGCAGACATACACATACGCGTCAGCCGAAGATTTCACCAAAGTTTGATTTATCCATGTCTCTTTGGGATCAACCGCGGTCCCACCGTCGTAGGCCAAATTAATGTCCTCTACACTATCACTATCTGAGCTTTTTGTACCGGTCGCGCCGGCTCCCAGTATTTCAGTTCCAGTGGAGACAGCACTATCAGCAGCAGTTCCGCTAGTGGCAGATAATTGAATGTTCACAGCATATGTTGTCATAACCCCTCCACCAGTGACACCGCCTGCCTTCATTACCGCGGCAGCACTTGTTATAATAGAGCCTGCGGGGATGACTACCCCGGACAACTCAACAATGACCGTATTGTCGGTGCTGTCCGCAAACCTAAGGTCCTGTTCCACGGAGACAATGTGCTTTCCCCCTCCAATGGATAAAGTGGCCTCCGGGGCAGAGGCATGTACACCAACTTTACCAGTGCCACCATCAACATAAATAGCATGTGTGACATCGTTGCTCTCAACACGGAAATTGCAATCCATGCCTGCTTCATTGACAACAACCGAGCACTCAGTTGAATTCGTTACATCTGGACCTCCTACGCTAAGGAGCTCTGTCATTGCGGCTGTGCCTGCGCCTCCGCCGGCCATGACTTCAAACTTGAACTGGCCGCCCTCATCAGCATTGGTCACATCGCTAGAGATGGCGGTCATTTGTGCAAATATTGTCTCTGCATCACCGGAATCGTCCCCGGAGAACTTAATGGTGCCTAGGACATCATCATCCGCCTCACCTGCACCGTTGTCTAACAGGAAGTGAAGCATTGGTCCGGAAGCTAAATTACCGGTGCTCTTAAGGGTGAATACTGGTTCTTGGGTGGCGTCAGTATCCTGTGTAAGGGTGAGACCATAATTATGATCGTGTGTTAGAACTATGTCAGAGTCAGCGCCAAATTTAACGGTAGCACTGTCAGATTTTAACGATATGCCTGTAGTCTTTACATGAAGTGATCCGCTAGCTAACAGGTCACCACCAAATACCGCGGTGCCCAGGCCGACACCATCAATGGTGCCGGTGGTGCCTGAGACAAAGAAATTGGTGTCAGCGCCCACGTTTGTAACGGAGCCTCCCCCATGTGCCCCGGCGGTTGTTGCTGATGCGCCTGTCAGGAATAGGACCCGACCACCACCGAATCTGGCGTAATCCTCAGAACCTGCTGTGGTCTGCGTCTTAAACACAAAGGCCTGATTTGGAACTGATGCGGACATTATCCACGCGCCACCACCCCCGCCGCCCGGATCGCTGCCTGAATAGATCCTGCCCATTTCGTGGCCGCCACTCCCGGCATCCCTAAGGATTACACCCCCTAATGATCCCATGGACTCCAGGGTTATTCCGCCGGCTGCTGATTTAAGTTTAATAGCGGCTGCATTAGCAACCCCGGCATTAAGCGTGACAGCACCTGCATCTGATGTCACCTGAATTGATGCTGCAGTATCTGACACCGCCGTTCCGCGGTCGGCATGGATTTTAATTGTCTCTGATGTTCCACCGTCTGTAGTCAACAAGATCGCATTGGCAAGGTTTGCTGTTGATTTGATCCCGATGCCCCCAGCATCAGTTAGAAGCTGGATTGAGGCGGCGCCCTCAGTGACCGATGTACCCTGATCCGCGTGAATCTTAATTGTGCCGGCGGCGCCGGCGTTCTCCCTGAGGTAGATTGCGCCAACAGCAGCCTCAGTCGCCGTAAGATTAACTGAACCGCCTGTATTTGTAATGCTAATATCTTCGCCGGCGGCGCCAACCGCATCAATATCAATGCCTCCAGCAGATGCTAGCATTTGAATTGCAGCACCATCCCCAGAATTTAGCGAAGAAGACAAGGCCAGCCTGCCTGTTGAGGTATTATTGTATCCTCCAGTCCCAGAATCCATGTCGATTCCGCCGGCGGTATTGGAAGCCACAATCCCAACAGCACTAGCGATAGAACCTGATCCTATTATGCTAAGCTTGGTATCTGATATGATGTCAAGTTCACCGTCTGCTTTTGAATATGCATAGATCCCGGCATCACGGAAGAATAGTTTGGCATCACCGGTGCTGGTTCCGACCGTAGTGTCCCCGGTACTGTCATTAAATGTAAGATCAGCAGTCCCACCGAATGCCCCACCATTATTATACTGTAACTGTGTGTCTGAGCCGGCGACTGATCCACCCCCGGTGGAGGCGATCGACACCTGGCCATTGGAGGCCGAGGTAATTGTCACATTTGAACCGGCGGCCAGGTATGATTTGCCGTCTGACAAATGTGTCAAGGAACCGGATAAACCGGTTTTTGCGGTAAATGATCCACTAGCTAGCATGTCTCCGCCAAATACCGCAACGTGCCTGCCGGCACCACCAATGGCGGATCTGGTGCCGGAGACGAAGAAATTGGTGTCAGCGCCCACACCATCCACCGCCCCAGTCAGGAATAGGATCTGGTCCTGTCCAAACCTGGCGTAGTCCTCTGAGCCGGAGGTGGTCTGTGTCTTAAGTATAATGAGCTGTTGCGCAGATGATGCTGATAATACAAGTGCCCCACCGGCGTTGTTGGCTGAATCGCTGCCTGAAAGTATTCTACCAACCTCGCCAGCTGCGGCGGTGCCACCCCCATCCTTGAAAACCCAAGCCCCGCTATCCGCATCCAAAATGATGTCCCCACCGGCATCAACAAGGAAATTAACAGCAGGTTTAATATTAACATCAGCATCATCGACGATCTGAAGGTCTGTTCCATCATGGTTGATGTAGGCAGCTGAAGTGGTAAACTCGATTTTATTAGTGCCCGATACCAAGAATGAAGTCGCGGAGGTATCAAAACGGGCGATCTCAGTGGATGCACCGGTGCCCTGACCCTTGAATATGATGTCCTTCGAGGCAACGGAGGCAGATATTACCATACCAGTAGAAGAATTTGAAATCTTACCAAACTCTGTTCCACCATCCTTAAGGACTACATCGGCACCGTCCGCGTCCAGGATGATATCACCGGTGACATCTAAAGTTAAGTCTCCAGATGATTTGTCCTCAATCTCATCAACTATTAATTTACTCATATTTTTATCCCTCTATAGGAAATGTAATTTCCGCAACTCTTCGTAATTTATGATAAAATTCTTAACACTGAATTTGTACCTATGTTTAATGTCGCGGCTATGGTGACTGTTGGTCCAAACAATACTGCATTATAATTATTCGGTACAGACACATTTTCGCTAATAGTTTGCGGTGTTAAATATACCCCCGCATGGAGGGAACCGCTTATCATCACGTCCCCACCAAATGTTGATACGCTGGGGACACTACTATTTCTTCCGTGATCGCCCGTCGCACCGCTTACAAAAAAGTATGTGTCAGCACCGACTGAATCCGCAGTATAGTTGAGCCCTAAGCCGGATCCTGCTATGGACACCGATGCGGTGGTGACAAATTCCCCAGGGGATGGAACATTGAAACTACCGGTACCGGAGCCGCCTGATCCGACCTCTATCTCCCCTGACTCATTCTTAAAATATAATTTTGTAACACCAGCACCGGAGTCTTTACCATAAAGTGCCACAGTGCCGTCTGTGATTGTCCCAGCGGCGGGACCTTCTTCAAAATATGCCACGCCAGAGACGGTGAGGTCACCGCCGAACACAGCAGTTCCCTTATTGGATGTTCCTCGTGATCCTCTCGTTCCGGATACGAAGAAGCAGGTGTCCGCGTAGGTTGACTCATTTGGAGATAATGGAGCACCCCCAGAAAGTATTGTTACGATTCCGTCTGGCTTGAGATTCAAGTGTGCAGCGGCGGCGCCAGCGTCGACGGTTGTTAACTGTGTAAGCCCGCTGACACCGACACTGATGTCGAAATAGTCTGATGTGTCAGCCTGACTTATGCACCTTAGGTGACTTCCATTTGCTGTGCCATCGACCCACCCTGCGGGTGCATTAATAAGAATTCCCCTAGCTGCATCACCGGCAAGAGATCCAGGGTCGTTCACGGTGACAGATATTCCGTCGACAGTCTGGATTCCAGAAGTACTTCCTGTCATTTCGATCGAGAGGCCAGCAGCTTGAATGGTGCCGACATGACTCGGTGCAGACTGATCATACTTGATCCATAGAGCCTTATGTTTTTGATACTGACCTGACGCGACGACTCCCGTCACATCGTAATCGATCAATATGCCAGACGCTCCATCATTCGAGGTTAGCGTGCTATTGCCGGCGGTGCCTGCATAGTTCCTGTCGATGTCTAATGCAGAACCAGCATCTGCTGTTGATCCTGTCAAACCTAAATTTGATCCATTAAAGTTAAGATCAGCATCAGATGTCAGCGTATCAGAATCAGACCAATAAGCCAATCTTGTTGCAGCACCCGAACCATCAACCCCTCCGGAGATGGTTCCGGAGACAGATAGGCTGCCTGAGATGTGTATATCACCCCCGAAGACTGATGTGCCCTTAACAGCCGTATTCCTAGAAGAAGTTGAGCCCGAAACAAAGAAGTTGGTATCTGTGCCAATAGCCGGTACCCCGCCAGCGGCACTAGTCGCTGCGCTAGCACCGGTCAGGAATAGTACTTGATCTCCACCAAACCTGGCATAATCCTCCGAACCGGCGGATGTTTGTGTCTTGAGCACGATAAGTTTTGACGGCAATGACGCGGATATCACCATGTCATTTACAGTGACACCGGAGGATCGTGATATCTTACCAAATTCCGTACCGCCGTCCTTGAAGAAGACATCACCGCCGTCGGCATCAAGAACAATGTCTGTGCCGGCGTCGAGTGTAATACCACCAGTATCAGAAGAAAGAGTAACTGAACCGACGCCGGTGCCTTGATTAGAAGAAATAACTATTGTTTCACTGGTTCCAGCATCAGCCTCAATTCTTATTGCACTGGCAGCATTCAATCCCGAGGTAATACCAATGCCGCCGGCATCAGACACTAGTGCTATAGAAGCGTTAACTGTATTGGCTATATTGGCGGTGGCAACGCCTGTGCCCTGGTTGGAACGGATCTGTATCGTCTCATTAACACCGCCATTTGCCTCCAGGGTAATAGCATTGTCTGCATTAATCCCGGAATATAGTCCAATACCACCGACATCAGAAACTAGATTAATTGACGCGTCCGTAGAACCGG
>Ga0114999_10006831_pt1 | contig 13062 bp, 12 predicted proteins | sample ArcticOcean_MG_C_3_FD_89820 | JGI IMG/M metagenome (GOLD analysis project Ga0114999, IMG submission 89820) | Marine microbial communities from western Arctic Ocean - ArcticOcean_MG_CB8_126 | ecosystem: Environmental > Aquatic > Marine > Oceanic | place: Arctic Ocean: Canada Basin | collected...
ATCAGACGGACACTAGGACGCGTTTTCTTTGATAAACGCGGCACCTTGCTCGGCGATCATGACCGTTGGGGCGTTGGTATTGCCTGAGGTGATCTGCGGCATGATCGATGCGTCGATGACGCGCAAACCGTCGATACCGTGGACCTGGAGGCGATCGTTTACTACGGCGAGCGGGTCGTGTCCCATCTTGCAGGTACCAACCGGATGGAAAATGGTAGTGCCAAGATCGCCGGCTGCATGCTCCAGGTCCATATCGGTGTGAATGTCCAGGCCTGGTGTGAGCTCCTCGGGCGCAAACGCCTCGAGGGCCTTTGCCTGCATGATGCGTCGAGTGAACTTCAACGAAGCGACGGCTATGTCTTTATCTATTTGGCTCGCCAGATAGTTGAGCTTAATTGCCGGGGCCTCATGCGGGTCGTTGGATTTGATGCGCAACGAACCGCGGCTCACAGGACGCAAGTTGCAAACCGAGGGTGTGATCGCGTTGAAGTGATGCAGTGGCTCGCCAAATTTATCGAGCGACAGCGGTTGCACATGCCACTCGATATTCGGCGATGGTTGATTCTCGTCGCTTTTTGCGAATGCGCCCAGTTGCGACGGTGGCATTGTCAGCGGCCCGGTTCGTTTCAGCAGGTATTCAAGCCCCATCCGTGCCATCCCCCAGGGATAACGTGCGCGCTGATTCAACGTGACCGTGTTCGAGACTTCATAGACGGTTCGAATCTGCAAATGGTCATGCAGGTTTGCGCCGACCCCAGCGAGTTCATGTTTGACTGCGATACCGCAACGTTTTAGCAGTTCAGGCGGTCCGATACCGGAGAACTGCAACAGCTGTGGCGACGCTATTGAACCGGCTGCCAAAATCACTTCACTGTGTGCGCCAAATTGTTCGTCCGACGTCTTGGTACGGACCGTGACGCCGGTTGCACGCAAGGTGTGTGCGGCCGTGGCGAAGTCGACATTCAGTACCGTGGCTTCGGTAAGGATGGTTAGGTTTTTGCGGTCTTTGATCGGATCCAAAAAAGCGCGGACCGCACTCCAGCGGCGACCCGCGCGTTGCGTCATTTGAAAGTAGGCGTTGCCGAAATTTTCGCCGCGATTGAATTCAGCAATCTTGGGTATGCCGGTCTGCGCAGCGGCGTCGCGCCACGCATCGAGTATTTCCCAGTTGACGCGGCGCTCCTCGACACGTAATTCGCCCTCGGCGCCGTGAAATTCGTCGGCGCCGTGTTGGTAGTTTTCGGATGCTTTGAAAATCGGCAGAACGTCATCCCAGCTCCAATCTCGGTTGCCGAGGCTCGCCCAATGATCGTAGTCACTGCGTTGTCCGCGCATGTAGATCATTGCGTTGATGCTAGAGCACCCACCAAGGACTTTGCCGCGGGCATAGCCGATTGAACGGCCGTTCAAACCTGCTTCGGGTTCCGTGACAAAACACCAATCCGTGCGCGGATTGCCAATCGTGTAGAGGTACCCGACCGGAATATCAATCCAGAAGTAGTTGTCCTTCTTGCCAGCTTCAAGCAGGAGCACTTGCTTTGCCGGGTCTGCCGATAGGCGATTTGCCAATACACACCCGGCAGTGCCAGCACCCACGATGATGTAGTCGAATTTGCGCACGATAGAAAACTATGTGAGAGAACGCCCCAGGCCCCCCACCGCATACTACAGTGAGCCGAGCGCGATCGTAAGATGCGATTGCGCCAGGGCTGGCTGCGCGCGCAGGTTCTCGTAGAGGATTGGCGGTGAGATGCCGAGGTCCGAGCGCACTTCTTCGACTGGTTGAGTCAAAAGATGCTCCCAATCCTGTGCTGATAACCACTGCGCACGTTTGCCGTGTCGGTAGGTGCGCCAGGCTGCTTGTAAAACTCCGTTACCGTAGCGACCACGCAGCTTTAGGCAACCAGCCAAGCAGATAACACCGACACCACGATTCTTGGTTTGTGCGTAGGCGAATGCCAAGAGACACGCTTCGCCCAATTCGTCCCGCCCATACTGGGTCAGCGTTTGCCATAAATCGTGCATATCACGTTGGCGAGCGGCGAATCGGCTAAAGTCCTCTTCGTCGATCTCATTCGCGGGAGCTTGGGTCTCTGGATCTATGCTTGCTTCAATGAGACCGTCCGTGGTTATGTTTTCTGCGGTGACAAAAGTAAGATACCGCTGCCCGAGTGATCCGTTTGGCATCGTTGCCAAGTAGTCTCTGTCGTTTAACGTATCGACTAAGTCGACTTTGTTCGCGAGGACTTTGCAGCCTACGGCAGTGTTGCGAAAGCGCTTGTAGCTGCGCCACAACGAAGGGCCGGATAGAGCTCGAATGACCGTGAATACTTCGTGGGTTTGCTCTGGGTCGGCGATCAATCGGCCCAATGCGCGCCAGGCAACAACGGGTTGGATTCGGTTCTGGTTCATACAAGCAAGAGTCATATTGACATTTATATCAATAGTGAATGCCGCACTTAAGCGTGGCTATCCAGGTATTATTGCTGCACAGGAACAGGAGATCGTATTGGTTGTTCGCATCCGCCGTACCGCAGAGGCTTCCAGAGAGCTAATTCTAACTGCCGCCGCCCGGCGTTTTCGGCAACACGGCCTGGAAGGTTTGAATATCACCGGGGTTTCGGACGACGCCGATATTTCGCACGCGACGCTCATTCACCATTTTGGCTCAAGTGCAGGCATGCGTGATGCGTTGGCCGATCATATGACGGCCGAACTCATTCGCGACATGCTTGCGGCCTTGAACGAGCAAGATATGGCCGAGTTTCCGGCGTGGATGACAAAACGTCTGTCTCAGCGCCTGTATCAGAAGGCGGATTGAATGAAGTTATACATGGTGCCTGCCGCGCCAAACCCGACAAAGGTGATGTTGTACATCGCTGAGCGTGACGCCCAAGGGGAAGGCTTGGGGATCGAACAGATTGTCGTCAACACGCTAAAAGGCAGGCAGCGCGAACCTGAACATTTGTCGCGGAATCCGTTTGGATCACTACCAGTGCTTGAATTGGATGATGGTAGCTACCTCATCGAATCATTGTCGATTATTCAGTATTTGGAGGACTTATATCCGGAGGGTGCGTTGTTTGGTGGTGACATCGAGACACGTGCACGTTCGCGTCAACTGGAGCGCATCGTTGAGCTGCGTGTCGCGCTGCCTATGTCACGCTATGTTCACGCAACTAACTCACCATTCGGGTTGCCGCCTGACCCCACCACGGCGCAAGAAATTGAAAAGTCGTTACCCACGGCACTCGGCTTTCTTGAAGGTTTGTTGGCAGATGGGCGCGACTATTTGACAGGCGATCGAGTATCAGTGGCAGATTGTACGTTGCAATCCGGGTGTCAATTTGCTCGATTCGGTAAAGCGGCACTGTTGGGTGAGAATCCCCTCATTCAAGCATGGGATGAGCGTTTTAGGGCGCGGCCGGCGGCACAAGCAGTGCTCAAATTCTAAAACTGCGCCCGCCCCCCTAGAATCGAGGGGCTATATTCGCAGACTCTTGTACTAAGCCGCCTTGGAGGTGTCTAAATCGTGCAATTGTACGAGAGCGTTTGATAACGCTTTGTAGAACCGATCGGGGTCGAATTCGTCGTGTGCGAATTCTTCATTCTCGTTCAGTTCTTCTTCATGCGCTGACTCGTCCATAACCCAGTCCTTGTGTTATTTAGCGATCTGAGCGACTGATATTAGGGAAATAAACCCTCTGGACCGTGATCTAGTTCAACTTTTGGAATCAAGCTCGGACAGCACACATTCGGTTTACAAGTCACTGCTCGCCGAGCAGCGGTTGTACCAGCAAGTCAGCTCACCGTGTTGCAATTGGGGAATTGGGGGGCGCAGACGCGTCGTAGTGGGGACTCTTAAGCGTTAGGACGGCGCACGCGGCGCTTCAAACGGTCCAGCTTTTCTTTCCAGAATTGGAATTCTTGAGGATCGCCGCCGCGATCAGGATGCAGCTTCTGACACATTCGACGCGCTTGCATTATTTCTTCGACGGGAATGACGAGTTCCAAGCCGAGTTCGGCAATTTCCGATTCGGAAAGGGTGCGTACCGGACTTGCGGACTCTGGCGGACGATAAAATCCGCGCCAGCTGCTGTTTGATCCGCTCGCATAGGATACGGGACCGGATAGTCCAAGCTTCCACGGGTGGTTTTTGGCAGGTTTCGGCATCTAGTGTCCTGTGTGTTTGATTCGTTGAACTACAGCGCTTCCCACAAGCTCTGTGGCTAGGTGCCGAATCTTTGATTCGGCTAAGCGCAATCGGAGATTGCGCACGCGACACCTGCCGGAGAGGATCCGAGGATACGGCTCGTACCTTGCCAAAGGCCGCAACGGAGCCTTCAGCGGTGCGAAAGCAAAGGGCTTGTGGGAAGCGCCCTTCGGGAGGCCCAGATTCGCCAATAACCGCGTTGTGTCGCTTGCTAATGTTCCAACATAAGCTGCGGAGCACATCTTGTTCTTGATGAATATGGAAACTCGGTAGATCATCGCATCAATCAGACAGGACACTAGTAATTGTACTCCTTATTTGGATCTCGAAACCGAGAACTGAAATGGGGACATTGAGAATCTAATCGGACTAAGCGGGTAAGTTTAGTCTTGAGTGAGGGAAAATGCTCTATTGTTTGCGCACAATTGTTTGCTGGTCGTGTTTGTCGCTCTGCGTCTTAACCCACGCCGATCATGATTATTTAGACGAGCCTAATATTCTTGCTGCGGATGGCTTTCAGCAAGTATTTAGTCGAGTTGCTCCCAATATCTATGTGTCGGGACAACCAACCCCGAGTGGGCTTGCCAAAGCGAAAGAACTTGGCGTGACCACGGTTGTTAACTTGCGTACGGCATTTGAGATGAACGATCGCGGTACCGTTGACTTCGATGAAGCGGCCGAAATCGATAACCTTGGGCTTACGTATGTGCATATTCCGCAAGGTGGTCCTGATACGCCATACTCGCCAGCCGCGGTGGCGAAGTTTGCGAGCGCAGTCAAAGACGCCAAGGGGAACGTGCTCTTGCATTGTACGGTGGCATGGCGCGCCAGTCATTTGTGGGCTGCCTATTTAGTCGAGTATCACGACGTGCCACTGCCGCTGGCCGTTGGGATCGGCAAGCAGGTCAATCTTGGTAGCCTGCCGCTTGAAGGTTTTCTTGGGAAAAAACTCGAATTTGGGCTTAAGTAGCGGCTTGCGCTGCGGCTTCGCGCGCTACGTACCTTGTCATTGGTCTGATTGAAGAGCAGCTCCCGGCGCGCTTTTTCTTCTTCGTCAGTCAGATCGCGCTTGCCGAGATCGCGGCCGACCTTGAATCCTTTGTCGACGGCTGGACGTTCGGCGACGTCATCGACCCAGCGCTTGAGATTCACAAAGGTCTCCCAAATGCTCTCGTCGATCATTCGACCTATTAGAAAAGCCCAAGGCCAACTAATTATATCGGCGATGGAATACTCTTCACCTGCTAAGTATTTCGTCGCTCCGAGTTGCGCATCCATGACGCCGGACAGCCGATCAACCTCACCCACGAATCGCTTCGTGCCGTATTCGAGTTGCTTCGGATCATCCGCGAGGTTCTTGCCGTAGTTCTTGAAGTGATTGGCGTTTCCCATCATCGGTCCCAAGTTGGCCATCTGCCAGTGGACCCATTGCAGTACACGATACTTGCCACGGGTGTCGCTAGGCATGAATCGTCCGGTCTTTTCGGCCAAATACTCGACAATAGCCCCGGATTCGAATATAGCTAGCGGCTCGCCGCCATCGAGTGGCTCGTGGTCGACAATGGCGGGCATGCGGTTGTTGGGACTGATTCTGAGGAAGCTAGGCTTGAACTGGTCGCCGCCGCCGATGTCCACCGGGACGATGTTGTAGTCCAGACCACACTCTTCGAGCATGATGGTAACTTTCCAGCCATTTGGCGTTGGCCAATAGTGCACGTCAATCATTCTGTGTCCTCGAAAGTAGTTCCTGAAACGTTGAACCCCTGTTGCCCTCAGCGTATGTAAGGCGCCTACGGTGGGTCAAGCGCCTGCGACGGCTGGTAAAGAAAGCGCCAGACTATTGCTAGATGGGGCCAATACTCACGGAGGCTCGGACAACTGCGCCTCGTGCTAAGCTTGAGTTGGCCCGATCTTTGGTCGGCTCTAACAGGGAACAAGAGGGGGGTTTATGCGTCTTGAAGGCAAAGTTGCGGTCATTACCGGTGGGGCGAGTGGCATGGGCGAAGCGACGGTTGATCGTTTCATCGCTGAGGGCGCTTCGGTCGTGATTGCGGATTTCAATCAGCAAACGGGAGAGGCAGTTGCCGCGAGACTTAGCGAGGCTGGTTTTGCCGATCAAGTGCGCTTCATAAAAACCGACGTGGCTAGTGAAGCCGACATTGAAGCCATGCTCGCGTGTGCTCTGGATAGCTTCGGTCGGCTCGATGTTGTGTTCAACAACGCAGGAGTCGGCGGCGCGGTTGGCCCGCTGACGGAAACATCCGTCGAGTCGTGGGATTACACAATGAACGTCATCGCCAAAGGCGTGTTTCTGGGCATCAAGCACGCGGCGCGTGTCTTGCGTTCCCAAGGCAGTGGTGGGTCGATCATCAATACGGCGTCCATCGCGGCTTTGAGCGGCGATGGCGGACCTTTGGTTTACTCTGCGGGCAAAGCTTGTGTGGTGAGCCTGACCAAATCGGCTGCCGTCGAGCTTGCTCCGGATCGGATTCGGGTGAACGCGATTTGTCCCGGGTTCATCGCAACTCCGCTCGCAGATGGTGGTCGACCGGAAGCGACGCGGGACAACTTTGCCAAATCCCAACCGTGGCCAGAGTACGGTAGCGGTGAACATATCGCTGGCGTGGCTTTGTTTCTCGCGACGGAGGATGCACGCTTCGTAACCGGTGAATCGGTCGTTGTCGATGGTGGATTGATGGCAGCCGGACCGGGTCTATCCGTGAAGTTCCCGCGTGCTTCAGCGAGGAACTCGAAAGTGTCGGGCGTCACGAAAGGCAGTACCGGCGAACCACCAGAGATCCGCAGGTTAGATTAACGTTCGGTGAAATGATTTCTGGCCTCCTTATCACTAGAGGATGGCCAAGCAAAAACGACCACTGCTAAGTGGTTGATTTTGGGCTAAATGAGCCTTCAGCGTGCCGGAGGTAAAGAGCACATGGATGTGCGAATGCGGAGCGTAGCGAAGTAGCCGAGAAAGAAGCCAGCCGTCCCTGGCCGGCCGTTGGCAAGCGCCAATTCGTGTTGCCGCGCCGCTCCGGGGGTGCACGCCTGTCGTTCGTGATGGCGGTCAAGAGCGGCAAACCAGCATCGACGTCACGGCGGACGTCTAATCGTCGATCATCATGATGCCTGTAACGGCACCGGCACTATGTTGGGCTTATGCAATCCGTCAAGGGTAAGACAGGCGCATCCTCGGCAGGATAGCTCTGCCCTGCCGCAGCGTCGGCGGCAGGGCAGAGCATGATTCGGCGATGATAGATGGTGACAGCTTGGTAGGGCTTAGCCCGATGGTGGCGTTCGCCAATGCGCCGCTGAGCGCTTGCCGGTTCGTTGTTAAATAGTCTTATTATGCAGCGCATATCCGCTCCCCTTGGAAATCGACTATTGCAACCGCTGAGTCTCCACCATAGTACATATGTACTACTCGCATGATGTTCCTGCCGGGCTGCTACTCGACTTCGATTGTCGAACTTTCCAGCCAGCCGTAGCGTACGGATTTTGCTTCGAAGCGAGGATGCGCAATGGGCTCAACATAGAGGCGCCATCGGTCTTCACCGGGCAGTCTATACCCGATGCTCGCGTCGATCGGGCTCACCAGAGTAGCTGCCCCGTCTTTCTGGATAGATCTGGGCGGCGGGGTGGTGCGAAGTTCACTGTCGCGCAACAGGCGGGTGCGCATTTCGTCCTCGGGTTGCTCGCTCCAATCACCGACTCTGGTGAGAAACGCATCCAGCGCTTGATTGAGTTGGCGTTTGGTAGATGCAAGCGAGCGTTTGTTTGCGAGATTGTTAACTTCGTGTGGGTCGCGGGTTGTGTCAAACAGTTGCTCTTCCCCGGCGCCTTCAAACCAGCGGGCCTGAATGGGTGTGAGTTCTCCGCGCAGGTATAACTCGCGCCACGCCCGCACCATATCGATATTGTCTCGGTACGCGAGCAGATGGCCCCCTGGCACGTCCGGATGCCAGCTCCTAATGTATTTGTACTTCGAGTCGCGAATCGCGCGTTGCCGATCTTCAACTTCATCGATGCGGTCTCGAGACGCAAAAACGAATCGGCGTTTTTGGAGTAGAAAGTTTGTGCCATGTAGATAGGCAGGCGGTTCAATGTCCGCAAAGCTCAATATTGTGGGCGCAAGATCGACAAACGAGACCAATCGGTCGTCGACACGCTCACCCTGTGTTGATGGTCTGTGGAGCAACATAGGGACATGTATGCCAGAATCATAAAGCTCGCGTTTTGCACGCGGCAACCCATCCCCATGGTCGCTAGTCCATATGATAATTGTGTCTTCCCGTAAGCCATCTTGCTGCAACGCGTCTAGGATTCGGCCTACGCGCGCGTCCATGGCGGCGATATTGTCGTAATGACGAGCAACATCCTGCCGCACGACCGGTAGGTCGGGGAAATAAGGCGGCAGTTCAACCGCGTCAGGTTGGATGATCTGCGGGGTGTTGAGTGCGCTCCTAGAAGCCTGAGTGCGCTTGTGGGTTTCGCTATGTGCAGTACCCGTGGTCCGAAATACCCCGCTTTCATGGGTGATTCCCAAATTGATCAAGCCGAAGAATGGTTGCCCGGGTGCACGTTCTCGCCAAGCAGGCTCACGGGCGTCATCGATATCCCAGATTGTGAATGGCCCGCTACCGGCCGCAATCCCACTAAATTGATAGTCGAGTTTGCCATCGGTAAAAGTAAAGTACCCGGCCTGTCTCAACAGCTCTGGGAACGCCCGCAAGTTCGCGGGCGGTTGTGCAAGGTAGGTACCCAATGGGCTGGTCGACGTGCGCATGTGTTGCGCACCGAAACTGATCTGGTGCTGACCCGTAATCATGGCTGCCCGACTGGGAGCGCAGACGCCCGCGGTGGTAAACACATGGGTGTAGCGTGTACTGACTGTCGCTAGCTGATCCAAATTTGGGGTGTGGGCGGCTTCGTCGCCATAGCTACCCAGGCGTGGGCTCATGTCTTCGGCAACGAGCAACAGGATATTGGGCTGTGCAGTTGCGGCCTGTGCAGTTGCGAATAGTGCAACCAAGTGTGCGATCGCGAGCCAAACGAGGGCTGTAAGTCGTTTATGCATGGGGCTAGAAATACATCGGCTAAAAATACATCGCGCCCAGTACCCAACTGAGCGTGACCCACATCAGGAAGGTGAGAGGCACGCCAACTTTGACGAACTCGCCAAAGGTGTAATTACCGGCACTCATGACTAACAGATTAGTTTTGTATGCCATTGGCGTTGCGTAGCTCATGTTGGCGCCAAAAAGCACGGCAAGCACAAAGGGTTCTGCGGGCAAATTGAGTTGTTGCGCTATTCCGACAGCAATTGGTGTTCCGATCACAGCGGCAGCATTGTTCGATACGACGTTGGTTAAAACAGCAAGCAAGAGCATCAACGCCGAGAGCACCACAACCGGCCCAGAATCGCTTGTTGCGTATAGGAAAACCCCCGTCAAGTAGTCAGTCGCGCCAGTTACCTGAAGTGACATACCCAGTGCGAGACTGGCGGCGACGACGAAGTAGACCGATGGGCTGATCGCCTGAATTGCGCTACCGACATTGATGCAACGAGTGAGTAACATCACTGCCGCGCCGGCTAATGCGGCAATCGCGATGGGCATCAGGCCGGTGGCGGCCATGGTAACGACGGTGACGATTATCGCGAGAGCTAATGGCGCCTTTTTTGTGCGGGGTAGTTCAACACTACTATCCAGAATCAGGAGTTCTGTGGATTGTTTGAGCGAGCGCAATTGTTCGCGGGATCCTTGTACCAAAAGCACGTCGCCAGGCTGCAATATGACTTCCCAGATTTCCTCGCGCGCTTGCCAGATGTCTTTGCCGTTACGGTGCAAGGCCAGTACCGCGAGTTGGTATCGGTCAATGAAATGTGCGTAAGACAGATTTGCACGATCGAGGCTCGAACCTTGGACAACGGCGACTTCAGCCAACGTTTGATTTTCCGCCGACAATGGATGCTCAGCCGTGACTTTTTGGTCGTCTGAATACAGTTCGGCTTTAAGTGCGTCTTCATACAGTTTGAGGTTTTGCGGCGTGTCGCGCACGCGTAACCGATCGCCTTCTCGTAGCGTGACATCTGGCAACGGCGTCACGGCGGTGTCGCCGCGTCTTATGCGAACGACATTCATGTCACTGCCTGCAAGATTGATTGCTTCGGCAAGGGTTTTACCGACGGCGAGGCTATTTGGACCCAGCAATAGCCGCGCTTCGAATAAGCGTGGCGATGCTGCTGCAAGCTCTGAGGTGCGCGGTGTAAGTAGCCGGGGCGCGATCAACCACAGATAGGCAATGGCCACGCCACCCGCCATAACCGCAGGAATTGCAAAGTCGAACATGCCGAACTCCTTGAGCCCAAGGTCTCGTGCGACGCTTACAACGAGGAGGTTTGTCGAGGTGCCAATGGTGGTCGCCATTCCGCCAATTAATGTTGCAAACCCCATTGGCATTAGCACCCTTGCTGGCGAGGTTTTATTGCGCAGGCAGACGCTAATCAGAATTGGCAACAGCAGGACAACGATGGGCGTGTTGTTCACAAATGCGGACAGAAAGGCGCCGACCAAAAGTGTGGCCAATAAAGATAGAAAAGGTGCTTTGCCCCATAGGCGTCCGAGTGCCCGTCCGACCGGTTCCAGGGCCCCTGTCCGGACTAATCCTTGTCCGAGCACCATCAACGCGCACACGGCGATCAGCGCTTCGTGGGCAAAACCAAAAAATAGATCGATTGGATCAAAGTCATTGAACGGGAACAGCGCGAATCCGACCACGAGCACGACCAACAAACCCAGAGAAGTGATTTCGAGGAGTAGCTTGTCTTTGGTAAACAGATACAGCGCGACCGCTGTAAGGAGCATCGTTGCAAGCGCATGCAGATTGGGCAGGTCAGGCATGCGCACCATTGTAGTTACATTGCCTTTGCGGTGTAACGATCTAGCAGGGAAGTTATGGTTGCATTCGCCCAAAGGACTACTATGATTGCGCGGATATGTACCGTACACATAGGCAAACGATGACAACGGAAACCCGAACTTGGGTTGCCGAGTCGCCGCATGGATAGACACTAGGAAAATGCGGCGACTCTAGCGGCGCCGCTTCCGATGAAAACCCCGGAAGGCAGCGCCACCGGGGTTTTTGCTTTGAGGAATGGAAAAATGGCGAGTCTAGAACAGATCAGCGACGACCACGAACACGACGACCTATACAAAATCCGTCACAGCCTCGCGCACGTGCTGGCGCAAGCTGTATTGGAGGTACGTCCCGGCAGCACGTTGGGATTTGGTCCGCCAATCGACAATGGCTTCTACTACGATTTCATTCTGGCCGAGCCGCTCACCGAGGAGGATTTTCCGGAAATCATGCGGCGGATGAAAAAGATCATCAAGAAAGGTCAGCGCTTTGATCGAGAAGATTTGTCGGCAGAGGATGCGCTAGTTCGCATCGACGAAATGGGCGAGCCATACAAGCGCGAGTATGGTTCGGAGCTGATCGAAAAGAACGGGCTGCCTGGGTTGTCGTTTTATCGCAACGGTCCGTTTCTCGATATGTGTGAGGGGCCCCACGTACACACAACGAAGGACATCCCGCGCGACGCATTTAAGTTGCGCAGCGTCGCTGGCGCCTATTGGCGTGGCAATTCCGACAACGTCATGATGACGCGGATATACGCATGGGCGTACCTCGACAAGGAAACGTTGGATAAACATGTTACGGCCTACGAGGAGGGGCTTGCGCGTGACCACAAAAAGCTTGGCCGCGACCTTGGGATATACACCATCGACAACGATATTGGTAAGGGATTACCTCTCTGGCTGCCAAATGGAACGGTGATTCGCGATGAGCTAGAGAAGCTTGCACGAGAACTCGAGTTCAAAGGGTACTATCAACGCGTGGTAACGCCGCATCTTGCGAAAGAGCAGCTCTATCACACATCGGGCCATCTTCCGTACTACGCGGACGACATGTATCCCTCGATGGAACTTCTAGAAGCCGTCGACGATGAAGCAACGGGCGACTCCGACGCAAGCGATAGGAAAAAGACCCAACGCGTAAAAGAAACGTATCGCTTGCGTCCGATGAATTGTCCTCACCATCACAAAATATTCGACGCCGAACCGCGCAGCTACCGCGACCTGCCCCTGCGCCTGGCCGAGTATGGCCAGGTGTACCGGTTTGAGGACTCCGGTGCCGTGGGTGGGCTTATGCGCGTGCGCGGAATGTGTATGAACGACGCACACATCTACTGCACCAAAGAGCAGATCAAGGACGAATTCAAAGCCGTGATGGCGATGTATGACGAAGCGTACGAGGTCCTAGGTCTGGACAACTATCACCTGCGATTATCCAAATGGGATCCAGAAGACCCCAAAGGCAAAGAAAAGTACGTCGACGCACCCGAGGAGTGGCAAGAATGCGAACGTATTCTGACTGAGGTACTCACAGAATTGGGTGTGGAGTATGTCGATGCTCCGGGTGAAGCGGCCTTTTATGGTCCCAAAATCGATATTCAGTTCGAGACAGTGACTGGGCGCGAAGAGTCGGTATCGACCGTGCAATTGGATTTTGCGGTGCCGCCGCGGATGGGCCTGAAGTACGTTGGATCGGACGGCGAAGAGCACGTGCCGTATTGCATTCACAGGGCGCCGTTTAGTACCCATGAGCGATTCGTAGCTTTTCTGATCGAACACTTTGCCGGCGCGTTTCCTACCTGGCTTGCGCCCATTCAGGTACAGATACTCACCGTGTCGGAGCAGTTCGATGACTATGCTCAAAGCATCGTTGATCGACTTCGCACACACATGATTCGAGCGGAGTTGGCACCATCGAATGACACGCTACCA
>Ga0114999_10006832_pt1 | contig 13061 bp, 9 predicted proteins | sample ArcticOcean_MG_C_3_FD_89820 | JGI IMG/M metagenome (GOLD analysis project Ga0114999, IMG submission 89820) | Marine microbial communities from western Arctic Ocean - ArcticOcean_MG_CB8_126 | ecosystem: Environmental > Aquatic > Marine > Oceanic | place: Arctic Ocean: Canada Basin | collected...
GAAAGTGGGCGAGAGTATCACTATCGCGTCGTCGGTGAAGAGACGCTGCATCCGCTGCATTCAGCACCAGAAGAAGCGACACCCTTCAGCTTCTGTGTGACCAGCGAGACGGGTGGCTACGGCTCCCCCGTCGCCATCGTAGCGGATACTGTTGTCTGTCTCGCGGAGTACTGACTGTGTCGGACCAGGATTGATCTGTTGCTGCTGGAACTCCGCGACATAACGACGCAGTTGCCGGGTTCCATGGGTCTTGATGCCACGCAGGTCGACATCGACGAGATAGCCGGCAATCTGTGCCGCATCGTCCGCAGGCACACCGGTCGTAACCAGAGCTTGGGTAGACCACGATCGTAGTGCGTCTGGAAGGATGCGCGTCATGTGATGTCTCCGGCTGTTCTTGAGTCGAGGGACTCCGCTGTCATTCCGCAGGATCCAATCTCGTCCCACCTCAACAGGCAGGGCAAGGCGAGATGACCTGGGACACACCAGAGCTGGTAGTCGAGGCGCTCCAATGGTATCGTAACGAGGCCCCATCCACTGACTGCAACCTTCAACCTTGGTAAGACGATGAGCCGATCCGTCCAAAGTCAGTCCCTGCGCTTTGCGATGGTCTTGCTTGTAGCGACGGTGACTGGGGTTTTCGCCCAGGGTCCCAAGATTCTCTTCTTCGGTGATAGTCTCACGTCCGGTTACGGTCTCACGCGGCAGCTGGCTTATCCAGCCGTCGTGCAGAGCACGATCGATTCACTCGGCTGGCAGGCAGATGTGGTGAATGCCGGACTCAGTGGTGAGACCTCGGCTGCCGGTGCTCGTCGAATTGACTGGGTTCTGTCGGCGCACGAGAAAGTCGACATCTTCGTGCTCGAACTCGGTGGAAATGACGGTCTGCGCGGCGTGCCCCTCGCATCCACACGCGAGAATCTTCAAGCCATTCTGACCCGAGTAAGAGCGAAACATCCGCAGGCAGCCCTCGTCATCGCTGGCGTGTTGATTCCACCCAATCTGGGTTCCGCCTACACCGACACCTTTGCCACAATCTATCCGCGCCTGGCGGCGGCGAACGATGCGGGCCTGATCCCTTTTCTGCTGGAGGGTGTGGCGGCGAATCCCGAGCTGAATGTCGATGATATCCACCCGAACAAGCTGGGACACCAGATCGTGGGGGCGACGGTCTGGAAGCACCTAAAGGAGCTGGTCTCAGCTCGGCAGGTGTCAGTCGGCGACGCGCAAAACCTCGAGGGGCGGGTCAGCGTGGATACCACGACTACCCAAGACACCGACGACGACGGTCGCTAGTGGAACGATGGCGAGCACGGCGGCGAGGCTTGCCCATGGTGGTGCAAAGGTGACTTCGAAGACGTAGCGCGTCAGACCCCAACCGCCCAGCAGCGACAGGGCCAGTCCTGTGATACCGGCCAACCCACCCAGCAACAGATATTCAACGACGAGAATGCGTGACACCCTCGATCGCGTCGCGCCGAGCGTGCGCAGCAGAGCGCTCTCACGCAGTCGTTGGAAGTAGCTGCTCGACACCACGGCGACGAGCACGATCAATCCTGTAAAGACCGAGAAGAAGGCCATGATGCGCACGACGACGGCCACCTTGGACAGGATGCTGTCGACGGTTTTCAGCACAAGATCCAGATCGATGATGGATACATTGGGGAAGCGACCCACGGCGCGTCGCTGCAGTTCAGCACGAACGACACTGTTGGGACCACTCGTCGTCAAGACGTGAAATTGTGGCGCAGCCTCCAACACCCCCTCCGGGAATACACATAGGAAATTCGGCATGATTCGCTGCCATTCGACGCTGCGCAGACTGCCCACGATCGCATGGATAGGTACGCCCTGCACATCGAATGTGACTGAATCACCCGGTACCACGTTGAGGGCATTGCCTATCCCCGTTTCGAGAGAGACAAAGACTGTATCCGTCGTCGAACCGCGCCATTGACCGGCGACGATCGTCTCCGAGGCGGATAGATTTTCTCGATAGGTCGACCGGTATTCCCGCTCGAACGCCCAGCGTCCACGGCGACCTTTGTTCTCACCCGTCAGTTCATCTACGGGGACACCCTTTACGGCAGCAATGTGCATCGTGACGATGGGCACCAGATCGAGCACGGGCATGCCCAGGGAGTCGACGAGGGCGACGACATCATCTTTCTGATCTGTCTGAATGTCGAAGAGGACGACATTGGGTTGGTCGCCTCCTGTGACATTCTCGATGTGGGCGACGATTGAGCTTTGCGCACTGTAGAGTGTTGTGACGAGAAAGGTCCCGAGTCCGAGGCTGACGAGCAGTAACAGCGTCTGGTTGTGTGGTCGGTAGAGATTGGCCAGACCCTGACGCCAGACAAAACTCCAAGTGGCGGGAAACCATCGTCGTACAGCACCTCGCAACAGACGCGCAGTCAGAGCGAGCATCAGGAAGGCAGCGAGGGTGCCTCCAGAAAAATAGAGGGCGTGATCGACTCGCCCGGCGAGCCACAGAGCCAGCAACCAGGTGGCTAGAACACACAGGCCGATCAAGCCGGCGCGCCAACCGCCATCGCCAGCAGGTTGAGTCTCTTCATAGGATGCACGCAGAGCCAGCAGCGGCGAGGCGCGTCGCACGGCCAGCAAAGGCAAGGCGGCGAACAACACGGCGATCGATGAGCCGATGGCGGCCGCTTCCAGCAAGGGCCACACGGACCACTGGATATCGACCTGAGTCAATTCTGACGGTAGGAAATCTGACAACAGACCCGGAAGGAAAACCAGGAAGAGATTCCCTGCAGCAGCACCTAAGATCGAGCCAACGAGGCCCATCGCTCCGGCCTGCAGCAGATAGATTCGCAGGGCCTGGCCGGAGGTGGCGCCGAGAGACCGGAAGATGGCCACCGTCTCCAACTTCTGTTCCACATGTGCATGGATGGCACTTGCTACACCCACTGCACCCAGCAGGAGAGCCACAAAACTTCCCAGTCCGAGGAAGCGATAGAGATTTCCAAGGGTTCTGCCGAGACGCTGCTTGCGGTCCTCCACCGTGTCAACGTCGACATTTTCATCCTCGAGATGATGGCGCATCCGCTGCGCGAGTTTCGCCACATCCTCCCCTTCGGGACGACGGAAATAGCGGCGATATTCGACGCGGCTGCCACGCTTCACCAATCCTGTCGCTGCTAGAAATCGCAAGGGGATAAACACACGCGGCTGCACATCACTGCGTAGTGATGTTTCTCCCGGCACATTCAGCAATCGACCGCTGATGATGAACTGCGCCTCACCGACACGGATCGAATCACCCACGGTCGCGCCGAATTGCAGCAGCATTGCCTCATCTACGAGGGCGCCACCTGAGCTCTGCCATGTATCGGCCGCCTGGGAAGGAACCGTCTGCAATTGGCCATAGTAGGGGTAGCCACCCTCATGGGCGCGTACTTGCGCCAGGCGTGTGCCACCCACCCGTGGCAGCAAGACCATCGAGTTGAATTCCACCTGAACAGATTGTTCGCCACCGATTGAATCCAGAATGGCTTCGGTTTTGGCACTGAAGGGGAGGTTGCTTTCGACCTCGATATCTGCACCAAGTAGCGTCTGCGCCTGCAGATCAACACTTGCCGCCATCGTGTGACCGAGGCCTCGCAACGACGTGAGGGCGGCAATGCCTACGGCGATCGCGCCCGTGTACAGGAACAGTCGACGGCGGCGCCCGCGACTATCCCGCCATGCTGTGCGCATAACCCAGTTCATGTGATCTTCACATTGGACCCGTCATCGACAATCCGTCCATCGCGCAAGCGAATGACACGTCCTGTTCGTGTCGCCAGTTCAAGGTCATGGGTGACGACGATGAGGGTCGTGCCAGCCTCCGCATTGATCTCGAAAAGCAGGTCCTCTATGGCTCCCCCCGTTTGTCCGTCCAGGCTACCTGTCGGTTCGTCGGCAAAGAGAATCTTCGGCCGATTGATGAAGGCACGGGCGATGCCGACGCGCTGCTGCTCACCGCCTGACAATTGCGTCGGATAGTGGTGTAGGCGATCTGAGAGCCCGACGCGTTCTAGTAGTTCGGCAGCACGCCGCATGGCACCGCGTTCACCACGCAGTTCAAGGGGAACGGCAACATTCTCAACGGCACTGAGAGTGGGTACGAGCTGGAACGTCTGAAACACAAAACCGACGTGCTCATTGCGTAGACGAGCGCGAGCATCTTCGTCCAGCTCGTCCAGTGGCGTTCCCGCAAGAACGACTTTGCCTTTGCTTGCTTGATCGAGACCGGCGCACAACCCTAGCAAGGTCGTCTTGCCGCTGCCAGAAGGCCCCACAATCGCATTCGCCGAACCTGCTTCGATGGCGAAACTCACGTCGTCGAGGACCGTGAGGGGACGGTCGCCGCTGATGTAGGTTTTCGTGAGATTCCTGACATCAAGCACAATTTTGCGATCCGCGACCTTGCGATCCGCGACCTTGCGATCCGCGACCTTGCGATCCGCGACCTTGCGATCCGCGACCTTGCGATCCGCGTCGGGATCAGTCATCTGGAGCTCCTGAGAAGATCAAGCAAAAGGGTTGGGCGATCGGTCATGATGCCATCTGCGCCGATGCGGATGAGCCATTGCATCTGTTCGAGTTCGTCAATCGTCCACACCTGCAAGGCGATATTCCGTCTATGACATGTTTCGGCAAAACGTTCATCAACGACATTGAGAGAGCCAAAATCGATCGGCACCATAAAGGCACTGAAGGGAGTTGATGTGTAGAGGTCGTCTAAGCGCAGCGTGTGCAGCGCCCAAAACATGGCAACCTCGACGGCACTGGCAGAGGTGACGACGCCCGGACATGCTTCACGAAACGCTCCCAGAGCATCATCAGCGAAGGAGGCAACCGCAACCCTGTCCTGGAGGTTGTGATCTGAGACTGCTGCACATAGATCACGTGCCGATTGGGCGCCGCGACTCTTTAGTTCGATGACGAAGCGTTTCTCAGGGAAGGTCGTAAACATCTCGATGACGGTGGGCATCAAAATGCCCTGACCACGCATGGGATAGGCCTCCCCATCGGGTGTCCAATGGAATCCAGCGTCGAGGGCACGAATCTCGGCGAAGGTCATCGTCGAAATGCGGCCCGAGCCATTCGTGATGCGGTCGACGCGAGAATCGTGAGCGACAATGAGATGGCCATCGGCGGTAGCGTGCACATCCATCTCAAGGACTTCCACCCCCAGCTCAGCGACCCTGGTATATGTGTAGACGGTGCTCTCTGGGCCAAGCTCCGGGCCACCGCGATGGGCGATGGCCAGAGGCATGGCCGTGTCGCGGTCAAAGAACGGATACGATGGCAGCGGCTCAGGCTCAAGGGCGAAGGCGACGACCAGTGCCCCGATGTAGAGGGTGAGTATGAAGCGCAGAGAAATTTTTATCAGGCGTAGAAGCATAGACAGGCGTCAGCAAGTGGGCGGCAGGGGTCGACGGCCGAAACTGACCGACACTTGTCGATGTCGCGAAGTTCCTTTAGCGTGCGACGAGTCCCCATGACCCGTCGTTAATGAAGACTCGCCATCAAAAGGACATACCATGAACGCACAGCCGTGGAAGGCGGACCACTGGTCGGTGAGTCCACATAATTTCGACGCCGCTGTTGCCGTTGAGCCACATCGAGTTGAGCTGCACGACATTACGATTCGTGACGGGGAGGAATGTGCCGACCTTGCCTACAATGTCAATGACAAGGTGCGCATTGCCGAGGCGCTGGCGGCAACAGGTCTCAAACGCACGGAGTTGTTTCTGACCGTTCCGGGTTGGCTTGAGGCGGTGCGGGCGATCATGGCGCGGCAGCTGCCATTGGATCTCTATGTCGACTGGAATCCAGAGCGTGTCGAGAGAGCCCTCGACCTCGGCGTGCGCCATATCATGATCTGGTATCTGATCGGCGAACATCAGCAGACCCATTATCTGGGCAAGTCACGCGCCGAACTCGAGCAGGTCGCTGCCGATCAGATCGCGGCGGCTGTCGATGCTGGTTGTCATGCGAATCTCTTCATGCCAGAGGTCTCTCGCACCGCCCTTGAGCACATTCGAAGTGCCGTGGAGATGGCGCGAGATATGGGCGCCAAGGCGGTGACCATGGTCGACAGCTATGGTGTGATGCGACCACCCGCGGTGAGTTATGTCGTGGGCAAGATGAAACAGTGGAGTGGACTCGACGTAGACGTGCACTGCCACAATGATTTCGGTCTGTCCACGGCCAATGTCCTTGCAGCGTATGATGCAGGTGCTGTCGGACTCAATGTGTGCGTCAATGGTGTCGGGTATCGCGCCGGCAATGCTCCCCTGGATGAGGTCGCGGCGGCATTGGAGATCCTCTATGGCGTCGATACGGGGGTGAATCTGGCGATGCTGCCCGCCCTGAGCCGCCTCGTCGCCGACATCACAGGAATCGAGTGCGGATATTTCAAACCGATCGTTGGCGACGGTGCCTTCAGTGTCGAGCGCTGGGGTGGCACAGCGAAGTTGGCCGCCGCAGGGGAACGCCCCCTCGCCTTTGCTTTCGAACCCGAAGTCGTCGGACGATCACCACGGGTCGTGGTGGGCAAGTGGAGTGATCTTGGGGCGGTTGAGAAAAAGCTCACCGACCTGGGCCTTACTGCCAGTCCACAGCAATTACAGAACATCTTGCTCAGCAGCCAGCGAGCAGGTATCGCTCATCACAGACCGCTGAAGGACGACGAATTTCTTGCGATCGCCCTGGCGGGCGGTGCCGTCGACAGCCAGTAAGGACACCTCATGATCGACATCCCCCCCGATCTCATCGAGCAACTCCGCTACCATAGTGAGCCCCACATCCGTCACAGGATTGCCGTAGACGTCATCGGCAAAGAGCGATCCTCGAAGGAGGCTCGCATTCTACGTGACGAGGTGCGGGAGTCAGTCCTGGTGAAGACGATGATGGCTGATCGCGAGTCCAATGGTCGGATTCAGCTGCACCCGTATGATGAGTGGCGGGGTGCCCACTGGGTGCTGTCGGTACTGGCAGATCTCAACCACCGCGAGGGGGACAGACAACTGATTCCCCTGCGTGACCAAGTCTACGAGTGGTTGTTTTCTGCGGAGCACGAGAAGTCGATCAGAGAGCGAGTCGTCAACGATCTGCATCGAAGCCACGCCTCGCAGGAAGGCAATGCCATCTTCTACCTGTTACGCCTTGGTCTGGCAGATGAACGGGTCGACGAGCTGGTTGCGCGTCTGTTGCAGTGGCAATGGCCGGATGGTGGCTGGAACTGTGACATGAAGCCGAAGGCCCAGATGTCGTCCTTCATGGAGACCCTACTGCCCCTGCGTGGCTTGAACCTGCATGCCCAACTGACAGGTAGTGACGTTTCCCGCGATGCAGCGATGCGAGCAGCCGAGGTGTTCCTGGAGCGTCGCCTATACAAGCGCCGACGCGATGGGATGGTAATCAAGAAAGAATTCACCGCTCTCCACTACCCCTGCTATCGGCACTACGACATTCTCTTCGGTCTGAGAGTGATGATGGAAACAGGGCGGATCAACGACGAGCGCTGTGCCGATGCCCTCGATCTTCTGGAGAGCAAGCAGCTGCCAGATGGTGGGTTTCCAGCAGAGGGAAAATTCTATCGTGTGGGGCGAGACGCCGGCGCAGGTGCCAATCTTATCAATTGGGGTGGAACAAGTCGCATGAAGAAGAATGAGATCGTCACAGCGGCGGCGATGGGTGTTCTACGCGCTGCGGATCGACTGTCAGCGATCGGACTGGGAATGAGTGTGTGATGAGTCGACCGAATGTTATCTACATCCTCGCCGACGATATGGGATATGGAGATATGGGCTGCAACAATTCCCACTCCAAGATCCCAACACCTCATCTGGATCGGCTTGCACAGCAGGGCATGCGATTTACCAACGCGCATGCACCTTCCAGTGTCTGCACACCGAGTCGCTACGCTGTCCTGACAGGGCGGTATTGCTGGCGTTCCCGCCTCAAGAATGGAATCGTCTGGCAGTGGGATGCGGCGCTGATCGAGCCGCAGAGGCAGACCGTGGCAGATGTCTTGCGCGGCGCGGGATACCGGACAGCTTGCATTGGCAAGTGGCACCTGGGTTGGGATTGGGAATTGACCGATAGATCACGGGCGAATGATCACGTGGATTTTGGCAGCGATGATCGTGAGCACCGCCCCGGCGTCGAGTCACTGATCGACTACACGAAACCGATGCGTGGTGGACCGACGGATCATGGCTTCGAAAGCTACTTCGGTGATGACGTTCCAAACTTTCCGCCCTATACGTGGTTCGAAGATGACCATGTTCTCAATGTGCCAACGGTGCCGAAGCCAGTGGAGATGTTCGGCGCCCCAGGGCAGATGGTTCCGGACTGGGCGCTGGATCAGGTCATGCCCACAATCACGGGGCGTGTTGTCGACTACATCGAGCAGGCGGATGACGAACCCTTCTTCCTCTATTTTCCCCTCACGGCACCGCACACGCCCATCGTGCCCACAACCGATTTCCGCGGTCTGAGTGGGGCCGGTGAATATGGTGACTATGTTTGTGCGTTGGATTGGTGTGTGGGGCAGGTGATGGACGCCCTCGAGCGTGAGGGCAAGGATCAGAATACCCTCATCATCTTCACCAGCGACAATGGTCCGGAGCACTTTGCCTACGAGCGCATTCGCGAGCATGACCACTACAGCATGGGAGATCTGCGGGGTCTCAAGCGTGATGCCTGGGAGGGCGGCCACCGAGTGCCTTTCGTCGCCCATTGGCCCGCGGTGATCGAAGCGGGTAGTAGATGTGATCACCTCACGACGCTGGGTGATTTGATGGCGACCTGTGCTGAACTGGCGGCGTGTGATGTCCCGGATGGTGCGGGTGAGGACAGCGTGAGCATCGTGCCTTTGTTGCGCGGCGCGGGTCCGGTCAGGCGTTGCGCCGTCCACCACAGCATGACGGGGCGCTTCGCCGTGCGTCGCGGTGACTGGGTTTTCATCGATGATGTGACAGGGGGAGACAACAAGGAGCCGGAGTGGCTGCAACGGCAGCGTGGATATGAACCACATTCACATCCGGGTGAACTCTACGATCTGCGCGACGATCTCGGTCAACGAGTGAATCGCTATGGTGACCAACCGGAGATCGTCGCCGAGCTAAAGCAAATCCTGGAGGAGGTGAAGGCCGGTGCTGACCAGCGTGTCAGGGCTGATGAGGGCACCTGATGGACCTCCGAGCTGGTCGGGCTACGCCCCATCCGGTATCGTACCTAGCACGAGCATATTCGATTGCCGGCAAAGCATCCCGGCGACGCCATCAGCCTCGAACCAGCCGAGGGGCGTGCCCTTCAGACCGAGGGGCCGCTGGCCCATATCGCGAGGCAGATACAGGCGATCGTGATTCCACAGTAGCAGGTGATCTCCCCTGACAAACATCCCCGTCAGTGACGTGTCGATGCGCGTCGCCGTCACGCGTTGGCCCCGCCCATCGACTGTGGTGAGCCAGCCAAATTGCTCCGCCACGTAGCAGCGAGCGGCAGCGGTATCCTGGCCTGGCACCACCGCCAGTGCGACAGGAGAGCCACCGACGCCGATGTCCCATAGCGGCTCGCCCGTTTCTTCCTGATAGGCCGTAAGCTGATTGACCGCTCCGTGTCGTAGCACGATCACGACGAGCGGGGATTGTGGTTCGAGACGGCCGACCCAGAAATCGACGACGCCACAAGTATCCCAGCCGCCTGTGGAGCGTCCCATGTCGTCGAGGCTGTCACTGTAGCTGATCGCAGGTTGATCGTCCGGCGTAGCTGAGGCAACTGAGGTGGCGGACGCATGTGAGGGCATCTGCCAAGCGCGAATCGAAGAGCCGCAGGTCAACCAGGAATGACCTTCGAAAAATCGCATTTCGCCCGTGGACGACGCATGGGACTGGATTCGGTCGGGCAACCCGTAGGGGCTCACGACGTCTGCCAACAAGGCACCTGTGTCGCCATCCAGGAAATTGAGACTCGTACTGCCTGTCCCCGCCGCCACGACGCAGTGCCCCGTGGCAGTATCCTTGCCGCATGCGAGCGCACCGATTCGAGGTGTCGGTAGAAACCACCAGGGCCAGAAGTCACGTTCACTGCGAAATTGGCAATCGTACGACCATACCACCTGACCCTGCGCATCGAAGCGAACCACCTGGCCGCTTTCTGTGCCGGCTAGCAAATCGTCATTGGTGAAACTCAGCGCCGTGACGGTTGTGTCGAGACAGGTCGACCATTGCTCTGCCCCCGCCGCATCGACGACGATCACATCCCCTGCATTCGTGCCGACGGCGACTGAACGATCCGCAGACTGCTGAGTCCAGATACTTGCCGGATTCGGAAGCTCAAGCTGCCACGCAAGCGACGATCGTGTTGTCGCTACTTGTTTTGCAACCTTGGGTGTCGATTCGTGGCTGTTCTCATCTGACGCGGGGGGAGGGTCGATGTTTTCGATGCTCAGCGTGCCATCCTGCCCGCGACTGACTCGGCAGCCGTCGGGACCCTCTATGATCCAGCCATCCCCATCCGTCACCAGATGATAGGCAGCCTCGCCTGGGCCTTCAATCGCGTGCAGCAGGCTGACGACCTCCATGTCGCTGGCATCGCTATCTGTGTCCTGCTCATTGCTCCGTGTGGCGTGCAGCATCGATTCCGGTATTCGGGCCCTCCCCGGCGGCATGCCAAGAGCCGGATAGTGGTCTGAGGCGACGGACAATTCTGCCGCTTCGTCTACGGCGACGAAGAACTGTGTTTGCCTTGGCGCATCGGGGAAGCTGGTCGTTGCGACGTGATCTATGATCTGCCCGATCTGACCACCACAGCGCCAGTTCACGCTCATCATGGAGGGCTCATCACTCTCCACGTGCACCTTGTCGAGGGTCAACAGATAGGCCGAGGGTTTCCAAAATAGCGCGCGTGTCCAGCTGTAGAGTCCAGGCGCATCGACGCGATAGGAGAGCAGATGGCCACCGCTCAAGCTCTGTGTGCCCAACAGCTGCGCACCCGCTGCGATACCTGCACTGCATCCACCGACATTGACGGTGACCGTCGAATGCCGCCAGGCACTGCCGCTGCGAGGATAGAGGGGCACCGCATGGGAAGTAATCAGACGTTGGCCGAAGCGTTCATAGGCTGCCAGGTTGCCCACATTTGGGAGACTCTTGCCACCACTGCGTACACCGATGACCAGCAGATAGTCGTCGTCTGTGCTCCAGCCGCTGCGGCCCACGATGCGATCGAACCCGGCGTCCGCGGGAATCGTCGACGCCTTCCACTGCCGCAGTCGCTCGTTCATCGGATGCACAAAGAAGCCCGCGTCAGCCTCTGGTTCTTGTGCTGTGACGTCTGACGCATACGCCTGGCCCGCCGAGAACTGGAGCAGACGGTCGTTGCCGAGTCGAACTTGCACTTGGCGGCGATTCGCCACGAACAGATAGGATCCGTCGTCGAGCAGATACGAGAGTCTGCGCAGCAGGTGATAGGGATATCGACTCGTGTCGGTCTGTGGGCCCAAAAGCAACTGGCCCGCATTTGTACACAAGCCCAGCACCCGCTGGGCCCAGATGCGGATGTGAGGATCGCTGGCGATCCTTTCAGGGCAACTCCACAGCATCCACTCGAGTACGACTTCCAGATATGAGGCGTATCCCTCCGTCAATCCCGTGAGGGGGACATCCGTGCCTGCCTGCGAGTCGAAATAGTCATCTGCGATCGTTTGCTCTTGCAGCCACTGCTTCTCACCAGTGAGTCGCCACAACCAGTCCGTGCCGATCCACAGATTCAGCGCTTCACAGGCAATGTGGCGACTGAAGATCCCGACTCCATCCGAGGCGGTGCGAATCATGTCTTTGCTGGCCAGACCGCTCGTGTGCAGCAGATAATGGCGGATTGCTGCATCGACCAAGGCGCGATCGTGTTCGTCGAAGACAGGCGCTGCTCGCAAAAGTGCCCACAGTTGGAACATGCGCACAGATTTGTAGTGGTAGAGGGTGCCGATGACGCCTGCCGCGGCCTCTTCTAACAAGACGCCGCGATAGGCGGCTGCATCGTCGGTACGGCCCGTATACAGATATCGCAGACCCAACTGGGATGAGCGCGACAGATGCATATTGTCCGCGTGGGGACCATACATGCCGAGCCGCAGCAGGTGATTGTGCATGGATCCGTCGCGAAAGCCTGACTCATAGGGCGTTTCAGGAAGAGCGCTATTCGCACCAGGGATTTCACTGGTCGCCATGCCGAGGCAATCCATGCGATCCTCGGGTAGTGGGAGGTGATCATCTCCCAACTGCACGTCGAGTCGCCAGGGCAGGCGACCCTCTGACGTGTCTTCCAGTTCGCTGAGCAATTTCTGGGTTGCCAGGGCGACACCGTCGACATCACTGCCCCCCACGACCAGCATGTGGTCCCCCATCCGATCGGGTGACAGAATCGTCTGCAGGACCCAGCCTCCCGCGCCCGGATACCAACGATCCACGAGGGTATTGAAGCGGTGATAGACAGATGCGATGAGACGATTGTTTGCCAGGCAGCCGAGGGCCAGTACATGACCCTTCTGCGCTCGTTGCGTCGCAGCGGTGTCACTCACGATGTCGAGGGTGACACCCCATCGCGTGCGAATACAGGCAACGATCTGTCTCGCATGCGAATCGAGCGAGCCGTCTGCCGGCGTGACGACGATGGCGTTCGCCTCGCCATTTTTCACCAGCGCCAGATCGAAATCGAGTCGCCTCAACTCGCAGATCCTATGGCACGACGCAGATTGATCGTGTAGTGCAGGAAGCCTTCATCAGTCGGATGAACGCCATCAGCATACAGATCGGGCAGATGTGGTACGAGGGTTGTGCCATCCACGACCGTCACGGGGTCAAAGCTGGAGGCTGCCGTGGCGATGGCGCCGGAAAATTCGACGAGTGTCCCACTTGGCTTGGCTTCGTCTCCATTCTGACGCCAGATGGGTGTCAGCACATAGACGCTGGCCGCCGAGGCGATGGACTCAAGCAGGCGGGTCAGATACTGCTCAACCGTTGCGGCGATCTCGGCCA
>Ga0114999_10006833_pt1 | contig 13061 bp, 8 predicted proteins | sample ArcticOcean_MG_C_3_FD_89820 | JGI IMG/M metagenome (GOLD analysis project Ga0114999, IMG submission 89820) | Marine microbial communities from western Arctic Ocean - ArcticOcean_MG_CB8_126 | ecosystem: Environmental > Aquatic > Marine > Oceanic | place: Arctic Ocean: Canada Basin | collected...
TTAGGCGCTGGCGCCAAACATGAAATTGGTCAAGCTGCAGCTGAAGAATCATTAAATGATATTGTTGATTATATTAAAGGTAGCAATATGGTTTTTATAACCGCAGGTATGGGAGGCGGAACGGGTACTGGTGCTGCGCATGTGATTGCTAGAGCAGCAAAAGAGTTAAGCATTTTAACTGTAGGAGTAGTAACCCTACCTTTTTCCTACGAAGGACCAAAAAAAATGAGAATTGCACTCCAAGGATTAGAAGAGTTAAAAAAACATTTGGATACAAATATAGTGGTGCCAAATCAAAACTTATTTAAAATTATTAATGAGAAAACAACTTTTAAAAATTCTTTTGGATTATCAAATGATGTTTTAAAATCTGGTGTTCAAAGTGTTACAGATCTAATGGTCAGACCAGGTCTAGTAAATTTAGATTTTGCTGATGTAGAAACCATCATGAAAGGAATGGGTAAAGCTATGATGGGAACAGGTGAGGCTGAAGGAGAAAAACGAGCTCAAGAAGCAACAAGTTTAGCATTAAATAACCCATTAATTGATGAATATTCTTTAAAAGGAGCAAAAGGTCTTTTAGTAAATATTACAGGTGGAAACGACCTAACTATGTTTGAAGTTGATGAGGCTGTAAACACAATACGAGCAGAAGTAGATCCAGAAGCAGAACTTATTTTTGGTTCTATCGAAGACGAAAATTTAAATGGAAAAATAAGAGTTTCTATTGTTGCTACTTCTTTAGATGGACAAGAACCAGAAACAAAACCTGTTATCAGCATAATTCATAGATTACATAATAGGAATAATGGTTATAGTAATAATTTAACAAGCACCTTAGCAAATAATCAAACAACTCTAAATGCCACAGAAGGGGCGACAGCTCTGGATCTTAATAATGTTTTTGGTGAAAGCGAAATTAGTCCACAAAAACCAGAACAAGAGGGAGTTAAAAAACAAGAAGCGAAACAAGAGTCAAATCAAGATCCTTTGTTTGGAAACGTTTCAATAGAGAGTGCTACTTATATGGAAAATACATCTCAAACTGACGATGGGCCAGTAAACTTTGAGGTTGATAGCATTGAATTAGCTACACCAGAACTTCAGTCTAATGATTTAGAAAGCAATTTATTAAATCAAGAAAATAATGAAGAGGACTTAAAAGTATTTGAAAATTTAAATTCTGAGAAAGAAACTAAAATAAAAGAGCCAGAAATGTTCGAAGAATCCGATTTGGAGGAAGATTTTGAAATCCCTGCTTTTTTGCGAAGACAAAAAAATTAAATGGATGATAAGAGAGAAATTTATGAATGCCACCATGTCACTGGAAAAAACAAAACATTATCCAGTGATGCTCAATCAAGTATTAAGCATTATATCCCCTCAACATGGTGGCACGTTTATTGACTGCACTTTTGGTGGTGGTGGATATTCTCAAGCTATTTTGAAATTTCCAGGAACTAAAGTTGTTGCTATTGATAGAGATAAACTGACCCAAAAATATGCAAATACCTTATTAAAAAAATTCCCAAAAAGATTTAATTTTTTTCAAGAAAAGTTTAGTAATTTAAGTAAAGTTGTTCAAAAAAATACAAATCCTAAAGCTATAATATTTGATTTAGGACTTTCATCTTTTCAATTGTCTGATAAAGCAAGAGGGTTTTCTTTTGATTCAAAAAATTTTTTAAACATGGAGATGGGTATAAATGAATACTCCGCTTACGATGTTATAAACACTCTAGACAAAGAATATTTAGCTAAAATAATAAAAGTTTTAGGTGAAGAAAAGGATGGAAAAATTATTGCAAACAAAATTGATAAATATAGATCTAAAAAACCAATAAAAAATTCAAAAGAGCTTGCTTCCATAATTGAAAATGCAAAAAAAAATTATAAAAATTATAAAAGAAACCCTGCAACAAAAACATTTCAAGCCATTCGAATATTTGTTAATCAAGAATTAACAGAATTGATATCAGGATTGATTGAAGCAGCAAAACTTCTTGTTAACGGTGGAATATTAGTTGTTGTTAGCTTTCATTCATTGGAGGATAAAATAGTAAAAAGTTTTTTTAATCTTTTTTCAAATTTAAGAAAAAATCCTTCAAGATACTTGCCGATAGAAGAAAACAAATCTGATTTATTTAAATTAATTTTAAAAAAACCACTTATTGCTGACGTAAAAGAAATTAATAGAAATATACGTTCGCGATCTGCAAAACTTAGATACGCAATAAGAAATGATAATTCCTTTTTTTATCCATACGAATTTAAAAATAAATTTATAAATTATTTAAAATTAGAAAGTAATGAGAAATGATAAATCATCATAAATGGATTGATTCTCTTCCCAAAGCAAAAAAAGAAATAATCGAAACAATAAATCAATTGGATTACGAAAATCCATTAAATGAAATTCCCAAAAAGGATTCGTATAGTTCTGTAAAAAAATATACTTTATTAACAGTAATATTTATTTGTGGTTTAATATTCGTATCTATAGTAAAAAATGAAACAAGAAATTTACAAAAAGAAATAAATAATTTAAAAGCCTCCATTAATTTAATAAAGTTTAATCTAGATCAGACATTTTTAGACCACGAGATAATAACCACTCCAGAAAATATATCATTGCTAGCAAAAAAGTACTTGGATATCGATTTAGCGCCTTATAAGAGATCTCAAATTAAGCAATTAAATGATAAAAATGAAAAAATTGTAAAAATAAATAAAAAAGAAAAAACAAATACTCAAAAATATAAAGAGTTATATTCTCGTCCAAAATCAATACCAGATAAAATAAAAACTCACGTTGCAAGTCGAATTAAAGAAAAAAAAGTAGAAATAGTTAATATTTATAATGAACCCAAAAGCTTAGTTACTTTGGAAAGAGCGGGTAGATGGACGGTGATTCAATTAGTTAAAGCTCTTTTAGGTATACCAACGTTACCTGGAAGATAGTTTTAATGAAAAATAAAAAAAAAAGCTTTTACTTTGATGATTATGCCGAATCTGAATTAAACGATAATAACAAGTTTAACATTGTAAAAGTTTCATTAAATAAAGTCACTTTTTTATCCTTTATTTTTTTTAGCTTAATAATTATTTTTGGTATTAAAATTATTTATCTATCCCTATCACCAGAAAAAAGTTTTGTTAACAATAATAAAAAAAAAGAATTTGTAAAAACAAGAAGGGATATTGTTGATAGAAATGGTTCGGTTATGGCAACTAATGTTATTCTTTATGATGTTGGTGTAAGACCTAAATTATTAAAAGAAAAAGAAAAAAAAAACTTGCTGATAAAGTTAGGTCTTTTATTTCCCGAGCTAGACTTAAATAAAATTAAAAATAAACTAAACAAAGAAGATTTTTTTTCAATTGGAAAAAGATTAACACCAGAAGAGAAAGATCAATTTTGGTTAATAGGCAACAAAGCCTTTGTTTTTGATGCAAAGCCGTCTAGAATTTATCCTCAGCAAAGTCTTTTTAGTCATATTTTGGGTCAAACCGACGATGTAAATAATGGGATTTCGGGTGTAGAAAAATTTTTTAACGAGGATTTAAATAGTAAAGAAAAAATTAATCTTCCATTAAGTCTAACTTTAGATTCAAATTTACAATATTTAATTAGAAAAGAGTTAATCAATGCCGAAACAAATTTTCATAACATCGGCAGTGGTGCAATTTTGATGGATGTTGAAAATGGAAAAATATTATCTTTAGTATCTTTACCTGACTATGATTTAAATCAACGAGTTTCGATTAGTGACAATATTTATACTAATAAAATTACTCTTGGCGTGTATGAATTAGGATCTGTATTTAAAACTTTTACCATAGCCGCAGGTTTAGAAAATAAAGTAATAAATTCAAATACAGTATTCAAAAATTTAGAGAATAGTTTGAATTGTGATAAATATACAATCACTGAACACGATAAGTTACCAAAAGATTTAAGTATTGAACAAATTTTGGTTCGATCATCTAATATTGGAGCTGTTCGTATAGCTCAAAAAGTTGGTATAGAAAAATATAAAAACTTTTTAAAAACATTAGGAATCCTTGATAAGATTAATTTTGATTTGGAAGAAATTGGAACTCCACTTCCATTTGTTTGGGGAAAATGTAAGCTTGCTACCTCATCGTATGGGCATGGTATTACAACCACCCCTCTTCAGTTAGCTAGAGCCTATGCTATTTTAGGAAATGGAGGATATAAAATCAAACCATCTATTTTAGAAACAAAAAGAAAACCTTTAGAAAAAAAGGAACAAATTATTTCTCGTAAAACAAGTGATACAGTAAATTCGATGTTGAGAAAAGTTGTTAGTCTTGATGAGGGGACTGCAAATTTTGCTGACATTGAGGGTTATGATATTGGTGGCAAAACAGGAACGTCACAAAAGTATAATTCGAAGGAAAAACGAAACACATTTGTCTCGCTTTTTCCCACAAGTAAACCAAAGTACGTATTGTTAGTAATGTTAGATGAGCCAAAACCTGCGCCTAATTTTTTATATGAATTTCCACCTTCTAAAAAATTTCCAAATGGTTACAAACATAAGGGGGAAATACGAAATACTTCGGGTTGGAACGCTGTTGTTGTTGCAGGCAAAATTATAGAAAAAATTGGTCCAATTTTAGCCATAAATAACCTAGAAGCTTCCATCAAATTTTAAATGCTCTTAGGTCAGTTACTGAAATCTGTAGGTAAAAACTATCAAAAAATATACGTGCGTGGAATTTGTTTTGATAGTAGAAAAGTTAAAAAAGGTAACATTTTTTTTGCAATTAGAGGACAGCAAACATCAGGAGTTAATTTTATTAATAAAGCAATTTCAAAAGGGGCATCCGCAATTATAAGTGATCAAAAAGTAAAATATAAAAATTATCAAATACCCTTAATTTTAGTTAATGACGCTAGAACAAGTTTATCTGAAGCGTGTTCTAATTATTACAAAAAAAAACCTTCCAAAATAATTGCTGTAACAGGAACAAATGGAAAGTCTTCCGTAGCTGATTTTTTTTATCAAATATTAAAATTGAATGATGTTCCTGTAGCTTCGATAGGAACTCTAGGTGTATTTTCTAAGAATTACAAGAAAAAAACAAATTTAACTTCGATGGATGCTTTATCTTTACATAAAAATTTGCAAATTTTAGCAAAAAAAAAAATTAATAATGTAATTTTGGAAGCCTCAAGTCATGGTTTGAAACAAAAAAGATTAAATAATCTTAATATAGACATTGGAATATTTACGAACTTAAGTCATGACCATCTTGATTATCACAAAAATATGCAATCCTATTTTAATTCAAAATTGTATTTATTTAAACATTTACTCAAAAAGAATTCTAAAATTATTACAGATGAGGATAATAAAGAATTTAGAATTATAAAAAAAATTACTGACAAAAGGAAAATAAAAAAAATTACAATCGGTTCGAACTCAGGAAATATAAAAATTCTTGATAATAAATATAAACAAGAAAAGCAATATGTGAAAATTTCTATAAATTCAGAAATTTTTAATTTAAAAATACCGCTTATAGGATATTTTCAAATAAAAAACTTACTTATGGCAGTTTTGGCAGCACAAAGTTGTGGATTGAGTCAAAATAGAATTTTTAATCAAATACATAAAATTAAGGCAGTACCAGGAAGACTCGAGTGTGTGGCAAATTTAAAAAATAATTCTAACATTATCGTTGATTTTGCTCATACGCCTGATGCATTAGAACAAAGTTTAATTGCATTAGAGAAACAGTTTAAAAAAAAAATTGTAATAGTTTTTGGTTGCGGTGGAGAAAGAGACAAACAAAAAAGATACTCTATGGGCAAAATCGTTACTAAGTATTGTAGAAAAATTTATATTACAGATGACAATCCAAGAAATGAAAATCCAAAAAAAATAAGGAAATCAATTATAAAAGGTTGCAAAGGATTAGCTATTGATATTGGGAACAGAAAAAAAGCAATAGAATCTGCAATTAAAGAACTAAGATCCAATGAAATACTTTTGGTTTCAGGAAAAGGTCATGAAGAAACCCAAAATTATGGTAATAAAATTATAAACTTTTCAGATAAAAAAATAATAAAAAAAATAATTCAAAAAAAGAAATTATCTTTTAAAAAAACCCACTATCAAAATTTTTTTTTAAATAAAGCATTTAACAAAAATAAACTTGAAAATATAAATTATAATGGAGTGTCTATTAATACCAAAACTATAAAAAGAAATAATCTCTTTTTTGCTATTCGTGGAAAAAAAAATGATGGTCATAAATTTGTAAATGAAGCAATCAGAAAAGGAGCTATAAAATCCATAGTAAGTAAAAAATTAAAAAAATTTTCTAATAATAAAATTATTAAAGTAAAAAATACTTTTTCTTCTTTGAATAGTTTAGCTAAAGTTACTAGAGATAATTCATCCGCGAAAATTGTTGGGGTAACTGGCAGCGTTGGAAAAACTACTTTAAAAAATCTGTTAAGTTTTTCACTTAAAAATTATGGAAAAGTTTGTAGCTCTCCACATTCATACAATAATAAGTTTGGGGTACCTCTTAGTCTTTCTAATTTAAAAAGCAATATTGATTATGGAGTATTTGAAATAGGTATGGATAAAAAAGGGGAGATAGATAATTTATCAAAAATAGTTAAACCAGAAATAGCTATTATTACCAATATTTCTGGAGCGCATTTTAAAAATTTTAATACTTTAAAGGATATAGCTAAAGCTAAGTCAGAGATAATAAGTAATATATCAAAGGAAGGAAATATAGTTTTGAATAAAGATGATAAATTTTTTAATTTTCTATCACATAAAGCAAAAAAAAATGGGATCAATATAACCTCCTTTAGTCTTAAAAAAAGATCAGATATTTTTCTATTAGGTATTAAAAAAGTTAAAAATTACTTTAAATTAAAAATAAATGTAAGAAATAAGATTTTCTTTTTTGATACAAAACATTCAACAGATAACTTTATAAGTAATATTTTAGCCTGTATTTCTGTAATGTTTATTTTAAATTTAGATCTAAATAAAATGAAAAAAAATTTTATTAAATTTAAAATTCCCGAAGGAAGAGGTGATGTTAATATAATTAAAAAATTCAATAAAAAATTCAAGTTTATTGATGAAAGTTACAATGCAAATCCATTATCTATGATGTCTGCCATTAAAAATATGGATTATTATAATGAGAATAAAAATAATAAAAAATTTGTTTTTTTAAGTGATATGTTAGAACTTGGAAAAAAATCTAAAAAATTTCATAGAGAATTATCAATTATAATTAATAAAAGTGATATTGATAAAGTTTTTGTTTATGGAAAGCATATAAAAGAAACTTTTAATTATTTGTCTGTAAACAAAAAAGGAAAAATATTCAAAAACCTTAATGAAGCCTATGGTCATTTTGGCAAAATTTTACACAATAATGATTTACTTATGGTAAAAGGATCAAATGCTACGGGTTTGAATCAATTTTCAAAAAATATTAAAAAAGGACAAATCAGTGCTATATAATTTTTTAATTTCTTTAGTAGATCAATTTTCTGCACTCAATGTTTTTCGTTATTTGACTTTTAGAACAGGACTTTCGGTAATATCTTCAATGGTAATGGTATTTGTAATTGGAGGACCATTTATTAAGTTTATTGAATCTCATAAAATTACGGGACCGATAAGAGATGATGGCCCCATAGATCATATCATAAAGAAGGAGGGTACACCCACCATGGGAGGTCTTCTTATTTTAATAGGAATACTTTTTGGTACCTTGTTGTGGTCTGATTTAAATAATTCTTATGTTTGGGTTTTATTAATGGTGGTAACTAGTTTTGGTTTGCTAGGTGCTGTCGATGATTATTTGAAAATAAAAAGAAATAATTCAAGAGGTATATCTTCAGGAATGAAAATTATTTGTCAAATTATACTTTCAATAATTGCAGTGACGTTATTAATGAAATTTGGAGATAACGAACATCTTAAAAAACTTTACTTTCCTTTTTTTAAAAATTTAACAATCCACATGGGTTTATTTTTTATTCCATTTTCTATTTTTATAATTGTTGGCTCCTCAAATGCTGTGAATTTGACTGATGGTTTGGACGGTTTAGCTACCGTACCAGTAATGTTAGTGGCATTATCATTTACCTTAATTTGCTATATTGTTGGTAATACTGTTTTTTCAGATTATTTACAAATACCATACATTGCTGATGTTGGTGAAGCTTCTATTTTTTGCGGTTCTATAGTCGGGTCATGCTTAGGATTTTTATGGTACAACGCACCCCCCGCAAAAATTTTTATGGGAGATACCGGATCTCTATCGCTTGGTGGTTCTTTAGGTGCTTTAAGTATAATTTCAAAACATGAAATTGTTTTAGGAATTGTAGGAGGTTTATTTGTACTTGAAACAGCTTCAGTTATTATTCAAGTAATTTCATATAAACTTACTGGAAAAAGAATTTTTATGATGGCACCTCTTCATCATCATTTTGAAAAAAAGGGATGGGCAGAGTCCACTGTTGTTATTAGATTTTGGATTATATCTATAATTTTAGCATTAATAGGTCTAGCTACGCTAAAATTAAGATAATTAATGGCTAACTTACTGAAATATAAAAATAAGAGAATTGGAATATATGGCATGGGCCTTACAGGCTGTTCCGCAGCAGTGACACTTAAGAAGTTGGGTGCACAAGTATTCTGTTGGGACGATAATATTAAAGTAAGAAAAAAAATAAAAAAATTTAATTTTCTCCTTAATAAATTTTGGTTAGATAAAAAATTAGTTGATAACATTGTTATAAGCCCAGGAATAGATATCAGTAAATGTAAAATAAAAAATTTTCTAAGAAGAAACTTAAATAAAGTAATTACAGATTTAGATTTATTTTTTGACCTCAATAAAGATGCGTTGATTGTTTCGATTACAGGAACAAACGGAAAGTCCACAACTTGCAAAATAATCGAAAAAATTTTAAAATTTGCAAAATACAATGTAAAAACTGTAGGAAATATAGGCAATCCCATTTTATCTGCAATTGAAACGAAAAAAAAATATGTTTTTATATTGGAGGTCTCATCTTATCAACTTCAATATTCTAAATTATTTCGCTCTAAACATGCAGCTATATTAAATATTTCTCCCGATCATTTAGAAAGACATAGAAATATTAAAAATTATATAAAGATAAAATCAAGAATATTTTTTGGACAAAGTAGTTCAGATTACTCATATATAAACCCAACCAATAAATTTTCAAAGTCAATAATAAATATATTTAAAACTAAAAAATTAAAGTCAAAACTAATTCCAATTAAAAAATTAGGTTATGATTTATTAATTAAAAAAATTAATAATAATTATTTCAAAAGCAAAGGTAATATTGAAAACATGGCTTTTGCTTATAGAATAGCTAAAAATTTAAAAATAAGTGATAAGATAATAATTAGGGGACTTAAAAAGTTTAAAGGACTCCCCCATCGTCAAGAAATTGTATTTTCAAATAGAAATTTGTTATGTATTAATGATTCCAAAGCTACAAGTTTTGATGCTTGTTTTCAATCTTTGTCAAATTATAATCAAATTTATTGGATAGTTGGAGGTCTTCCAAAATATAAAGATTATTTTTATTTAAACAGTGTTAGAAAAAAAATTGTCAAAGCATATATTATAGGAAAAAATATTCCATTTTTTAAAAAACAAATTAGAAAAAAAATTCCATTTACAGTTTCAAAAAACATACACAACGCAGTAAATGATATTTATAAAGATATAAAATCAAAAAAAAATTTAAAGAAAACTATTTTGTTTAGTCCTGCGGCTGCATCTTTTGATCAATTTGCTAATTTTGAAAATAGAGGTAACTATTTTAAAAATTTAATAATAAAAAAATTTAAACAGGAGTTAAATGTTTAATTTTGGTAGAGAAAATACTGGTCTAGTTGCTAAATGGTGGAGAAACGTAGATAAACAAATTTTATTTTTGTTTGTATTTCTTTTATTATTAGGTTTATTTTTTTCTTTTTCCTCAACCACTTCAGTAATATCAGAAAAGATGAATAAACAAACGTATTTCTTCTTTATCAAACATCTAATTTTTGTTTTTATTTCTTTATCATTAATTTTTTTGATTTCAATACAAGAAAAAGAAAAATTAATTAAAGTTTTAACTTATTTGTTCTTTGTTTCAATAGTTCTTCTTTTTTCAACTCTTTTTTTGGGAGCTGAAATTAAAGGATCAAGAAGATGGATGGAGCTTGGCCCTCTTCCAAGATTTCAACCAGTTGAATTACTTAAACCATTATTCATAATTTTTGTTGCAAAAATTATAGTCTTAAATGAAAAAACAGATATTAATAAAAGATATTTCTATTCCTTTATAATTTTACTGGTAGTTGTAATGATTTTAATTAATCAGCCAGATCTTGGGCAGACTTTATTATTAACATTAACTTGGATTACAATGATATTTGTATCGGGATTTAATATGATTATATTGTCGATATTAGGTTTAGTATTTGCAATTACTATTGCTCTTCAAATATTTTTTTTACCAGAAAAATTTGGTTATGTGTTTGAAAGAATCAAAACATTTTTAGATCCAAAAACGGGGGATAATTTTCAATCGCAAAAAGCTTTAGAAGCTATTAAACAAGGAGGTTTAACTGGCCAAGGAATGGGAGAGGGTATTTTAAAAGATAAAGTGCCAGAAGCACACACGGACTACATAATTGCGGTGATTTCAGAAGAGTTTGGAGCAATATTTGTTTTGTTTATTGTGATTTTGTTTTTATTTATCGGCTACAAGGTATTAAACAAAGTTTTTGTTGGAAATGACGAATTTCTTAAATTAGCATTAATTGGTCTAGTCTCTCTTTTAATAATTCAAACTTTTATTCATATAGGAGTTAATAGCAGACTACTTCCAACCACTGGAATGACCCTTCCTTTTTTAAGTTACGGTGGCTCTTCTTTGATTGGAAGTTCAATAATAGCAGGAGTAATTTTAAATTTTACCAGAAAAGATTATACAAGGTATTTTAAAAATGAGTAAAAAAATAATTTTTTCAGGTGGTGGCACGGGCGGCCATATATTTCCAGCGATTAATTTGATGAAACACTTTTTTGATAAAGGATATAAAGTTTTATTAGTAACAGATAATAGAGGAAATAATTTTATTAAAAATTTTTCAGAATTTAAGTCATACATATTGAGCACAGGCACTCCTACAAATAAAAACTTATTCAAAAAATTTTTTTCTTATTTTTTAATTTTTTATTCAATTATAAGATCAATTATTATTTTAAAAAATGAAAAACCAGATTTAGTCTTGGGATTTGGAGGCTATGTATCTTTTCCTATTTCTTTTACATCTAGATTTTTTAATTTGCCTTTAATTATATATGAAAATAATATGGTATTAGGACGGACTAATAAATACTTATCTACCTTTTCAAAAAAAATTTTTCTAGCAAAAAAGGTAACAAAAAATTTTCCAGAAAAATATAAAAATAAAACTTATGAAGTGGGTTCAATTTTGGATAAAAATATAATTAATTATTCTCCTTTTGAAGAAAATGAAAATAAAAATAAATTTTCAATTTTAGTTTTGGGAGGAAGTCAAGGAACAGAGATATTTGGAGTGGTCATCCCTGCTGTTGTTAAGATGATAAAAGACGCGGGACATGAAATAAAAATTAATCACCAGTGCATTCTTGAGCAAAAAAAATCCATAATTGACTTTTATGAGAAAAATAATATTAAAAATTACGTTTTTGATTTTGATAAAAATATTTTAAAATTAATTTCATCTTCAAGTCTGGCAATAACGAGATCTGGCGCCTCAACAACAGCTGAGTTAGCTCACACGCTTACACCATTTATAGCTGTACCACTTCCAAATTCAGTAGATAATCATCAATATTTAAATGCAAAATATTATGAAAACAAAGGTTGTTGTTGGCTTTTAGAACAAGATAACTTTAGCACTGAAAATCTGTTTAATTTAATTGTGGAAATCATAAAAAATAAAAATAAGTTAGAAAATATTCGCAAAAATATGAAAAAAAATTATAACAAAAATGTTTATAGCAATATAGAAAACGAAATGAAGGAATTTATTTAAAAATGAAAATTAATATTGGCAGCAATGAAGTGGTTCACTTTATAGGTATTGGAGGAATTGGGATGAGTGGATTAGCGCAAATTATGAATAATATGGGATTTAATATTCAGGGAAGTGATTTAAATAGAAATAAAAATACCGACAGATTAATTAAATTAGGAATTAAAATTTATTTTGAACATCATGAAAAAAATTTAAATAAAGCCACTATGATTGTGATCTCATCAGCAATTAAAAAATATAATAGCGAATTAATAGCGGCAAGACATAAAAAATTATCTATTTTCAATAGAGGTGAAATGTTAGCTAGCATTGTGGCATTAAAAAAAAATATTGTAATTACTGGTTCGCATGGAAAAACAACAACGACATCTTTAGTTGCAAATATTTTGGAAGATGCGGGGTTAGATCCCACAATAATTAATGGTGGTGTGATAAATTCACTTAAAAATAATGCACAATTAGGAAAAGGAGAATGGGCTGTTATTGAATCTGATGAGTCCGATGGAAGTTTTCTAAAACTTCCAGTCACATATTCTATTGTAACGAATGTTGATAAAGAGCATTTAGATTTTTATGGAAGTTTTGAAAAATTAAAAAAAAGTTTTTGTGCTTTCATCGAGAAAACACCATCTTTTGGAAAAGCCTTGATATGTATTGATAATAATAATTTAAAATCCTTACTATCTAGATGTAAAACTTTAAATTTTCTTACTTATGGATTTAACAAAATTTCAAACTACCAAATTACCAATGTAAGGAAAAATAAAAACTACTCAATTTTTGATTTAAAAATAAAATTTCCATCTAGAAGAATTGTTCATATAAGAAATATAGTAGTTAATTTGATAGGAGATCATAATATTACTAATGCAACAGCATCAATAGCTATAGGTTTAAATCTTGGAATTAAAATAA
>Ga0114999_10006836_pt1 | contig 13057 bp, 11 predicted proteins | sample ArcticOcean_MG_C_3_FD_89820 | JGI IMG/M metagenome (GOLD analysis project Ga0114999, IMG submission 89820) | Marine microbial communities from western Arctic Ocean - ArcticOcean_MG_CB8_126 | ecosystem: Environmental > Aquatic > Marine > Oceanic | place: Arctic Ocean: Canada Basin | collected...
CATGAGGTTGCAAGCTGGTTGAAAAACACAATTAAACCTGAAACAGCTCTTGGACTGATTTCTGGAAGTCTCCATCCAAGTGCAGAGCGCTATTATCGAGAATTTGGTCTGGAGATTCCTCCCGTTATGAATTTTTGGACCAAATAAAAACAAAAAAATAAAAGCAGACGAAGTGGTATCTACCTTTATTTAATTTTAATTAAAAAATTAATGCTAGGTGATCCCGCCACTTACACTAGACCCTAACAATAATATTATCTTATGTAGAGTCAGGGTTAGTCTGGTTAATCAGGATTCAAATTCGTTAATATTATGAATTGAGGCCCCATTTCCTTGAACTTCTCCGACGGTAGTTTGCATTTATCTCTAGTCTCCCACCCCTGAATGGTTTTACATTTATCATATCGTTATTCGCCTTTTGGGGAAGAATGAATTCACCCCCCACTGAACCTACCAGTTCAATAGTAAAACCTGGTTCGAACTCCCCTAGGGTTGAGGCTTGCGCTCTTCCTCGGTTTGGATCAGGTTCAGAAACTCTCGAAGTATCACACTCAGGTTATTCAGCATTTCAAAAATATGAACTTAAAGGCAAAGACTACGAAAGTAGATTATGACTTTATTTCCGATGGCTTAATTCCTATACATGAATTTATTAGTAAAGAAATTTTTTCAAATATTAAGTACCCAACTCTAATTTCTTATTTGATGGATGATCAACTTATACGACCTTGGTTTGCCAAGTTTATATCAGCAGATGTAGCGGACGCCGAAAACCTGATATTTAAAAATGGCGGATATATGCTACTCCAAACCTGTACCCATGAATTAACCTCAAAAATTGTTAAACTTATTAATGAATTAAAAAGTTAAAACCTAAATAAAAACAAAAAAAGGACCAGAAAAATGAGTGAACTCAACGACACAATTATGATCGATGGATTAGTAGTTAGTAAATTTTCAAAAGCGCTTTTTGAAGATATGGCGCGGGGGGGAGTGACAGCAGCAAACTGCACGTGCTCAGTGTGGGAAAACTTCTCGCAAACAATGGCAAATATTTCTCAATGGAACCAATGGTTTAGAGAACATGGTGATATAATAACAAAAATTTCTAATGTAGACGATATTCGCAAAGCTAAATCAGACGGGAAAGTTGGCATTATTTTAGGATGGCAAAATACAAGTGCTATTGATACCGACATTCGAAATCTAGAACTCTTTTATGATCTCGGTGTGAGAGTGGTTCAACTTACTTATAATACACAAAACCTAGTTGGTTCCGGTTGTTGGGAAACTAATGACGGAGGTCTATCTGATTTTGGTCGTGACGCTATAGATGAAATGAACAGGTTAGGTATGTTAGTTGACCTTTCTCATGTGGGGCCCGTAACTAGCAACGAAGCTATAAACCACTCATCCTCTCCAGTAGCATATACTCATTGCTGCCCGATGCTACTAGATCATCCTCGAAATAAGACGGATGATCAACTTCGTACGATTGTAAATCACGGGGGGTTTGTAGGCTTTGCTAGTTATACGCCATTTTTACCCAAAGGCCCGGAAACGACAATCGACGATTGTATAGAAGGAATGAATTATCTTATAAATCTTATTGGTGAAGACTCAGTTGGCCTTGGGACAGATTGGGTTCAAGATCATGATATTTCTTTCTTTAATTATATCAGCGCAGATAAAGGTCTTGGTAGATTAACCCAAAAAGGACTTTTTATTCACACTAAGGTCCCTCCAATGCCTAAGGGTTTAGAAACGCTAGGGGATTTTCGAAACTTTATTCCAGCAATGGAAAAATCAGGTTGGTCCGAAAAACGAATTAGAGGCGTCTTAGGGGGAAATTGGCTAAGATTCTTAGGAGAAGTTTGGTAATTGCTTTGTTGAAGCTTTATATCACTAAATCTCTATACATATTTAATATACTGATTTAGTTGAGTAATTATGTAGTATTTAGCTCTCAGGTTGCCAACCAGCTTTGATGAAACCTTCAATCAATATATCTGCAAGAGACGAATTAGGCACAAAAATCTTTTTATAATCTTCTCGTTTTTTTAAATTTGGTCTATGTTTCAAATAGTCATTTAAAGCGACTTTTGCTTCAGCCCCCTTTTCTAAATAACCCATAACAGACGCACGAAATCCCTTATAAATTGCCAAATCAGGAAATTGTAAACTACACTCTTCATTGTAATCAAATGCTGTTTCATAGTTTCCTAAACCCAAGTTAGCAAAAAAAAGACCGTTGCGGTAAGTAATGGAAGAGGAATCCAAAGGATTTAACTCAATTGCTTTATAATAATAATTTACTGATTCAGCATATTTCCCAGAATGTACGAGATTTTGCCCAAATCTATAGAGCGCATCAGGATAACTCGGATTGAGTTTAATGGCTCTTTCAGAATACTGCCTCCCATAATCGAATTTTCCTGAAAAGAAATAATGGGTAGCAATTGAATTCGCTGCCATTGGGTTTTTTGAATCTAATTCAAATGCTTTTTTCCCATGTTTAAGAATTTCATTAAGCGTTTTTTTTGAATCACTTGTTGTAAATTGATTTAGCTCCCACATGCAAATTATAGATAACAAGGAGTGCGCATTAGACATTGAACTATCTAATTCAACTGCCTGCTCACATAACTCTCTTGCTTTTTCGAGTTCAACATCTTTGTGATCAGTTGGATTGCGTTCATTAAAGGTATGTAACGCTTTTAAATATACTTCCCAAGCGTTAAGATTGTTGGGTCGTGTTCTTTTTATTCGATCACTTTCGTAACCTTGAAGAGTTGGATTAACTTGCGCTGCTATGGCTGTTGAAACTTCATCTTGAACATCAAAAACATCTTCCAAATCTTTATCCCATCTTTCAGACCAAAGAAGGTGATCATTTTTCGTGTCAACTAACTGGGCTGTTATTCTTATTCTTTGTCCACCTTTACGTACACTGCCTTGAACAATGTAATTAGCGCCTAATTCTGCAGCCACCTCTTTGATATTTACCGTTTGATCCCTGTATGCAAAACTAGAATTTCTTGAAATAACTGGAAAAGTTCTCCATAAGGATAAATTGGCAATTATATCTTCTGTAATCCCATCAACAAAATAATCCTGATCTGGGTCATTGCTCTGATTAATGAATGGTAGAACAGCAATTGTAGGAGGTTTGCTTCCAGAAAATTGATTGGTTTTCTGCTCTGAATCTACTTCTTTATTTATCTCCAGTGTAGCATTACTTGACTTATTTGTCATATTAGAGAGGACAGAAACATCAATTTTATATGTGGAAACAGGGTTAGAAATATTTTTCATAATCTGTTCGCCAGTATCAACAAAATTCATATCAAGCTTTCTACTAACTTCATCATGAAACTTTCCTGAAAGAGAAATACCACCCGGTTCAGCAGATGCTTCAAGTCTTGCAGCTATATTAACACCATCACCATATAAATTATCTCCTTCAATGATGACGTCTCCAAGATTTAAACCAACACGAAACAGCATTTGATCGGTTTCTGGAACACCTTCATTACGATCTCTTAAGTCTCTTTGAAATTCTGTTGCAGCGACAATTGCATCAACTGGGCTACCAAATTCTGCAAGGACTGAGTCACCAGCGCTTCCAAAAATACGCCCATGGTTAGATGTTATAGCTTCATCCATCAGAGTTCTACACGCTTTCAAATTCTTTAATGTTTGATCTTCATTTTCACCCATCATTTTGCTAAAGCCAACTAAATCGGCAACCAATATTGCAGCAAGTTTTCTTCGTGGGCCAGATTCACTCATATTTATTCTTTCGAAACGCTCTAGAAACTACATATAAATTTATAAATATAATAAAGTAAAAACCTTAAAAATGCAAAGAGTATGGCTATTAGTTGTTTCATTTGTCTAGTTTGCTTGAAATCTTGGTTTGGCCAGTCGAAAACACCGTGTGAGTTTATCTGAGTCGCCTATAGCTACGTTAGCCTTCTGAAGCCGCCTTACAAAGTTTGATAAGTAAACTCAAAAGCAGCTACCCGTCCATTTAGTTTGCGATCTTTTTGGTTTGCATTTTGGTCAGTAATACTTTCAGCCTAGTTAGTAGGGTCCCATAGTGGACGACAGACACGCCCCGCTACTGACCCACAAATTATAATCCCCCAATAAGAACTCACCCCGCAGAGTTAAACTTTTCTGGGAGCAGAGGGATACTGTCATTTTGATTAAGGGGTATAGGCCAGGGCCACTAGGGTCATACCGGATCTATAAACCTCTAAGATTTCAGGATATGGTTAATTTTAGTGTCATTAACATATTGTTTTATAAGTATAATTTAAACCACTAGGCGGAAGTACGTTCACATACATGTACATTACTTATTGTGCGTCCCACCCTAGACAAAAGACACGCCCGGCCCCCTTTTGAAAACGAATAACCTCCAAAACAAAGTTTAAGGCCTAGCTTATTGCTATTGCCATTAAAAAGAGATTTAACAGCCGTATTATATTGGGAAAAGGGATACCCTTAATGCCTGATGCGCTCCACGGACTGACGAAGTTAACCGGCCTGGCCAAGGTACCTGATATCCGGAATCTTTTGATAATGGGGGTTTCCGCCGGCATCATTCGCTGGTCCGAAATTCTTGCCATCGGGATCTACACCTACGAGCAGACAGGTTCGCCGTTCATGGTTGCTATCATGGCTTTTCTCAATGCCGTACCCGGAACATTGTTTGGGGTATTGGTCGGCGCAATGGGGGAGCGTTACAATAAACGGAACCTTTTACTACTTGGTTATGGCGCCCTGCTATTGTTAGTAAGTGTACTCGCTTATCTAGCTATAAACGATAAATTGATGCTCTGGCACGTCGCTCTTGGGACGTTTTTAAGTGGTGTGGTTGGAACCACGGAACTTCCTTTGCGACGAACGCTTCTGGGCGAAATTAGCGGCCTGGAACGAGCCCCAACCTCACTAATCTGTGACGTTGCCATTGGAACAATTACCATGTTTTTTGGACCCCTACTGGGTGGCTTATTGATGCACAACTATGGTTTGCATGCCTTTTATTTGGTAGCCATGGGCCTGCTCGGATCGGCTTTGCTTTTTGTATGGAACCTCCGCACAACTCCTGAGTCCTCACCAACCAAAATAGTTCCATTTTTACTCAGCGTGAGAGATGGTTTCATCCAGGCGAGGCACAACAAACCGGTACTTGGTGTGTTACTTATCACTATTATTCTAAACTTCTTCGGTTTTTCATTCATGTCTATGCTCCCCGTCATTGGTGCTGATAAAATGGGACTCGGTCCGATCCATGTTGGAATCTTGTCGTCCATGATGGCGGTGGGATCCTTAGTCGGCTTATTGTTTATCGCTGGTTACGCAAGCCCAGCCTACTTCATGCGCTGGTTTATAGGTGGTGCACTGGCATTATTGGTTGCAATCATTATCTTCTCTGTGACGCCCTGGTACGTTATGGGGCTTGTGGTATTACTGGTCGGGGGCTTGGGAGGAGCTGGTTTTGGGTCCATGCAAGCCACTATTACCTTCATGGCCACACCCCCAGAAATTCGCAGCCGCATAATGGGTTTGCTTGTGGTATGTATCGGTTTTGGTCCGTTAGGTGTCTTACATACCGGTGCAATGGCCCAGTGGCTTGGCGCCGACATCGCGATTGGCATCATTGCCCTGGAAGGATTAGGGGTGACGCTGTTGTGTATGTGGCTGCTGCCAGTTTTAAGACGTTCAGAGGTCGAAGCGCACGAGGACGGTCATAGCTAATTTGTGCAGAAAATGCTGGGGCAGCCATTCCCCGGTAAAAGCTCTCTTTATGTGTAACTACAAACAAACCGTCTTCTCCGCGGACGACTTCACCCCCTAAGAAATATGAGAGGGGTACTCGGCGCCTAAAATAATTCAATTTCTAACGGCGGGTTCTTTTTGGTGCATTCGCAGCTGCGGGGCCTATCCGCCAATCCTTTGGATCAGTGGATGACAACATTCGTTGTCTTACTTCTAACCACCATCCCATATTAGGGGGCCAGTCGTCAAAGGTTTGACCTTCATTTAACAACTTGGCTGCATGCAATCCCCAGTGAGGATTAAATAACGCCTCTCTTCCAAGTGCTATAAGGTCTGCACTGCCATCAGAAATTATTTCTTCTGCGTGGGCAGGCGCCATAATCATTCCTACAGCCATTGTTGGCATCTCTGCTCCATCTCTAATGGCTGCTGCAAGGGGCACTTGATACCCTGGCGTTGGTGATGTAGCCAAACTAAAAAGAGAATTTGGACCTTTTATCCCGCCAGAGGAGCAATCGATCGCGTCGACACCTCTCTTTTTCAATTCTTTTGATAATTCAATCGTATCTTCGATTTCCAATCCCCCTTCAAATCGATCGATGCACGACAATCTAAATAGGATTGGCTTTTCATCTGGCCAATTCCGTCTTAGAGCTTCAGCAATCTCTAATGCAAACCTCATGCGGTTTGTTTTATTGCCACCATATAAGTCGCTTCTATTATTACTTATTGGAGATAAGAAAGAGTGAATAAGATAACCATGAGCAGCATGCACATCCAAAACTTCAAAACCTGCCAAATTACATCTTCGCGCTGCTTCACCAAAAGCTAATACAACTTCACCAACCTCGTTTTCTGTCAATGCATGAGGTGCAGCGTAGCCTGGCGCGGCAGGTTCAGCGCTGCACGCAACAATTTCCCACGGTGCTTCACCCTTATTAGCATCTTTATTACTTAATGGCTGTAGGCCATCATAGGGCCTTTGACGTGAAGACTTTGGTCCACAGTGGCCTATTTGAGCCGCAGGCACTGAACCATTTGATCTTATAAAATTAGCTATTTTTTTTAACATTGGAATATGTTCATCGCTCCAAATTCCTGCATCCGAGTATGTACTTCTACCTCTTGCTTCGACACATAATACTTCGGTGAAAACTGTACCAAAATTTCCTATTGCAAATTTTCCAAGATGAACCAAATGCCAATCAGTGCATTCACCGTTCTCTTTTGCCATGTACATTTGCATTGGCGAAACAACTATTCTGTTTGGCAACTCAACTTCTCGCAATTTAAAAGGTGAAAGAAGTTTACTTGTCATAATATTCTCCTAAAATTGTAATGTTCATATTTTGTTAAAGCGTAAGTCTGCTTATTCCTAACTTTTATTCATTGTTCTTAACGCTGCCGCCTAAAGAGCGCTTAAACCTAAAATCAGAATAACTATTCTGATCCTTCGAATTAGTTTATAACATCTTTGATGAACTCAGAGCTATTGGCAACATCATCAATAAAAAATGCTAATGGAAGTACTTTTTTATTTACCGCTAAAATCCTTGTCTTGCGTTGAACGGTACTCAAATATATATACAATCAGGTTATACTTCAGTAGTTTTATAAAGGAATATCAATGCATCTTGCTCGTTTTCCCCGTATTCATCTTGCTCATCTACCAACGCCACTGGAACCCATGCCCCGGCTTTCAAAAAAGCTTGGAGTTGAACTCTGGATCAAGCGCGATGACTGTACGGGACTGAGCACAGGGGGGAATAAAACTCGCAAGCTTGAATTTCTGATAGCCGAAGCCGAGGCACAAGGAGCGGATATGCTGATGACCCAAGGGGCCACACAGTCAAATCATGCTCGGCAAACAGCCGCAGCCGCAGCAAAAATAGGGATCGACTGCCATATTCTACTCGAAGATCGCACTGGTTATAATAATCCAAACTACAACACCAATGGTAACGTCTTGCTCGACCATCTGCACGGAGCAACTACTGAGAAATTCCCGGGTGGCCATGATATGGTTAGCGAAATGGAACAAGCTGCTCAAAAGAAGCGCAGCGAAGGTATTAATGTCTACGTAATTCCAGGCGGTGGTTCTAATGCGACAGGGGCATTGGGGTACGTCAACTGTGCCTTTGAACTCTTGGGTCAAGCCAATGAAATGGGGCTCAGGTTAGATCGAATCCTGCACGCAACAGGATCGTCAGGGACACAGGCAGGTCTTATCACAGGTCTTTGCGCAATGAATGCAAATATCGCTCTACTGGGTATCGGAACCCGTGCACCGCAGGCCAAACAAGAGCAAATGGTTTATGATCTAGCTGTCAAAACGGCAGAAAAACTAGGCTGCGCAGGTGTCGTAAAACGAAGTGATGTTCAGGCTAACACCGACTATGTCGGCGAAGGCTACGGTCTTCCAACGAAAAGTGGCGTTGAGGCTATCACGATGTTTGCCGAACTCGAAGGTCTATTGCTTGATCCAGTCTATTCGGCAAAAGGAGCAGCAGGTCTCATAGACCTCGCACGCAAAGGGTTTTTTGACAAAGACGAGCGCATCGTTTTTTTGCACACCGGTGGAGCGGTTGGGCTATTTGGCTATGATTTCGTCTTTGAAGAAAACCGCAAATGGGTCTCTACCTGAGTAAACGACTTATTGTGAGAACTTAGGGGATCGAACACCTGTCACACTGATAGTTTTAGCAAGGTATTTATAACAATTATTAGAATGCAATAACTAATAAATTGCGAAGGGAAATCATGTCAAATACATTCACCTATGACCCTAAAACAAACCGTTTACTGACATTCCACGATTGTGTTCCAAGTTTTATCAATGGGAATGACACTCCAAGCGCTTATTTGGAGGGATGCCTAGAGGTTATCTCAAGAAGAGAACCTGAAATTAACGCATTTGTTAATATGAACATTAAAGGCGCGCGAGAGGCTGCGTCTGCGGCTACTAAGCGATATCAAAGTGGAAAACCGTTATCAAAAATAGATGGGATGCCTATCGGCATTAAGGATCTTTTTGAAACAAAAGATATGCCCACCGAATGTGGAAGTCCTATTTTTAAAAATAATGCGACCAACAGAGACTCTGCACTTGCGAGTGCCCTGAGGCGTTCTGGAGCTATAATCTTAGCTAAAACAGTAACAACCGAGTTTGCGTTTTATAAACCGGGTCCTACGAAAAACCCGTATGATACTTCAAGAACACCCGGTGGGTCTTCTAGCGGATCAGGTGCTGCCGTAGGAGCTGGTTTTCTACCCGTAACAATAGGGACACAAGTTGTTGGATCTCTAATTCGTCCGGCAAGTTATAATGCAAATTTCGGATTCAAACCATCATTTGGTGCGATAAATCGAGAGGGAGCCTACTCTAACCTAAGTCAAAGTGCTCTTGGCACTCATGCTGGCTCATTGACTGATGCCTGGATTGGGGCAAGGGTAATTGCTGAATTCTCTGGGGGTGATTTGGGCTTTCCTGGATTAAAAGGACCAATGGAACTTCCAGAAAATAAAAAACCTATAACATTAGGAAGATTAGATACCGGAGGTTGGGAAAAATGTTCTCCTGAGGTGAAAGATAAATTTAATAATCTAATTTCTAAAATAACCGATGCTGAAGTTCCAGTAATCAACAGAAAAACAAATAAAAACCTAGAGAACTTCGAAACACTTATGTTGAATGCCTTTGATACTACAATGGATATTTGTGGGTATGAGTCTTTATGGCCACTTCAAGATTATGAAGACCTTGGAGAAAATTCTATTAGTGAAGATATAACTTCTTGGTTACGTAAATGGGAAAAAATAGATCGTAATATGTACGCCCAGAGATTAACAACGCGTGACCAAATGCGGTCATTTCATCAAGACTTTAATGGCGAAATCGATGCTTTCATTACACTTTCTGCCCCAGACTGTGCTCCAAAAGGGTTTGAGAGCACTGGTGACCCATCTTTTGCAGTTTATTCTTCAATACTGGGGGCCCCAGCAATAAATCTACCTTTGCTGGAAGTAAATGGGATGCCCCTTGGTGTACAGGTAATTGGATTTCCTCAAAAAGACGCAGAGCTTTTTTCTACAGCCCGTTGGATTTCAGAGCTCTTTGGACTAAAATACTAGATGATGCTGACTTCATACAGACCGGAGGGCGGTTGCCCTGTGCATTTGAGTAGTGTTGAGAAGGTGTAATAACCGACCAAAGTTGGGTTGACCAAGTCTATTCTCCGACATCCTCTTCTCAGCACTGGTTAGCCTCAAGCATTGTACTGAACTAGAAAAGGGTAACGGAATGTACATTAGTGGTGGGCCGTATTGTTAATTGTAAATCAGAAATTAATTTTTATTTAATTATATCAACAACTTAAGTACAGCAAACAACTAATTTGAACTCCACCACAAACTCTCCTGAAAAAACCTACAGAAGTACATTTTTTTCATTAAAAACAAGGGGTTTATAATCTATCAAATCTAGATGGAGCTATACAGACCTGCTGTAATCTGCTATTTTGACGTCGGTAGCGTTGTGGGTAAAGGCAGGCAATCATGGCTAATTTGAATTCAGCACGCAGTATGCAAACGATGACCAAAGTTGGTTATCAGCAATGGAATTTAACCGACCATTATACGGATGGCTTTTTATATCGAATTCTGAACCAGACCGGAGATGGCTCATGAGCCGCATCGTGTCCCAGATTGACCCCCGATCTCCAACATTTGAAAAGAACCAAGCGCACACCCTTGGCATGCTGAAAACCCTACGCGAACGGATCGCCCAATCGACAGCTGGCGGCCCGGAACGGACGCGCATCCGCCATCACGAACGCGGCAAGCATTTAGTGCGCGACCGGATTGACCGCATGATCGACCCCGGAACTGCCTTTCTGGAGCTATCGCCGCTGGCGACCTGGGGGCAATATTCCAATGAAGTTCCGTCGGCCGGTATTTGCACAGGCGTTGGTATAGTCGACGGCAACCCCGTGGTTTTCATTGCCAATGACGCGACGGTCAAGGGAGGCAGTTTTTTTCACGAAACCGTAAAAAAGCACGTACGCGCTCAGGAAATCGCGGAAACCAACCGCCTGCCTTGTGTCTATCTAGTAGATTGTGGCGGCGCGTATTTGCCAGAACAAGATAGAGTGTTCCCTGATCGTGACCATTTCGGCAATACATTCCACCGGCAATGCCGTATGTCGGCCTCTGGTCTACCACAAATCTCAGTGGTGTTTGGCGGCTGCACGGCAGGTGGAGCCTATATTCCGGCTCTATCGGATCAGGTGATCATGGTCGAAGGCACCGCGCGCATTCACCTTGGTGGCCCATCGATCGTCAAAATTGCTATCAACGAAGACGTGGGCGGTGAAACACTTGGAGGTGCTGCGATGCATACCCGTGTTTCGGGCGTATCTGACCATTTGGTACCTGACGAAGATCAGGCACTAGCGTTAGCTCGCAAGCTGTTAAGCAAAGCCAATCTGGAACGCCGTAAGATCACACCGGCCAAGGTTTTGCCACCGCTTCTTGATCCAGGTGAAATAGATGGCATCGTCAATGCCGATACAAAAATACCTTATGACGTACGCGAAATCATTGGTCGTATGGTGGATGACAGCACGTTCAGTGAGTTCAAGCCAGAATGGGGCGAAACCCTTGTCTGTGGCACAGCGCATATTCATGGCCTACCCATTGGCATCCTTGGCAACAACGGGGCACTATTTTCTGAATCTTCTCTGAAGGGGGCGCATTTCATCTCCATGTGCGACCAGCGCAATATCCCGCTGTTGTTCTTGCATAATGTCCCAGGATTTATGGTTGGCTCAGAGGCCGAACAGGGCGGAATTGCCAAAAACAGCGCTAAGATGGTCTATGCTCAGGCGGTGGCACGAGTGCCCAAGCTTTCGGTGATTGTTGGCGGTTCCTATGGTGCGGGCAATTACGGTATGTGCGGCCGCGGCTTTTGGCCGAACTTTATGTTCGCATGGCCCAGTGCGGTCTTGGCCACCATGTCAGCAGATATCGCTAGCAATGTTATGCTAGAATTGCGCCGCACTAATCTCAAGGCAGCCGCCCTGACTCAGGAAGAGCTAGATGAAATCGATAGCCGGGTGCGCTCCCAGTATCGCGAACAGTCCGATCCCTATTATGCCACCTCGCGAATGTGGGATGACGGCATTATCGAGCCAACACAAACCCGTGATGTCCTAGGACTATGCCTGTGGCTGATTGCCACCACCCCTGAGAAGACTGACTATCACGCCCCCGTGTTCCGCATGTAACCAAAGGAAACGACCTAATGACCAATCTAACCCTTGAGGCCGTGACTATATCGACCGATACACGCGGCGTTGCCACGGTCACCCTCAACCGACCCGAAAAGCACAATGCCCTGAACGCTCCACTGATTGCTGACCTACGCCACACGGCTGCAGTGTTGGGCGCTGATGGCAATGTACGCGTTGTCATTTTGACCGGTGCCGAATGCGGCTCGTTTTGTGCGGGAGGTGATCTGAACTGGTTCAAATCAATGGCCGACGCCGACCGCAGTACACGACGCGATGGCAGCCGCGAATTGGCCAGAATGTTTGCAGACCTTGACCGCCTGCCTAAACCTCTGATCGGGCGCATCAACGGCTCAGCCTATGGTGGCGGCACCGGAATGATTTCGGTTTGTGATTATTCGGTTGGCGCAATTGGCACGCGGTACGGTCTAACCGAGGTACGCCTTGGCCTTATTCCGGCCAATATCTCTCCCTATGTGGTCAAACGGATAGGCGAGCCGAACGCCCGCGCGGTGATGTTGTCAGGTGCGTTATTTGACGCCAGCCGTGCCGTACAAATCGGCCTATTAACCGAGACCGTAGCTGCCGTCGATCTTGATGCCCGAATTGAAAAGATCGTCTTAAATCACCTGGAGGCCGCCCCCGGTGCGGTTGCCATGACCAAAGAACTGATCTCTTTCGTCTCGACCCATGACTATGATGATAACCTTCTATATACGGGTGATCGGTTGGCCGACGCATGGGAGACTAAAGAGGGTGCCGCGGGTATTACCGCATTTCTTGATAAAACGCTGCCATCCTGGAAGAGTGATAAATGAGTTTTACTAGCGTTCTCATTGCCAACCGAGGCGAGATTGCCTGCCGACTGATCGACGCCTGCAAGGCGTTAGGGTTGCGCACGGTTGCGTTGTATTCCGACGCTGACCGAGTAGCACCCCATGTGCTTGCCGCCGACAGTGCAGTGCATATCGGTGAGTCCG
>Ga0114999_10006837_pt1 | contig 13056 bp, 10 predicted proteins | sample ArcticOcean_MG_C_3_FD_89820 | JGI IMG/M metagenome (GOLD analysis project Ga0114999, IMG submission 89820) | Marine microbial communities from western Arctic Ocean - ArcticOcean_MG_CB8_126 | ecosystem: Environmental > Aquatic > Marine > Oceanic | place: Arctic Ocean: Canada Basin | collected...
ATAATACAGTTCGTCGTGAAGTGATCGGCTTGGAAGACAGAGCTCCCACTGCAGTAGAATTGATACGGATGCAGCGTATGGTTACTCAAGGTATGATTGAGGGTGCCTGGGGTATCTCGACTGGACTCAAATATCTTCCAGGTGCTTTTGCAGAGCTACAGGAACTAGTGGCTTTATCTAGTATGGTCGTGCCTTATGGCGGATTTTATACTTCCCATCTTCGCGATGAAGGGTTGGGTCTACTAGAGAGCGTTTCAGAGGCCTTAGAAATAGGACGACAAGCTGAAATTCCAGTCGTACTGACCCATCATAAAGTGGTCGGTCAACCTATGTGGGGATCGTCTAGTACCACTCTAAATATGGTGGATTCAGCACGAGATGCGGGTACGGATGCTATGATGGATCAGTATCCGTATACCGCGAGTCATTCGGGTATCACTATCTTGATTCCCGCCTGGGCTATGGAGGGTGGAACCGATGCCCTTTTGATTAGGATGGAAGACTCTGTTCTAGCTGATAGTATCCTGGCGGGCATTGAGTTTAATATCAAATATGATCGTGGAGGTAATGATTTAAGAAGGGTTCAATTTTCTCGGGTTTCTTGGGACAAATCTCTTGAGGGAAAGACATTGTACGACTGGGCGGTTCGAGATGGATTTGACCCAACTCCAGCGACAGGAGCTAAACTGGTCATTGAGTCAATTCGGCGTGGAGGCGCTAACGGAATCTATCATGCTATGGACGAGGCGGATGTGGAAGCGATAATGTCTCATCCATATACTATGATAGGATCCGATGGCAGGCTGGTTGCCTTGGGTGATGGACACCCCCACCCCCGTTGGTACGGGACATTCCCAAGAGTTTTAGGATTGTATTCTAGAGAAAAAGGCATTTTGGAACTTGAAGAAGCTATTCGCAAAATGACTTCAATGCCTGCTAAGCGGATTGGGTTGCCTAAGCGAGGTCAAGTAGAAATGGGATGGTTCGCTGATTTAGTCGTATTCGATCCAGAAACCATTATCGATCGAGCGACGTTTCAAGAGCCTCACCAGTACCCTGTTGGCATAGAATGGGTATTGGTTAATGGGCAGATCGCTCTCGAGAATGGAATTTACCGAGATGTAAGGTCAGGAAAAGTTTTGAGGAAAGAGGTGCACTGATCAAGTAGTAGTCTGGAGTCGTCGCCTAAGGGTCAGTAGTGTCAGCTCAGGAATGTTTGGACTCTAGTAGTTCCCGTGGCTTGCGAATTTTTGGGATATGGTGTCAAAATACCTCAGACGGTGAATGTCATTAAGATAAGGAGATGTGATGTTTAGGTTTTCATTGGTGGCCAAGTTGTTGTTGTGTTTGATGCTTTTTGGGACGAGCTATTTAAAGGGACAAGATCAACGAATAGCGATGAGTGAATTGGTTCTCCAGGACGGAAGGTTCGTTAATCCCTCTAATGGTGAATTTTACTCGGGGGATGTTGTTTCAGTATTCGAAACGGACTCAACCAAGACCAGAGAGTTGGGAACATTGAGAGATGGGCAGTGGCATGGGCTTTATGAAACTTATTATTTCAATGGTCAATTAGAGTCGAGTATCAGCTACTCCGATGGCGAGTTCGATGGACCATTAGAGAGGTACTATTTCGATGGCAAAATGATCGCTAAAGGTACATATAATAAGGGTGGTCGTTGCGGTGAGTGGTTTGATGTAGACGGAACTGAAGATAGCTACCCTCCGTGTCCTGGTAGTTAGGATCTGAGGATGAGTGAGGCAATGCTTACCCGGTTTCCATGTGACTTGAAGGGCTGAGAGAGAAGGAAACAATATTTCAGATTTTCTGATCGTAGTTTTTCAAGCCTGCTCCCCAGGTGGTTCCTAACACTGCAGGATACAGTTAGAACGGCCAAAACTTCGGAATACATATAGTAGCCAAGACCCAGAAAGCTAGGCTCAAGGGTAGCCCAGCAGTAACAAAATCCTTGAAATGATACCTACCTGGTCCATACACCATGAGGTTGGTTTGATACCCCATAGGTGTCATGAACGATGTAGATGCACCAAAACACACAGCCAAAAGGAGTCCCCTTGCGTCCACTCCTAGTTGTTGGGAGATCGCCAATGCCACTGGTACTAGAACAATGGCTGCGGTGTTATTAGAAAGTACGGCGGTCAGGACTGCAGCTACTAGGTAAAGTGCTGATAGAGACGCTGAAGCTGCCATGTCTGGTGGGAAAAGGTTGCCCACCCCAATGATGCTGGCAGCAACTATGTCCGCTGCCCCTGAACGGTCCATGGCGATCCCTACTGGCACGAATGCTGCGATGAGAATGATTACGGACCAGTTGATAGATTTGTAAGCTTCTTGGATAGAAATACTTTTAGCTAATAAGAGTATTACGGTGCCGATCAAGGCTGCTTCTAGGATGTCGATCCATCCAAGTGAAGCTGTCAACATAATCAGAGGGATAACGGCTATTGCTAACCACCAGAAACGAACTTTATGGATTTTAACATCAAGCTCCTGGAGGACAGCTAGCCCACTGTGATTGTTTAGAGCGCCAAGCCTGGATTTGGGCAAAAATATTAAAAGTGTATCAGCAAATTGTAGGGGGATCTTAGACACTCTGTCTCTTAGGGTTTTTTCTTCTCGCCTTACTGCCATGACAAAGCCATCGTAGGCATTTCTGAAGTCAAGATCTCTAAGCGTCTTGCCAATTAACTCAGATCCTTGTGTGACCATCCCCTCCACGATTGTACTCTCTGAGCCAAGTAGCTCTGATTGGTCTATTTTCATATCAGTCAGCAATAGCATGACTTCCTTGTCTCGTAGTTCGATAAAATGTTCCAAAGTTCCGTGAACAAGAAGGATGTCTCCTTCCTTCAGTATGAGATCTCTGAAGTTGCTATCGAACCTGAAAGTTCCTCTTATAACGGAAAGGATATCGACTCCATAATTTTTTCCGATTTCACGTTTGGCCAGGCTGGTTCCAACAAGAGGGGAATCGACATCAATTTCGATCTCAGTTAGATAGGGAGCCATGTGGTAGTTCCTTGTTAGACTCGATATTCCAGCTCTTGCGGGGAGGATTCTGGGAACTATAAAGACAGTGTAGGCGGTACCAATTATTAGGAAAATAATCCCCATTCGAGAGAACTCGAACATTGTAAAGGGAGTGATTCCATTATCGACAGCTATTGAGTTGACGAGCAAATTAGTCGAAGTACCGATGAGCGTAATAGTGCCACCATAAATTCCAGCGTATGACAAAGGTATCAGTAGTTTAGATGGAGATATATGAAGCCGTTGGCTTAAATGCAGCGCTAAGGGGATAAAGATGGCCACTGCGGCGGTGTTGTTGATGAATGCAGAGGTGATGCTGGTTATCAGTAGAAAAAATCCTATGGTAACCCATGAGTTCTTATTTCCGTAGCTGAGTTTGTCAGCTACCACTTCCAGGAAACCTGTTTTTACCAGAGCTGAGCTCAACACAAACATTAGCCCCACTGTAAGGACGGCCTGGTTGCTGAATCCAGAGATGGCTTCCTCAATTGAAAGGAGGTCGGTGGCCAGGAGCACTGTTAGCAAGGCTAACGCGGTGACGTCCATGGGAAAAATCTCTTTGACGAAGAGAATCAAGGTAACAAAGATGATGAAGAAAAAAAGGAGGGATTCTCCAGACATTTTTATGGCACCTCAAATTATTTTCAGCGTCAAAAAGAGAGTCCTAGCCTATATTCTAGCCTCTTGGAGAGCTTTTGACGATACCAAAGCTAAGGAAAGTGCCAGGAAGAAGTGTGTGTGTTTGCCTTATTAGTTATAAGCCGTACGTTTATTTTGAAGCACGCCCTTTGTGTCTTTAGATCAGGGAGCGAATTATGGCGACGAATTTGTCCGGTTCATATGTAGGATGGATGGCCTCAATTCTTTGTGTAGTTCTTTTGTCGGTGGTTTCTGTGGAAGAAAGTTCCGGACAAACAGTAGGGTTCGCGTCGGATCGGAGTAATGAGACTGTGACCTTCACTAAAGATGTGATGCCGATTTTGCAGGAGAATTGCACGAGTTGTCATCGTGAGGGTTCTATCGCTCCTATACATCTTGAGACTTACGAGCAGGCCAGGAGGTATTCCCGTCGTATCAGAGACAAAGTTGTGACCCGAGAGATGCCTCCATTCCACCTTGATACCGATGTGGGCATTCAAGAAATCAAGGGCGATTGGAGATTGAGTGATGATGAGATTAAGACAATAGCGACATGGGTGGACAACGGGTCGCTTGAGGGTGACATCGCAGATATGCCTTCACCCGTAGAGTGGTCAGACGAATTAGTATGGCAGCTTGAAGAAACTTTAGGCCCTCCAAACCATGTAATCAAATCAAAGCCTTTCGATGTACCGGCTGAAGGTGGAGATCTCTGGTGGCGTCCGATAGTGGGAAGTGGATTGGATCAAGATCGCTATGTGAAAGCTTTTGAAACTAGGCCTTCTCGCCAAGGTCGTGAGGTGGTTCACCACGCTATCCCTAGGCTCCAGGTTTTGCAGGAGAATGGTGAGTATCGCCAAACGGCCTCTCTTTCAGAATATGCTATGGGTAAAATAGGTGAGATACTGCCATTCGATGCCGCTCGCCTGCTACCTAAGGACTCAAGGATCGAGTGGGATGCACACTACTATCCCATGGGTTATGAGGTGGAAGACGATCAAGTAGAGCTCGGAATTTGGTTTCATCCTGAAGATTTCGAGCCTGAATTTATCCAAGATCTTAGGCTCTATCCTTTGCAAGGAGATATAGCCCTGGCTCCTGGCGGAACTGCAATGACACAAGGATTCTTTAGGTGGGATCATCCTGTACGGATCGATAGTTTCCAGCCACACGGACACGTTCATCTCCATGCCAAATCGATGGAAGTAATCTATCCGGACGGCAAAAGAGAACTTCTCAGTATGGTGACCAATTTCAATGCTAAGTGGCATCACAGTTATATCTACGAGGATGATGTGGCACCGCTGTTGCCTGAAGGTAGCGTGCTGGTGGTAACTGCTTGGTATGACAATACTGCAGAGAATCCTCTCAACCCAGATCCAGAAGTTTGGAAAGCACGAGGCAGTCGGACTGTGGATGAGATGTCTCATGCGTGGATAGCTGTAACCCACCTAAACCAAAAAGGTTTGGAACGGATCGTCAGTGAGAGAGAGGCCAAGAAAGATGCTGTGACCGCCGCACAAGGGTCTGGAAGTAACCATTAGTAGAAGAATTAAATTTTGGTGGGGTTGAAAAAGCGATCTAAACACTGAGGGGTTGAGATGAAAATGAGGTGGTTGATTTTTCTGGCCGTGGGCCTGATGACGACAAATGCTGCTGCACAGAGACCTACAAGGCAACTGACGCCTGAGCAGATAGAAGCAAGACAGGCTGCTCGTCAAGCTGAACTAGCCGCCGCTCAAAGACCCATTAGAGCTCTTAGTAGTCTTTGGATTGAAGAACTGACCTGGATGGAAATCCGCGATGCCATCCGTGCGGGCGATACGACTGCTCTTGTTCTCACTGGTGGGGTTGAATCCAATGGTCCACACCTAGCTTCAGGTAAGCACAATTATTCGAACAAGTTGATGGGGGCCTCGATAGCGACCGCTCTGGGAGGAACTCTAATTGCTCCTTTGGTCACTTTGGAACCAGGGAACCCCAGTGGGCCAGTTACGTTAGGGAATACCGGTCCAATGGTTTCCCAGGGGACGTATATTGCTTGGCTGACCGACATAGGTGACAGCCTGAGAGGTATGGGATTTAGACAGGTTTATTTCTTGGGAGACAGTGGCGGGAATCGACGTGGCATGCAGGCTGCAGCCGATGCTCTCAATAATCGGTATGGGGGAAAACCCACTGATTTTCATCATGTTCCAGAGTTTTACAATCATGATAAAGTTCGCCAATATATTCAGGAAACTTTAGGTATCCCAGAGGAAATGGAATATCAGGCGAGTAGTGGATCTGACGGGATCCACGAAGAATTGTCTATAACCTCCATCATGTCAGTTATTGACCCGACTTCAATTCGATTCGAACAAAGAGTGGAAGCTGACAGGGCTTCCATTAATGGAATCAGCTTATTGCCTCTTGCGAAGACCCAGTCTTTGGGACGGATGTTGATTGACTATCGCACCCGATTAACCGTAGATGCGATCGAGAAGTATAGAGCTGGTCGGAAATAGTGGTTGAAGTTTGGGGATATGCGATCGAGTGTACGACCTAAACTTCTGAGAGAGTTTTAGAGGTCCTTTCAGCTTGATATCCAAAGATTAGCTTGGCTGCATTTTATTTTTTAGACATCAAGGGGGAATGTAAATGAGGAGCTACTGGATGGTTGGAAGACTGTTAGTATTGGCCCTGGTTCTGGGAACAGAAGCCTATGGCCAGCAAGTACAGAGGCTACCTCTTGCTCCACGCCCACCTACAGGTGAGCCGGTAGCTCCGTTCTTCGAGGGTTGGTACCGTAACACTGATGGAACTTTCACTTTATCTTTCGGGCATTTTAACCTGAATCTTGAAGAATCCCTGGACGTGCCCTTAGGGCCAGACAATTTCATTGAACCAGCAGAGTTTGATGGAATGCAACCTACTCATTTTCCGAGTAGTCCCAGAAGAGACAGGGGTGTTTTTACGGTGACTGTACCCGCTTCGTTTGCTGATGAAGAGAGGAGGGTAGTTTGGACTATAACGGCGAACGACGTGACCTATTCAGTGCCTGGAAGAGTAGGGGTGGATGCCTTCCAGCTCGATTATGGACCCCGCGCCATGGGTTCCGTGCCGCCACTCGTCAGTTTAGAAGGCAGCGATGCCAGAGGGCAACATCCCACAGGAATCATGTTAGATGAAATTCGCTCTGCCACTGTAGGAGATCCTATGGAATTGACGGTATGGGCATCTGAGATTTCTGTTAGAGCAGAGGATGATATCGCAAATCGGGATGGTGTCTCTCTCAGGCTGTTATGGTACAAACACCAGGGCCCTTTTGGAGAAGTCAGCTTCGAAGATCGGTCGATGGTTTTAGAAGAAGGAGAAGGAGAGGCGGTTACAACGGTCACTTTTAGCGAGCCAGGTGACTACGTACTTAGGGTGAGAGTGGACAATTGGGACGCTAACGACAGTACAGGTGGAGACCAATGTTGTTGGACTAATGGATATGTGCGGGTTCAGGTTACCGATTAATGAAATATAAGTTGATTGTGGGAGCATTAATCATTGTCACAGCCCAGGCGAGTAGTGTCTGGGCACAGAGTCCGAGAGACCTATCTTCGCTTTTTTTGAATGGAGATATCTACCTCACTCATGAGGATGGACAGCCCTATTCCGGTTCGGTCGTCGTTACTGATCCCAACAGAGGCACTAAGGAATTCGGGACCCTAAGGGACGGACTCAGACATGGAGGCTTTGAGTGGTTTTTTGAAAACAACCAACTGGGGTTTCTGGATACCTATCGGGATGGCCAAAGGCACGGACCATTTGAGTATTATTATAAGAATGGTTTTCTACTAGAAAAAGGTACGATGCGAAATGGCAGGAGGCATGGCCTGTCAGAGGAATACGCATTCAGATTGTACCGGTTGACACATAGGGGTAACTATGATTTGGGGTACAAGTGTGGCAGTTGGATCGAACATGGCGAATCTCGATCATATGATCCATGCCCAACGGATTGACTGAGTGATGCGAAACTACTTCAGAATCACCTTACTGATAAACTGTTTATTGCTAATGCAGTCATGCTCTGGAGTTGGAAAAAATGCTCAAGATGAGATGGATCCTTCTGAGCGTGTGGCTGTTCTTGATGCTGCGCAGAAAGTGCTGGATGCCATAGGGAATGCGGACGCGGAATTGCTAAACAGCGTGATGCTTCCGGGAGCGTATATGAACGGCCGCTCGGTAGAGGAATATTCAAAAGGGTTTCCTGAAAGGGAAGGATTTATGGTTGAGAGAATGTGGAGCCCGGAGGTGTCGATTGACGGAGGCATTGCATCTGTTTGGACACCTTATGATTTTTATAGAAATGGTGAATTTAGCCATTGTGGCATAGATGCTTTTCAGCTTCGTAAATTGGATGATGAATGGAAAATAGTTGGGCTCATCTGGAATAGCCTTCAGCCACCTGATTGTCAGATGCATCCAGCTGGACCTCCTAAACAATAATTTCAGTATAGTGTATTTGGAACAGTGTAGCATTTCGAAAGAATCAGTTACCGCCTATACTGAATTTTTCCGAAGATCCAGTATTCCAATAACAGGGGGAATAGTAGATGATCACTAGGTCGGCACAGTGTAGCATCAAAGTTGTATTGAGCGTTTCGTTGGTGTTGTTAGTTTGGCCAACTAGTGGACAGAGTCAGACGAATATCGGACAATCTTCAGTGATCAATGAGTACAATGCTATACACCATCCCGTCGTTGGTCATCAGGGAATGGTTTCTAGTCAAAATGCAGCTGCCACAAGGGTAGGAGTGGAAATCCTTGAAAATGGTGGAAATGCTATTGATGCTGCTGTCGCTGTAGGATTGACTCTAGCGGTCACCTTGCCCAGGGCTGGAAATTTGGGTGGGGGCGGATTCATGTTGGTTCACATTGCCGATGAGCAACGCACGTTGGCTATAGATTTTAGAGAGACGGCGCCAGCACTTTCTAGTCCTGACATGTTTTTTGGATCTGATGGAGAAGTCGATAATGCAGAATATCGGTCTACCCATAAATCTTCTGCTATCCCGGGAACAATAGCAGGGCTTGATCATATCTTACGCAGGTATGGAACGATGGAATGGGCTGATCTTGTTGAGCCTGCACTGAGACTGGCTCGGGAAGGTTTTCCGGTTACGGAGGATCTTGCTAATAATCTTCGGGTGAGTAAATCCAGGTTGATGATGAACCCAGTGGCGGCTTCTGTTTTCTATAAACCCGGTGGTCAAGAGTATGAGGTGGGGGAAATTTTTCAACAGCCTCAGCTTGCTTGGACACTCGACCAACTCAAGAGATATGGGGCAGAGACATTTTATCAAGGTGAGATCGCAAGGCGACTGGTTGAAGGCATGAACAACCATAATGGTCTGATAACCATGGAAGATCTCAGGAATTATAGTGTTGTAGAGCGAGAACCTGTGAGAGGAACTTTTCGAAATTTTAATATTGCAGCAATGTCAGCCCCGAGTTCCGGGGGGATGGCTATCGTACAGATGCTTAATATTCTGGAAAATTTTCCCATTCGGGATCTGGGATATGGAAGCGCAGATGCGATGCACATCATGACTGAATCGATGAAACTAGCATATGCTGATCGTTCAAAATATCTAGGGGACCCAGATTACCTAGATATTCCTGTGGAGAAACTCACAAGCAAAGTATACGCTAAGCATTTGGCAGAGGGAATCTCAATGGAGAATGCTCGGCCCTCGGATGACATTCTTCCGGGTGACCTCTCTCTCTATGAGAGTCCAGAGACCACTAACTACTCAATTCTCGATGAGCACGGTAATGCAGTAGTGAATACGTATACTTTGATGGCATCATATGGTTCGGGGGTGGTGGTTGAAGGCCTTGGCTTTCTGATGAACAATAATATGGGCAACTTTACTCTGCGACCAGATATACCTGATCCTTTCGGATTGATGGGCAGTGTCGACAATCAAATTATGCCTGGGAGGAGACCAGTGAGCTCTATGACTCCACTTATGATTCTAAGAGATGGAGTTCCTTTTCTGCTGACTGGAAGTCCTGGGGGGAGTAAGATTATAACCACTAATCTTCAATTACTAGTAAATGTGCTGGAACATGGCATGAACATTGCTGATGCAACGGCTGCGCCTCGGATTCATCACCAGTGGTATCCCGACCGACTAGAAGTAGAGAGTGGATTCAGCCCCGACGCTTTAAGGATTCTTATCGGACGTGGACACAATCTTAGATTTAGTGCAGGCATGGGCAGTTTGCAGACCGTGCTCTTCGACGGTGAACTTTACTATGGTTATTCGGACCCACGGCGACCCGGAGCAATGAGTTTAGGGGTGCAAAACCCAAGGAATTGGCAGTGATTATCAGATACTTAGCAGGGCACTTTGTAAAGAGATAGTTATGGTATCGTCAAGACGGCGGACTTCAAAGAGTCGCCATAAGAGAGCCTCCCTAAATGAGAGGGATTCGATAGTTGGTAAAAAAAATCCTAGTAATAGGCATCTTTATCTACCCTTAGTACTGACAGTGGCCTTGATTAGCCTGGTAACCTTGCCTCGGCTGAATGGGAACCAAATGCTGGTGCAATCTTTTCTGGGGGCTGCTTTCGTACTTTTAATCTGGCAATTGTGGTTGTTCATCCGAGTAAAGAGAACAGCCATTGTTCCTTCGTTCAAAGTAGAGGTGCGATCGCAACATTACATACAGGCATTAGTGCAGTTATCAGTCTTTGTTTACTGGGGACAGTATTGGCCTCCAGTCTATGGGATGTGTTGGATCATGTTGGGCCAGCTACTGTTTGCATATGGATTTGATATTTTACTTTCCTGGTCTCGTCAGAAAAAATATGTCTTAGGTTTTGGTCCGTTCCCCATAATTTTTAGTACCAATTTATTTTTGTGGTTTAAGGATGACTGGTTCTATCTCCAATTCCTAATGATTGCAGTGGGATTTTTAGGTAAGGAGTTTGTCCGGTGGAATAGGGGAGGGAAAAGGGTACATATTTTTAATCCTTCTGCCTTCTCCTTGGGATTATTCTCTCTAGGGTTGTTGGCAACGGGTGCTACTGACATAACCTGGGGTCAACAGATTGCTTCGACTTTGAGCCTTGCTCCAAATATTTATCTCTTTCTGTTTTTAGTTGGGCTTGTAGTTATGTACTTTTTCTCTATTACACTCGTGGCAGGTTCAGCTGCTACGACATTATTTTTACTAAGTGCGATTTACTCTGGATGGTCAGGAGTGCCGTATTTTGTCGACTCTGAAATTCCGACTGCTGTTTTCTTGGGTCTACTACTCCTAGTGACAGACCCTTCGACTTCTCCCAAAACTCAATTGGGTAAAGTGTTTTTTGGAGGATTTTATGGTTTAGGGGTTTTTGGGTTGTATAGCTTGTTGGGGTCTTTGGGCGTCCCCACTTTTTACGACAAACTTCTCTGCGTTCCATTATTGAACCTTAGCGTGGAAAGGATTGACAAGCTTGCGAGTCGGGTGGTGGCAAGGGTGCGATCCAGTTTTTCTGTGACAGAATTCTTGGCTGTGAAACAAAATAGGTTTCACATGGCACTGTGGGTCATTGTGTTTGTAGTAATGTCGATCATGGGCAAGACTGACAGCATGCATCCGGGAGATAGCATGCCCTTTTGGCAAGAAACTTGTAATTCTGGCAATGAGAAAGCCTGCAAAAGGCTTTTGGAACTAAAGAGAACCTATTGTGCAGATAATTCTGGGTGGGCGTGTAACGAATTGGGCATCCATTTTTCCGAAGGGATTATGATTTCGGCTGATCCAGAGCTTGCTTTCACATATTTTTCTCGGGCATGTCAGGTAAGGTTTCAGGCGGCTTGTTTAAATCTTCTCCCTCATGGACAACTACAGCGGTCGTCTCCAAAAATAATTGACCTCAGACTTATTCTGCGAGAGGGAGGGAGAAACTTGCTGGAAATGTCTGAGGGAGATTTGTACAACAGGGCTTGTGACCACGATTGGCAATTCGCCTGTGAGAAGGTGTCGGGATCTTTATGACCTTTTCCAGTAGTGGAATGAGGACCTTTGAATTATGTCGATGAGACCACTGTTTTTTCTTTTGACCACTTCGATTATGGCTACGATTTGGCTCTCCAGTTCATTTTGGTCCAATACTAGAGAGGCAAATCTTTCAGGAGCTATAGATCACAGTGAACCAGAATCTACAGGTCGGTTTTTACAGAGTGTCGGTTTTCTCCCGAATGATTCACTTTTGGGGTTTGTCAGGGTGGAAGAAGGAGATTTCCTGATGGGATCCGATCCCCTAAGAGACTCACTTTTTTTCCCTAATGAAATCTGGCCCGATAAAAGCCCTAAACAAATTCGAGAACTGCCAGAATTTTATATGGGTCGTTACGAAGTTACGATCGGTCAATTTAGGGAATTCAAGAAAGAAACTGGCTATCCTTTGAATATTTCGGGAGAGTCCCTCGAACATCCCGTCTCAGGAGTTTCATGGCCCGATGCTATCGCTTATGCTCTGTGGGTTGATGAGAAGTTGAGGGGCTGGTCGGAAGTTCCATCAAAACTTAGAGAACTCTTGGAAGAAGGCTGGATGGTTTCTTTGCCTAGTGAGATGGAGTGGGAAAAAGCGGCCCGAGGAAAAGATGGACGACGTTATCCGTGGGGTGATGAGCTCGAAGATGATAGTGGTAATTTTAGGACTCAAGAGACAGTGCGAGTAGGGAGTTTAGCATGCACGGAATGTGTTTATGGCCTTTCTGATATGAGTGGAAATGTTTGGGAGTGGACCAGAAGTTCATACCGCGATTATCCTATCACAAATACATCAAATTCTCTAAATGTAGATTTGGAAAGAGATGCTCTGTGGGTGATGCGGGGAGGCTCTTTTGCCGACACAGAAAGGTATGTCCGCTCTGCTACTCGTGGTGCAGCTGATCCCGGGGTCAAACGTCCTTTCATTGGATTCAGATTAGCCCTTTCAAGGTTTCGGACAGATTGAGAATAGTCGGACAGATGAAAAGAGTGGTTCATCCCCTATTCATAAACTACTAGCCGAGTCATTCTTGTAGTACTAATCTATCTTTTGCGGATTGCAGTTCATTTCGGGCTCTAGCCGGTCGGGGAACCATGATAAATTCATTGCAGGAAAAGCTGAGTATCAACCAGCTAACGTTACTTATCGCTGTGTTACTAACCTCTATCTCTCCACTATCTGCTCAGGGACAGAATAGACAAAATCCCTATGGTGAATGGCGATATCAGAGTGGAGACGCTTGGGGGACTCGTTACTCTCCTGTAGATCAGATCAACGCTGATAATTTTGGGGATTTGGAAGAAGCTTGGGTCTGGAGGGCGGATAATTTCGGTCC
>Ga0114999_10006841_pt1 | contig 13052 bp, 10 predicted proteins | sample ArcticOcean_MG_C_3_FD_89820 | JGI IMG/M metagenome (GOLD analysis project Ga0114999, IMG submission 89820) | Marine microbial communities from western Arctic Ocean - ArcticOcean_MG_CB8_126 | ecosystem: Environmental > Aquatic > Marine > Oceanic | place: Arctic Ocean: Canada Basin | collected...
GATAAGGTTGGGTCGGGCACGCCGGACGACCTGGTGCGGTCGCATCCGCCCGAACTCGAAATCGGTTCGTTGCTGCCGGCGGTGGCGATGGCGGCAGCCGCGGGTTGTCGGGTCCACTATCGGCAGATGAGCAGCGCCTTAACGGCACGGGTGGCGGCTTGGATCCGCGCCCACACGATGCCGGGCCGGTTCACGACCGAAGTAACGCCGCATCATTTAACGCTGACGACCGACGATTTTCGCGAAGCTGGCCCGGCCGGCTACATCATGCCGCCGCTTCGGAGCCGCGACGACGTCGAGGCGTTATGGCACGCACTCGGCGATGGCGTTGTCGATACGATCGGCACCGACCATGCGCCGCATGCCTGGGTCGAGAAAATAGCGGGCGATGGCGATCTGCGCCGGGCGATGCCGGGCTTCCCGGGTGTCGAGACCTTCTTGCCAGCTATATTTACGGCCTTTGTCAAACGCGGCTACGCGGTGACGGATTTCGTCAACTTCACAACCGCCAATCCCGCCCGGCTGTTTGGGCTTTATCCCCGCAAGGGCGCCATCGCCGTTGGCAGCGACGCCGACATCGCGATCGTCGATGACTCCGATACCTGGACGATCGATCCATCGACGTTTCGCTCAAAGGCCCAATATTCGCCCTCTGCCGGCCATGAAGTCAGCGCCCACGTCGATCTCACGATGGTGCGCGGCAAGGTGGTTTTTGAAAACGGCGAGGTCGTGGGTGGCGCCGGTGACGGATGTTTGCAAACGCCTTTTGGTTAAAGCGTTTCACGATCAGACCTAAATCGACAGGGGAGGACTTAACCGATGATCGGATGGCGTGGCATGGCGGGCCTGATCGTACCGGCCAATAACGGGGTGGTTTTGCCGGAAATCTATCGCGCGCTTCCCGAGGGCGTCACTGCCTATGAAACGCGGATGCGGGCCGGCGCGCATGTTACCAGCGAGGCCGTCAACAAGATGGTCACCGAAGCGCTCGGTGCCGGTGAGATGCTCGCAGAAGCGGGCGTCGACATGATCAGCTATTGCTGCATGGGCAGTTCGGTGCTGATGGGTTGGGATTGGGAAGATGGCGTGCTCGGTCAACTTGGCGAGGTCGGCAAGTGCCCGGTGACCTCGGCCAACCGCGCCATGCTCGAAGCGTTCCGCCATCTCGGGGCCAAGACCGTCGCTCTGATCACGCCTTATCCGCCGGTGATCGACGATGCGATCCCGGATTTCTTTGCGGCCCGCGATATCACGGTTAAATCAATCACCAAGGTCGACGTCAAAAGTTATGGCGACGAACCCGCGCACAATCGAGATATCCGTTACGTTGAACCGAAATATCTCTATCGCCTCGCGCGTGAGGTTGATCTCGATGGGGTCGATGCGCTGGGGCTGCTAGCGACGGACATGGAGACCATGTCGATCATCCAAGCGATCGAGAATGATCTGAACATTCCGGTGGTCAGCAACAATCAAGCCGTGGTGTGGGAGATCGTTCGCACCTTGGGGCTCGACACCGCGATCCCCGGCTACGGCCGGTTGCTCGACGCAGGCCAGTAGACTCGCGCTTCGATATTCTTGCGCTGTTTCAAGGTTGCAGCCGTGATCGGTGCTGATGTTATTTCGTTTGATCTGCTGTGGGCAGCCGGGGCAGCGCTAGCCGCCGGTCTTTATGTTTGGCTTTACCGGCTTTGGCGCGGCGCTAGTCATGGCGCCGTTGTTCACCCTGTTGTGGGATGCCCGGATGGCGGTCGGTCTTGATTGCTGTCGCCAGCGCCCGGATGTTACCGGGCGCCCTCAAACTGTGCGACGGCCGCCAAATGGCGCTGATGGGTGTTTCGGCGGGTGTTGCGGCCCCGATCGGCGGCTGGATACTTGTGTCGCTCGATCTTGACCTTATGCGACGCCTAATTGGCGTCATGGTGGTGTGCATGACCGGGGCGTTGGCAACTGGGTGGCGCTATCGAGGGCGGCGCCCGGTTGCGGCTACCGCCGGGGTCGGGGCGTTGAGCGGTATCCTCAACGGTGCCACCAGCATGGGGGGTCCGCCGGCCATCCTTTATGTGCTCTCCGGTCCAGACAGTGCCGAGATTAATCGCGCCAACCTGATTCCGTTTTTTGCGATCATGAATGTGGCCGGAATGACGACCCTGATCATCGCGGACGTGATCAATTGGGATACGGTGATCCACGCGTGCGGGGGCACCGGCGATGTTGATCGGTATCGGATTGGGCGCGTGGGGGTTCAAATATGCCAACGATGCCGCCTATCGCCGGGTTGCGGTCGGCATCCTGTTCGTGATCGGCATCGCCTCCACTGGTCGGCTAACCGACAAAGGCGTTAAGCTGTTGCATTCGCCTAATGCAGCGGCGTTCAGTAGCTGCGGATAGGGAGTTCACAGGGAGGAAACCTAATGACCCTTGAAATCGAACCGCTCGAATTTCGGCGCCCGAAAACCGGCTTCGCCGCCGAAGTTATGGCCGAATTGGCCCCGCGCTACGATGCCATGACGAATCATCCGATCGTCGAGGACGTCGTGGCCGGTGTCGCCTCGATGGAACTGATCCGCGGCTTCACCAAAGAGTTCATTCCCATCGTGCGGGGGACCTATCGGCGCATGTCGATGCGACTGCAGCATTGCGCGGCGCACGACTACGAACTGCAGAACGCGCTGATCAAAGAGGTCGCCGAGGAAGTGTTCCACACACCGATGTACTACGCCTTCTGCAAGAAAATCGGCCTCAAGATGCCGGGCGACTTTCTCGAAATGTACTTGCCGGAAACCTACGCGTTTATCCTGTTCGTCGATGCCACCTCAGCGGCACGTTCGGCGCTCGAAGAATGCTGCGTGCGGGTGTTCGAGGAAGAGGCCTGGGACGGGTTCAACAATTATTCCCAGCACTCCTCATTGGTGCAGACGATTTCAGCGACCGGCCTGGCGCTGCGCGGCTTTCCGTTTGCCTCTGACAAGCTAGCGGCCGGCTTCCAGGAACATTATGGGTGCAGCGAAAAGGACGTTGAGTTCTGGTCCGAGCACGGAACCCTCGATCTCGAACACGCCGATGTTGGCGTCGATATCGTCGATCGCTATGCAACCACGCCGGAACTGCAGCGCCGTGCGCGTGAAGCAGCGACGCTCAGCATGGAGCTCTGGCTCGCCCAGTGGGACGCGATCTATCGCAAGTTTGGGCCCAAGGCTCAGTCACAGACCCAGTAGACCGATCGAGACGTAATAACGCGGCCCCAAATTCGATTGGGGCCGCGTTTCTTGTTCTGGCGCCCCTTTGCGCTTCGCTTGACTCGGTATTGGCCGGTGTATCTGCTTTCTTGTGCGGGAGGGTGGCGTGTATCACGTTGCGATAGATATCGGCGGGACGTTTACCGACTGTGCGGTTCTTGATGCCGATGGTCGGATCGCAACCATCGCCAAGAGCTTGTCGACACCACCGAATTTTTCCGATGGATTTATCGCATCGCTTAGCGAAGCGGCAGCGTCGCTCGACTTAACCGCCGAGAGCCTGCTGGCGGAGACCGACGTTTTGATCCATGGCTGCACCGTGGCAACCAACGCCATGATTGAGAGAAAAGGCGTTCGTACCGGGTTGATGACGACGCGGGGCCATGAAGACGCGATCTTCATCGGCAAGGTTGCGCAAAAGGTTGCTGGACTGTCAGAGCGCGAAATCATCCATCAATCTCGGTTGACGAAGGCCAACCCGCCGATTGTAGACCGGCACGACGTTTGCGGCATTTCCGAGCGCATCGATTCGGTCGGCGATATCCTCGTCGACCTCAACGAGAGCGAGGTAGAAGCAGCAGTCACAGAGTTTGTTAGCCGCGGTATCAAATCGATTGCGGTCGCATTTCTATGGTCGTTTTTCCGCGATGACCACGAGCGCCGGGCACGGGCGATCATCGAAGAAATGGCGCCGGAACTGACGGTCTACACGTCGAGTGAAGTCGCGCCAATTCTCGGCGAATACGAGCGAACCGCAACCGTCGCGTTGACCGCGTATCTGGGTCCGCGGGTTCTGGCCTATGCGCGCGACCTCGAAACCCGATTGCAGGAGATGGGATATGCGAAGGGCCTGCTTTATTCGCACTGTCTGGGCGGGCTGACCACGCTTAAGGAGGTCGCCCTCAAGCCACTATTGACCCTCGATTCTGGCCCGGCCGGCGGCGTGCTCGGCGCGAGTTTCTTTGCCCGAATCTACGGCAAGCAACAGGTGATCTGCTCAGATATGGGGGGGACGTCGTTTGACGTCAGTGTCATTACCGGTGGTGAGCCGACCCTCGACGAAGAACCGGTGCTCGAGAAATATACCTTCTTGATACCGAAGATCGCGATCAGCACGATCGGCGCGGGCGGCGGCAGCATCGTTTGGCTCGACGAGGACGGGTTGTTACGGGTCGGCCCCCAAAGTGCGGGATCCACGCCCGGGCCGGCCGCTTATGGCCGCGGTGGCGACCGACCGACCGTCACCGACGTCGATCTCATCTTGGGCTATCTCAATCCCGCCAATTTCCTGGGCGGTCGTATGAAGCTCGATGTCGGGCAAGCGCGACGGGCGCTGCAACCGATAGCCGATAGCCTCAACATGTCGCTGGAAGAAACCGCGGCCGGCGCATTTAAAATCGTCAACGCCCACATGGCCGACCTAATACGCCAAGCCACGATCGAGCAGGGTCACGACCCGAGAAATTTCGTTCTTTTCTGTTATGGCGGCGCAGGACCGGCGCATTCACCGTTTCTCGGGCGCGAACTCGGCATCGGTGAAATCTATGTCCCCAGTCACGCGACCGTATTTTCGGCGCTGGGGATGCTGACCGGCGGTCTCGTGCATAGTCTCGAAACTTCTTTTCCCGCCGACCTCCCGCTCACTGATCCGCACCGCATTGCTCTAGCGGACCGCTTCGGCGAGATGGAACTGGGGCTCGCGCAACAATTCGCCGATGAAGGCATCGACGGCGGCGTCGACTACGTCCGTATTCTGTATATGAAATATCGGATGCAACCGAACGGGATGGGTGTGGTTTTGGATGACGTGCTGTCGCTCGACGATGACTCGACGCTCAGCGAGGCGTTCCGCGCGCAGTATGCGCAAGTGTATGGCGAGATTTCGGTTTATCGCGACATGGCGATTGAAGTGCTGAAGTGCCGGGTCATTGGCCGCTGTGCAACGGTGACGCCTGACCTCCAGGCGGCGGCGCAGGCGACCGACCTGGACCCTGGTGTGGCAAAAGTCAGTGAGCGCACGGCGTATTTTGCGGGGCACGATGGGGCCGTCACCACGCCGATCTATGATGGCGGCCGTCTGGAATTCGGTCACCGTGTTCGCGGCCCGTGCATCGTTGAGCGGCCGGGCAACGCCATCGTAATCCCGCCGCAAATGATCGGTGAGGTGGATATGTATCTGAACATGCGGATCACACCCGCGTCGTGATCTCATGAATGCGGCCCAACCCGCCGTACCAGACTCGCGCGATCGGCGGCTTTCTTCGTCTCGATAAACCCAGGAGGAAATGATGGAAAAAGAGATTATCCGCGGCGACAACCACATCACCAAAGCACTCGACGAAGCCGGCGTACCGCTCTCGGGCGTCGTCCGCGCCGGAGACCTGATCTATGTATCGGGCTTGCCGCCATTCGATCCGAAAACCGGCGGCATCCTGATCTCCGATATCAGGGCGCAGACCGAGTGCGTACTTAACAATGTCAAGATTGCGGTTGAATCAGCCGGAGGAACGATGGAGACGGTCCTGAAGTGCACGATTTTCTGCACCAATGTCGGCTACTTCAACGCCATCAACGAGGTGTACGCGAAGTTTTTTCCCAAGGATCCGCCAGCGCGGACGTTCTGCTCGGTGGGCTCATGGCCCTGGGAATTCGATATTGAAATCGAATGCGTTGCACTCGTAAAGCATTGATTTAGATACTTAGAACGAAGCGGCCCGGGCGTGATTCCGGGCCGTTTTCGTTTGACCTCGTCGCTCGATGCGGATCGCGTTAGAGTCGTGACAACCCTTATCGCAACGGAGGCCTGCATGGCCATTCAGGAAGTCGACCAACAGGTTAAGCCGATCATGCCCAAGTCGCTGATCGCGCCGCGGCGGCTGACCCATTCAAACTACTTCGTGGCCGACTGGAACAAGTCGATGGATTTTTACACCAACGTGGTCGGCCTCAATGAGGCTTATCGGCGGCCGCCGTTGAAGGCTGGATTTATCTGCAACGGCAACACTCACCACGACGTTGCCGTGATGGAATTCTCGACGCGCTACTGGCCGGAGAAGGACGCCGACCACATCGGTCTGTTCCACGTCGCCTTCGAAATGGAACACGATGTGTCGTTGTGCCTGTGGTACGACCGCGCCGTGGAGCACGACGTTAACTTCACGGTGATCGAGGATCACGGCAACACCCACTCAACCTATATGTACGATCCTGACGGCAATCAGATCGAGGTTTATGTCGATACGCTCAAGGAGTGGTGGCGGCTCAAGCACGGGACGTTCTACTGGCAGAACCCCGATTGGCGGCCGTGGACGCCATGGCCCGATACCGAGCGCAACGTGGTCGAGGAACCCGAATTTACCCGGGTCGATGATGCGGTGTTCCATCCACTGAAGACCACTGCCGGCACCTTCGTAACCCGCGATTGGGACGCGATGTATTTCTTCTACACCGAGGTGGTGGGATTGCAGCCGCTGGCCGGCGGGCCTGAGTCCGATTGGGCCGTACTAGCCGGCACGCTCGGCGAGCGGACGCTGGGCCTGTTTCGCGATAAGGGCGGACTGACGCCGGGGTTTCATCACGTCAGTATGTGCATGCCCGACGAAGCCGAGCTCGACGCCTCAAAAGCGCGCGCGCGGGACGCCGGCATTGATCTGATCGTCGACATCGACCATCCAACCCGGCGTAGCCTCGGCATCCACGACCTCGACGGAAATTTGCTGCACTTCTATCACGATCGTGACGGCGCCAAAGTCGACTGGGCGTCGGTAACCGCCGAACAAGCGCTGTATCTGGTGTGAATAATTGACGCTACGCCATCTTGGTGGTGTTGGCTTGATAGATGAAAAGGTGTGTGATCTTGCCGTTCTTGATGGTGAAGAAATCGCCAAGATTGCGGATCTCCTTCAGTTGCGCCAGGTGGGCTTGGATCTGAACCGCAACGGTGTCGCCGTCGATCAGCAACGGACCCGGCTGGGGATCGATGCCGCCGGTCTGGGTAAGAAACTTATCGACTAACTCGACACAGGCATCGGCGCCTTTAACGGTACCCGCCTGGCTGGTGATTTCGACGTCATCGGCCAAGATCGAACGCATCAGTTTCAAGTCGTGCGTGCGATTTGCCCGGAAATATTTCTCGACGGTTTCCGCCAAATTCTCAGCCACGTTATTTCTCCTTGATTGGACGCTGGCGGGCCTACTCGGCTACCTCATTCGCCCGGTGTAGCAAATGTACTCGCCAATCCGCGTCGCTGGGCAGAATCCGTTCACTTCCGAACAGGCCGTAGTAGCTGGTCGTTAGGCCCGGCGGCTCGCGTCCTTCGTCGAGGCTATTGAGTGCGTCGAGCAGAATGCGGCGGGTGCGGACGACGGCGTTGTCGGTCTTGCCGAGGTGCTCTTTGCTGCGGTCCACGATCGGACCCATACCCTCTTGGACCGCGTGATCCTGCGCCAGGATGCCGTCGATGCCGCTAAAGTTTGTGCTCCTCTGCAGTGCGCGATCAATGCCCCAGTTGATTTGCCTATTGCGGATCTTGCGGAAGTCATCGGTCAACGTGCCGGGGCCAAGACCGCGGATCCGATCGAGCCATTCACGCTCGGTCGTGGTCAACGGTTCCTCGCCGAGGCGGACAGTCCACAGGTACATCATGCTGTTTTCATCATCCATCGGTACCCACATCGTCCCACCCATCATCGGCGTGTAGCTATCGAGACCGGTGCCGCCATAACCGAGTTCCAGCGGAAACATGACGTGAAACGGCATGACGAAGTGATAAGCCCGGGCCCATTTGCGATTGTCGGGTACGGCGCGGATGCAGGCATAGACGTGGCCGTAGTCAGTCGGGTCAACTTCGTCCGCGACCACATTTCCGGTCCAGATGCCACTGAAACCGGCGCCGCCACCTTCGGGGTGAAGAACGCGATGCAGCCAGCCGACGTGGGCGCTGTCGACCCCGCCTTCGACAGCTTGCAAATAGTTGCATTCCTGCCAGTTCCTGCTGACGCTCCGATGTGTCGCCTGTGGCTGCGTCCACCCGAAATAGGGCTTGGGTGGCATCTGCTCCGGCGGTCCCATATACGTCCACACCACGTCGCCGATTTCGCACGTTGGATATGCGGGCTGCTTAATCCGCTCGTTGACTGTGCTATCGGCCGGTTCGGTTGGCATGTCGACGATCCGGCCTTCGATGTCGTATTTCCAGCCGTGATAGACGCAGCGCAAGCCGCACTGCTCGTTGCGCCCCAAGAACAAGGAGGCGCGCCGATGGGCGCAAAACTCCTCGAGCAGGCCAACCCGACCGGCGCTATCGCGAAACGCGACGAGTTGCTCGCCGAGAAGGCGCACCCGGACGGGAGCGCCGTTGGCTTCCAGTTCCGAGCACACCAGCGCCGGCATACGATATCGTCGCAGCAACGTCCCCATCGGGGTCCCGGCCGCGACCTGCGTTAGCCGTTCGTTATCCTCCCGGGACAGCATCAGAAGGTTCTCCCGATTAGAGATCGACGGGGCGCCACTGTGGACGCGGCGCGACCACTGGAAACGTTAGCACACGGTAGTTCGATCTCGCATTCGTAAGGGTTGGCAGCGCCACCCCATGGTTGTTGATAACCGCTGTCAGGCGGGCGAAACTAACGTTTCATCATTGGAAAACCGCAACCCAACCATGCCTGAACCTCACGACGTTGGCGGCCTCGACCTAGGCGCAATCGACCAGATGCCGCACGACCCGACTATTTTTGAGCGCCGGGTTGATGCCATGGTGCGGTTTCTTATTCGTGATCGGCAGTTGTTCACGACCGATGCGCTGCGCCGTTCGGTCGAAGACCTCCCCGCGGCCGCCTATGTTGGGCTCAGCTACTACGAGAGATGGCTGCATGGTCTAACCGCATTGCTATTGGAATCCGGTTCCCTAACCGAAACCCAACTCGATAGCCGCCGCGCCGACGTCGCCCAGCGCATGGCAGTGGCTTACGACGGGAGTGGCGACCAGGACGCCAAACATGGATCGGCGGCAACGTCGCATGCCGACCATGCGGCGATCGAGCATGACCACCAGCCGCCCAATGAGCACGAAGTTCTCGGCGAAGCGATTCGCGAACTCGGCATCGAGACCGGCCTGTTTAGCGGGGCGGATATCCATCGGCTGATCGAGCAGGTCGAAGCCAGCGTTCCCACGCATGGCCCCCGGCTGGTCGCGAGAGCGTGGACCGATCCGGATTTCATGAACGCTGTCATCGATGACGCCAGGGCCGCGGCGAATCTGCTTGGGGTCGACTTGACGGACACGACCGCCCTGCAGGCGGTTGTCAACACCACCGATACGCATCATCTCGTCGTGTGTACGCTGTGTTCCTGCTATCCCAGAGCTTTACTCGGCCTGCCTCCAGCTTGGTACAAGAGCCGGGAATACCGGGCTCGCGCGGTCAAAGATCCGCGCGGCGTGCTGGCTGAGTTTGGCACCATTCTTCCCGAGACAACGCACATCAAGACCGTCGATTCGACCGCTGATCTGCGTTACTTCGTCATTCCCCAGCGTCCGGGCGGAACCGACGGAATGGATGCCGGGGATCTCGAAGCATTGGTTAGCCGCGACAGCATGATTGGCGTCGCAACGGCGCTCAGCCCTCTTGGGTGAGACGTGGGTAAGAACTGCGCATCTCATTACGGGCAGGGATTCGCGTTCGTCAATTCAGCGCTGTGGATACCGGTGTCTTGGTCGTAGATGACATCGAGTATTAACGGTTTTCCACCACGCTCGGTTGCTTTACGAAACCACCTGGTCGCTTGGGCGTGATCTTGAGAAACACCTAAGCCGTTGTCGTACATAAATCCCAGGCTGAATTGAGACCCAGCGACGCCTTGCTCGGCCGCCTTGCGATACCAGCGAGCGGCTTTGGCATGATCTTGGGTTGCGCGGTCTTTCGGAATGCCCTCCCCGTTGTAATACATCACACCAAGGTTGTGTTGCGCTTCGGCGAGACCCTGTTCAGCAAGGGGGGAGCCATCGCTTCAGCGCAGTGGCGTAGGCTGCGCACTTGTATGCCGCTACGCCCTCTTTGAAACTAGCCCACGCCGGTGTCGCGAGGGCAGCCGTAATCGACAGGATGGCGAGCGCGCGTTTCATACGTGAATGGTAGCATGGCGCAGGTCGTTAGGGCCGGCCGCATGGCGCGCGGATTGTCATAATCGCCGGATTTCGGCGGCCACGCTCAAGGTCGCTGTTCGCGATTTGTATCCGCTACAAGAACGCTCAAGATGGCCGATAGGGTGGAAGAGGTCGAAGCTTTTAGGGTATCAAGGCACAGTTTGCTTGAGGCGTGCCTCACATCAGTGGGGCTAAATATCGAATGGATAATATGCTCCAAGCGGCACAACCCGAGAGCAACCCAACCCCAGCCCGTGACTGGCGGAAGGCACTAGCTCGATATCGCCAGCCCAATCACCTGCGCAGCGCGGTTGAGCTGATCATCACCGACGTATCTTTTGTCGCGCTTTGGGCGGCTGCCTGGTGGGCACTCTCGATCAGTTATTGGCTGACCCTGGCGATCAGCGTTCCGGCGGCCACGTTCCTGGTGCGTATTTTTATGATCCAGCACGATTGCGGGCACGGAGCTTTTTTCCGCCGGAAGGCTTTCAACGATTGGGTCGGGCGTGCGCTCGGCCTGTTAACGCTGACGCCATACCACGCCTGGCGGCATAGCCATGCAATCCACCACGCGACATCAGGCAACCTCGACAAGCGCGGGATCGGCGACATCGACACGTTGACGGTTAGAGAGTATCTGGCGTTGCCGCGCTTGCGTCGCATTGCCTATCGGCTCTATCGCGATCCCGTCGTGTTGTTCGGACTTGGGCCCGCCTACAACTTCTTGGTCCGGAATCGTTTACCAGTCGGAATTAGCCACTCCGATCGGCGGTTTTGGATAAGCGCCATGGGAACTAGTGCGGCGATCGCTCTCGTCGTCGGTATCATGATCTATTCTCTTGGCGGTGGTCCCTTCCTGCTGGTGCAACTTCCGATCACCCTTCTTGCCTCGTTGATCGGCGTTTGGCTGTTCTACGTCCAGCATCAATTCGAAGACACCTTCTGGGCTGAGGATCACGCATGGCAATTCGACGACGCCGCGCTCTATGGCAGCTCGTATTACGATTTGCCCGGCGTTCTGAGCTGGATCACCGCCAACATCGGTGTGCACCATGTGCATCACCTCAGCAGCCGCATTCCGTATTATCGCCTGCCGCAGGTCTTGCGCGACTTCCCCGAGCTCACCAAGGTCAGACGCCTGACCATTATGCAGAGCTTGAAATGCATGAGGCTTTGCCTATGGGACGAGGACCAGTGGAAGCTGGTCTCATTCGCCGAGGCCCGTGCCCCAAAAGCACCACAGCAAGGACGGCCGCCGGGTTAGCCAGCTTGTCAGCTCGCCTGCTAACGGGGGCCGGCTCCGGGTGGGCGAGGCAGCCCTACCACCCCACCGCATAGGCGGGGCGGCGCGGATCGGCGCCACTTACCAGCAGCGGTCGCGTCAGGTCGCTTTGAATCATGCACATCGCGCCGGCGCGCCAGGTCCAGTCCGGCCAGGGTTCGACCTTGTGGCCGAGCGCCGTTAGTTGCTCGCTGACCGCGCCATCGATCCGGGCTTCGATATTCATGCGGCCGGGGTGATAGGTGTGCGGCTCGAACGAATCGGGGAATGAGTAGGTCGCAAAGCGCGGCGCCTCGACGGCGGCTTGCGGGTTCATGCCAAACACGGCGACATTAAGGAAAGCCTGCACCATCGCCTGGATCTGAATATCGCCGCCTGGCGTGCCGAACGGAATCGCGTATTCGCCGGGCCGGATTGCGAGCGCCGGGTTGGGCGTGAGGCGCGGGCGCTTGCCGGGCGCAACGCCGGACGGGTGATTGGGGTCGGTCCACGATTGGGAGCCCCGGGTCGAGGGCACGAAACCGGTGCCGGGTACCACCGGCGCGCTCGACGAAATATCGCTCGGGGTGGCCGAGAAGATGTTGCCGTGCTTATCGATCGCACACGCATAAGAGGTGTCGAGCGAAGCGGCGATGGCGCCGTGCGAAATTTTGTCCTCGACGCTGCCGGCCCCAATCATCGCGCGAAGGCTGCGGGGATCGCCCGCCGGCGGCAATTCCGGCCACGCCGTGTCCGCGCGGATAAGCTGCCGCCGGATTTGCGCGTACTCGGCCGATAGCAGCTGATCGATAGGCACGTCGACAAAGCGCGGATCGCCATAATGGTGGTGACGGTCGGCGAAGGCGAGCTTGAGCGCCTCGATAACGGTGTGGACGTAGCCGGCCGAGTTGTGGCCAAGCGCGGCGAGGTCGATGCCGTCGAGCAATTTGAGCGCCTGTAGTAGTGCCGGACCCTGGCACCACGGTCCGCAGGCATAAACGGTGGTGCCGTTGAAGTCGATCGACACCGGCGGCTCGATCGCGACGTGAAACGAGGCCATATCCTCGGCGTCGAGCAGGCCGCCATTTTCTTTTTGATGGCGCACGATCGCGGTGGCGATATCACCGGTGTAGAACGCGGCGCGCGCTGCTGCGAGTCCTGCCTTGCGCCCGGCTCCGGCGGCGGCCTTTTCTTCGTCGGCCATGAATTGAAGTGTGCGTCCGAGATCGGCCTGAACGAACAGTTCGCCCGGTAGCGGCGGACGTCCGTTTGGTAGATAGATGCGCTCGTTTTCGGACCAGCGGCGGTAGCCGCCGGCGTTAGCGGCGATGATTTCCGCCATCAGCGGGTACATCACAAAGCCTTCGGACGCGAAGCGGATGGCTGCCGCCGCAACCTCGCCAAACGACA
>Ga0114999_10006842_pt1 | contig 13047 bp, 10 predicted proteins | sample ArcticOcean_MG_C_3_FD_89820 | JGI IMG/M metagenome (GOLD analysis project Ga0114999, IMG submission 89820) | Marine microbial communities from western Arctic Ocean - ArcticOcean_MG_CB8_126 | ecosystem: Environmental > Aquatic > Marine > Oceanic | place: Arctic Ocean: Canada Basin | collected...
AGCCGCTGATGCCAATGCGGGTGATTGGATGATTTATAGAGGCTAGATTTCTCGCTCCTATATTCCTGATAAGAATTTGTTTTCGTAAGCGAATTCTATGAATTGTAAGATTTTATCCGACACGGAAGAACGCAGAAAAAACATAAGGAGGAAAAACACGGAACCCAACAGCCCTACTCCGCCCAAAAACTTGAATCTCATCTCCTGGTGGTGTGGGCCGTTGTGCAGTTGGTGGGTGATGATGTGTGGGTGTTGGGCGCGTGGAACGCGAGGTGGTGGTGTGGGAACTGCGCGGGCGGGTGAGGGTGGTTTACGTTCGTAAAAACACTGAAGCCCATTGAAGCCTCTCACGGCCAGCGAGAGACTTTTTTGCCTACTTTTTTTGTCTCTAAAAAAAGTAGGTCGCCGAAGGCAAATAAACTAAACATACACAACAAGGGGTCCGTTCACCACGAACAGACCCCTTGTTCTATTTACCCACGATACATCTCTTCCAACGGAATATACGTAATCGGCGGTGTGTGTTTCTTAAAATGCCTACGCGTTTCTGAAGACAATTTCCGAAAGACCTGTGGCGTAATGGCCAAGCCATTAGATGCCAATGTGGCCGCAATGTTCACCGTTTCACCAAAGACATCAAATCGCTTTTCAGATCGTGTGCCAACAGGGCCACAGGTCACGGGACCAAAGTGGACCTTCATGATGTGGTGTGAGCGCATCCCCCGTTGAGATAACCAAGCATCCCCTTGTTCTTTAAGCGTTTTGAGTGTGAGTACACCCTCGTCAACCCGATCTTCATTGAAAACGATGAGCGCAGCATCGCCGATGAATTTGATGATGATACCGCCAGCGTTTTCAATGATGTCACCCACAAATTCGTAGTAACCCGACATCAAGTCATAAAGTTCACGTGTGCTAAGCTTATGAACTTCACGTGCAAACCGAGACAAATCAAAAAACGCCACCAGAAGGTCTTTTTCTGTGGCGGACTGGATTGCTTTCAGGTCTGTCATGCCTTCTCCTTTTGGTTTGGATTTAACGACGCCCCATGTGTTCGTCAGAATATAAGGAAGGCTTCGCCAGCCCGTGCGTCTGGCAGTTTGGGTAAGATAAAGGCTATTTTGAAAAGGTTTTGATGTCTTGTTGCATGTTGATTGCATCGAGATGATCGGGCTGTAGGCGCAATACCATTTTGAGATGCTTCACAGCTTCTGTGTATTTTTTTTGATCGGCATAGAGATAGCCGATTTGATAGTGGGCTTCTGTTTCTGTCGCGCTAATTTCGAGAGCTCTTTTGTACATTAAAAAGGCTTTTTCGGGTTCACTTTTTTGTTGATGTATGTTGCCCATTTGAATGTAGGGCCTGGGGTCGTCTACAGTGAGTTCGGCATATTTTTGAAAGGTTTTAAACGCGTTTTCTGTTTGGTGTTGAGCGAGTTGACTCATGCCCAAGTGATAGCGCGGAATGAGATAGTTGGGTTCTTTCTCTATGGCTTTGGCAAACTGATTTGTGGCGTCGTCGTATCGATTGAGCAAGAAGAGAATCTCGCCCAAGCGAAAGTGCACGCGGTTGAATTGGGTTCCATATTGCGCTGCGCGTTCAAGGTGATTAACCGCTTTTTCATGCAGACCTTTTCTGTGGTAAATAAGGCCCAGTTTAAAGTGGGCATCGGCCAAGGTCGAATCGCGTTCTATGGCCTGTTCGAAATAGGTTGCAGCTTTGGTATAACGATAGAGCTCATCATAGGCATTGCCCAGTTCATAATACCCGGTGGGGTCATCGGGGGCCGCTTTGATCATGTCTTCAAGAGGCACGGTGAGCGATTGAAAGGTTTGTTCATATTGGCTAAAAAAGAGGCCCGATAGGGTGGTTTGAATGTCGGGGTTTAAGGGAGATTGATGCAGTGTTTGTTCGAGTTCGCTGAGTGCTTCAGAGGTTCGGCCTTGTTTTTTAAAGAGCAGTGCCAAGTGATATCGCGCCATAATATGTTCAAAATCGAGGGCAAGGGCTTTGCGATAGGTGGTTTCGGCCTCCGACATGTTCTCTCGAAGTTCATAGATGCGCCCAAGATAATAGGTCGCGTGGGCGTTTTGTGCCTGCTCGGAAATTGCGCGTTTGAATCCTGTTTCTGCTTGGGCGAGTAAGGTTGCGTTCGTGGGGGTTTGATGTGTGGCTTGGCGAAAGACGCGTATGGAGTTGATGGTGGTGCGGTAGTTTTCGAAATTGGCAGATATGGGTTTTTGAATTGCGGTTTTTTGTACAGGTTCAAGGGGAACCGCGAGGTTTTCAACCAAGTTTAATGCAATTTCTGACACGGCTTCTTGTGGGTGTTGTGTGGTGGTTTCTGTGACAATTGTTTTGCGAATTTTACCATTGGATGCTTCTACAATGTCGGTGTGTACGTTGAGTTGGTTTTCACTCATTTGATACCAACCCTGAATCACAACGTGAACGTTTTTTTGATCCATGAGTGCGGCATTACCCACCGCATTTTGCCAGGTATCCCCAAAGAGGGTTTCATCAACCAAATGAATCTGGGGTACTTTATAAAGTGCCACTACGACAGATTCAGAGATGCCACGTGCAATCCATTCTTGTTGGGGGTCATCTGTTCGGTTTTCAAAGGGCAAGATGGCGACTTGCCATTGGGCATAGATGGGGGTGGTGATGAGGAATAGGATGAGGGAAATAATGAGTCGGCTCATAAAGTATCGTCCAAAATCAAGGTGATTGTAACAAGTTTTCATCATCGTGGGTCACGTGGAGAAAAACGGTACACATTTCGTCAGTCGACTTTTCACCCCACCGCACGAGTTTGGGTGGGGTGTTTGGGTTATTTGGGTTGTCTGATGAGTTGTCATAATAGGCTTCAAGGGTGATGCGGGTGCCTCGGGGTAATGCCACGGGTTCTTTGTAAACATAGGTTTCTTGCCAGTTGAAGTCCCAGGGTTTCACCCATACAAGAGATTTCTGTTCGCCCGTGGGATATGTGGCAGTGACTTTCATTTCTGTGCCGAGCAAGTGCATATGGGGTAAAATACTCAATAAGTGTTCATCTTGTTTTATGGTGAGCGATCCTGTGACTTTGTGGTTTTTGACGTTGGGGGGGATGATGAGCAAACGGCTGTTGATAATTTCTTCATAGAGGCGTTTTTGAACTGGTTTTTTGGCAAAGTAAATGCCCAAGCGCGATTGGTCTTTGACTGCCCGTCCAATTTTATGATAGTGGACCTGAAGCACAATATCGCTGTTAGCAGGTAGGCGACGTCCTACACCATCTGGCAAAATAAAAGGTGTGTTACCCGGTGCCCAACCCCCTAATGCTTCAAAAAGCGGTACGCCAATACCCCCAAAGCTGGGGTAACCGACTTGGGGAGAGAGGTCTTGGAGCAATCGTGCTTTGCCAGAGATATCGACATAAACGCTTACATGATGTACCACTTCGCGTTCACCGGGTAAAAGTTCTATTGCCGACACAAATTGGTCTTGGGTGAGGTGGGTAGGCAAAACAAAACATCGGTATTCATCGCGACCGATGGCTTCAATGGGATATGCTGCTTCGGGCGTTAAGATGAGGTCGGGTTCACCAAGCGCCCAACTTTGGGGAAATTGGATGGGTTCGGGGGCATGGGTTGGGTTGCCTTCGGGCATGCTTGCGTCGACCCATTGGCCAAAGGTTGTGATTTCTTTGTCAGATAACCAGCGCGCATGTTTAAAGTCGCCATAACCGGGCTGTGCTTTCCAGGGGGGCATAATGCGTGCGTCGATGGAGTCGCGCATTTGATGGCCCCACGCAAGCACTTCCATATAGTCAAAGAATGCCACGCGCCCAATGCCACTGGGGCGATGACATGTTTGACAGCGCTTTTGGAGAAAGGGTAGGATGTCGCGATGAAAGGTGGGTGTGTCGGGTGTGACGCTCAGTGCAGCTTGTGGGCGTCGTCTGATCTCACAGCCAAAACTGGGGATGTTGGTTTGGGTGATTTCTTTGTTGGCTAGCACTGCATCTATGGCATCCCAAAGTCCACGGGAGGTGGTGTTTTCGGGCACGCCCCATCCGTTGTCAATTTCGCCGCGATATCTCAGGGTTTGATTTGGGTCAAATAAGAAGGCTTGAGGCGTGTGGGTGGCATCGAGGTGATTGGCAAGGGTGTTGTTTGGATCCCGGAGGATGGGAAAGGGAACGGGATTGGTTTGGTAATGTTTTTTGAGAGCATCGTTTGTTTCGTTAAAATTGGCATTAACAGCAATGATGCGCACGCCTTTTGGACCATAGGTGTTGTGGATTTGGGTTTGGTGAATGTGGTATTTAAGCGAGGCAGGGCAAACGATAGAGTTAAATACGAGAATGAGCGCGTGGTCGTAGGTGAGGTCTGAGAGTGTGATGGGAGTGTTGTCCAAGTCTGTTAAAGAAACAGAGGTGAGTTTGTCACCTATTTGTAAAGGGGCTGCTTGGAGAGGGAGCGTTGCATAGGCTGTTAGGATCAAAAGCGCAAACAATCGTGTCGGCATGAAGAACCTCCATGGGTTTATAGGTTGCGCTTGCGGAGAAAGTCGACGAGAAATACCAAGGTGATGAGCCCTAAGACGGCTGCAATGGAGATGACGATCCAATGGCTCTCATTGGGCAATCGCCAATATTGGGCAGCCACAAGAATGAGCGATGGGACAAAGAAGATGAGGGTGCCTATGAGGGCATAGGCTGCTTGTGTTGCAGGTGGGGTTTCTTCGGTTTGCTGGGGTTGCGCAGGAGATGTTGACTGGATTTTGGGTGGGGCGGTGGGTGCCGATTCCATGGGATTGATGTCGCTGAGCATGGTGATGACGTCTTTGCGGTAAGCGTTATCAGCGGCATGATAGATGGTCCAGAAGACCGCAATCTCTTCTGCGCCTACTTGGGTAAACTTTTTTTCGATATTGTTTTGTCGGTCTATGGGCAATTCTTCAACGGGATTGTCTTGGTTTTGTTTTAAGTCCTCCAAGATTTGTACCATGTTGGCGTCATATCCATGAATCCAAGGAAATGTGGCATGTTGTAACAGTTTCTCATTGGGGTGGGCAGATGCAAACTCTTTGATGTAAACATCTGTGAGTTTTTTACGGCCAATATGAGATCCCGCACCCGGAAAATGTTTTGCACGTAAAGCGTTGTCGTTCTTAAACGGCAAGTCGAGGTGGTTGCGGTCTGCGATTTTGAGAATGCGTTGGAACGCGTCTGTGAGTATTTTTCGATTGGGCATAGAGTTTTGGGAGGCAAGGGGTGGAAAAGGGCAAGTGGATGTGCGTGAAATAAACCGCAAGTTTGCCTGAAGGGCAATAACAAAAAGAACGGGTATTCTCTATAGAGAATACCCGTCTCATTTAAAGGAATCGGACGCGCTTACTGCAAATATTGGACGTGGGCACCAGTGGTTACCGCGCGGACTTTCCAAAGGATTGAACAAAGGTTAAGAAGTCTGGAAAATCGACTTGGCCATTGTTGTTCAAATCGTAGGTGGCATCGTTTGTACCAAATGCCTGTGCAAAAGACAAAAAGTCGGGAAAGTCAATGGTTCCCGATCCGTTAAAGTCGGCACGTGGATCGGCGGGGATGAAAATAGCAGATCCTGATAAAGTGACATTGATCGTGCCTTTATTAGGGTCATCCGAAAGGATGTTGATCGTGCCGGATAAGGTGCTTTCGGCTTTTGGATTATATGTGATGGTAATGTCTTTTGAACTGCCTGCAGGAACGGAGAATTGCGTGGTTGAAAGACTGATGTCGCTCAAATCGGTTTGAATATTGGATACATTGAGAACACCCGGTCCATCATTGCGAATGGTGATTGTTTTTTGGGTTGATTTGTTCAGTTCAATTTGGCCAAAGTCGAAGCTTTCTTGTGCCACGACAATGCTTGGAGAAACTTGGCCTTCAACCGTGAGTTTAAGAATGGGTATCTGCAATTGATCAACAGCACCATTGCTGTGTTCAAGTTCTATGGTGCCAGTGAACGAGCCAGGTTGTGTGGGTGAATAAATGACTTTGACAACTTTGGTCTCGCCTTTGTTAACTGTAAACTTTGCGGGTTCAATCACCACATCGTTTGGTGCCTTATAACCTGTGACTTCAAAGGGGCCATTGCCAGTGTTTACGACATTGAGATTGACGGTTTTAGATTGGCCAGCATTGATTGTTGTGCCAAAATAAACTGAGCGAAGCGAAAGGTCGATCACTGGATCTGCATTGATCAACGCATCAATCATTTGGTTGATTTTGGGAAATTGATCCGTGCCAGAGGCATTGAACCAAAGGCGTACCACATGGTCTTGGTCTACAACTACGATGTCTTCCAAACGTGCACCGGCATAATCTGTGCCATTAGACGCACTCCGAAGCATGGGTGCTGTGACGCCCGTAAATTGGCGGTAAGACTCAGCTTGCAGTGGTGTACCATTGTAGGTGTCAAGCACCACAATTTGGACATTGCTTTTGCTTTTGTTTGGTTGAACAATTAAAGATTCGAAGAAGGGGCCCGCCCCTTGGCATACGGCTCAGTTGTAGCCTACGAAGAAATAGACCGATACTTTCCCTGAAGCATTTTTACTGCCATAAAATTTGCCATCGGTCGCTTGGAGCTCGAATGAAGGCATTGTATCGCCAATTCGGGGTTGTGCGTGTGTTTGTGTTGTAAAGCTGAGACATGCAGCCGTGATCAGCGCAATAAGGGTCCATCTTTTCATTGTGAAGCCTCCCTGGGTAGATTGATACACGTTCGCTTTTCAGGCGATAACGTTCTCCCGTTTTGTGACTATAAACTATCTTAGTAAGGGCATAAACCTGTTGGATACATGAAGTGTATCATAAAAACATCAGAGATCAAACAGGTTTATCGTGTGTGTTATGGGTTGTAAAGGGTTGTTTTTATAGATAAAACGTGTCAAAATATTCATTTCGGATGTTACTTCATGCAAATATCGTTCTCACTTGACAAAAAAATAAAATAGACGATGGACAATGGACAATGGACGGTGAATTGAGGTGTTTTTTGCCATCGTCAACCGTCCATCGTCCATCGTCTATAGATATGCTGCCAAAAATCCCTGAAGATCCATTTGTTTTTAAATAGCACCTGGCTTTGGGCTTGATTTGAGCGGTTTGATTCTCTACATTGTATTTTCAACCCCATCTTTCCTTTTACGCCTGAATAGGGCTTTATGTTCCTTTTGTAGTTTGCCTATGTTATTATCTCCCAATAATTTTGATGCCTTGATGCAGCGTGCAATCACATCGCGAGACCTTGGCGATTTTGAGGCCGCATTGGCCGATTTCAATCAGGCCATTGCCTTAGAACCTGGTGAGGCAGCGGCATTGATTCATCGGGGTATTACCTATGGGCAGATGGGTCGTGTTGACGTGGCTTTGGCCGATTTAGATCGTGCCGTGGCATTGGCACCCGATGATGTTTGGGCCTGGACACATCGGGCGATAGCCTGTGGTTTGATGGGGCAGTTGGATGAAGCTATTGAGAGCTTTGGGCGGGCACTTGCATTAGAACCCGATAACACGCAAACACTGGCCAGCCGAGGGGAAACGTTGCGGGAGATGGGGCAGTTGGATGGGGCAGTGGCCGATTTGAGCCGTGTTTTGGAATTGGATGCCGGCTATTTTGGTGCGTGGATGAGCCGAGGTCACGCACATATTCAGTTGGGAAATTTGGATGCTGCTTGGGATGATTTTGTGCATGCCTTACATCTTGCAGAAGGGCATCCAGACGCTTTGTTGGGGCAAGGCGAAGTACGCCGTCGCCAGGGTCAATTTGATGCGGCACTTGCTGTTTTTTCTCAGGTATTGGATGGGGCGCCCGACCATTTGGGTGGGCTGATCAGTCGGGGAGAAACGTATCGGCAAACCGAGCATTACCAGGAGGCCTTGGTCGATTTTAATCGTGCATTGGAGATAGAAGACAACTGGGTTCAGGCTTTGGCGGGGCGAGGGGCAACGTTTGTCGAACTGGGTTGGTTTGATGAGGCGGTAAACGACTTTGAAAAAGCGGCTGAGTTGGCTCCCCAAGATGTTGATGTATGGGCAGGGCGTGGGGATGCTTTGCGGCAAGCCGGGCGCTTGGGTGAAGCTGTGAAGTCGTTTTCTCAGGCATTGGCATTGGTGCCCAATCACTTTTGGGCTTTGTTGGGGCGTGGGGTTGCATCACGAACAGATAACGATTTGGAGGCTGCGCTTGAAGACTTTGAAGCGGCTTTAAAATTGGATGATCACGATCCGTGGGTTTGGACGCACAAAGGCGAAACACTGCGTATGTTGGGTCGTTATGAAGATGCTGTTGCCGATTTTACACACGCATTGACATTGGACAATGATTTTTCCTGGGCATTGCAGTGTCGCAGCGAAAGTTACCGGCAAATGGGTCGTTTTGTTGCGTCAATTGAAGATTTGAACCGGGTTAAGACATCATGAGCGAATCGCGGCAGATTGTCACTGCCGACCGCACGGTGTCTTTTGAGGAGACGATAGCACATTTTGGCGAGGCGCTCAAGAAAAAGTGCCGGTTTAGTACGCGGGCACGTCAATTTTACGATACCCTTTGGATTGCAGATTGTTATACTGATTATGTGCAGTCGGCCTTGTTTCGCAAATATGAAGGCCCGCTCATGGAAGGTATTGCTTTGCGCACGATGGGCAAAGGGCTTTCCAAGCATCAGGTTTTGGCCGGTGCCATGGCCGAGGCTGTAGAGCGCATTTCTTTTTTTGATGCCCTGGCAACGGGCCGCGAAACACCTATTTATGAGTTGACACCCGATGCTGAATTGGTGCCCACACAACTTAAAATATCTGATATGCCGCATTTAAATCATTCTGCCAATGGTGTTTCGGCGGGCAACACGGTTTTGGAATGTGTGTTTCACGGGTTATTGGAAATGCACGAGCACCTGGATGTGGGGATGCATATTCCTTTTCCTGGCCTCGCGCATCGGCAGTTTATTGACCCCAATATAACGGGGTTCGCGCCACATGTTTCCAATCGTATGTTGGCTATTGCAGCACCCGGCGAAAATGAAAAAGTGACCACGGTTCACGCCGTGGTTTGCCCAAAAGATTTGGGGTCTCTTGTTCGCACATGTACGCATTTGGACGGCCGTATTGCCGTGCAACGGGCGTTTAATGAAACGGTGCAAAGCCATAAAACCCGATATGCATCTGATTTGCAAGCGTTTGCACCCGAGGTTTCGCTATGGGATTTGCCCAATCATTTTACAGACGATATTCAAACCGATATTCAAGTGGTCTTAAGCGGCATGAAGGAGCCTGTATTTGTACAAGATTGGACTGACCCCGATATGCAAATTCCAGTGCTTCGGCCTTTTAGTCCCAAAACAATTGCCCAAGAACGCGATCATGGTGTAATTGAAACCTATGTGCATCGCATTATGGTCGATTCGGGGAATTATATTGTTTGGGAATAGTGTATTTTAGATTCGGGAGTAGAAAGGGTAGAAATAGAAACGTCAAGAGGAGGGCTTGATTTATGCCAGAATTGAAACGTTTATGGGTAGGTGGATGTGCCGTGGTAGCCATGGTGGCTTGTGGGGGTATACAAGATGTTGTAGGGCCAGAAATTGTGGTTGAAGAGTCGCGGGTGACAACGCCTGCGGGTACAGAACATGTTCAGGTATTTGTGCCTGCGGGTGGGTTTCAGATGGGTGCCAGCACGGGTCCTGACAACGAACGCCCGTTGCATGAGGTGGCGTTGGATGCATTTTATATCGATAAGTATGAAGTGACCAATACACAGTATGTGGCGTATGTTGAGGCCACAGGTTTTGAAAAACCTCAGTTCATTCGCGAAGAGGCGTTTAACCAGCCCAACCAACCTGTGGTAGGTATTCCTTGGTCTTATGCGCGTAATTATTGTGAATGGGCAGGTTTGCAATTGCCATCAGAAGCGCAGTGGGAAAAAGCCGCGAGTGGGGCAGACGGGCGTATGTATCCGTGGGGTGATGAAGCCCCTACAGAATTACAGGGCAATTTTAATTTTAGTTCAGGACCAACAGATGTGGGCAGTTATCCGGCAGGCGCGAGTCCTTATGGCGCCTATGATATGGCGGGCAATGTGTGGGAGTGGACGGTAGATGAGTATGAGCATACTTATTATAATCGAAGCCCCGTTGACAACCCTGTAAATTTACGAGATGCAGGGCTCAATGATGGCCCAGATCGCACATTGCGTGGTGGCGGATGGTTTTCATCTGCACGTAATATACGGGTCCCTGTGCGCAGTTCGCTTTTGTTGATGGACTTGCAGTATGAGCAAAATCCCGATATTGATAATACACTGATGTTCGCACGCATTGGATTTCGTTGTGCGAGAAATGTTTCGAATTGAGGTCGAATGATTTCCCGAAATTTGCGCCTAATTTGGGCGTTGGTGGCCGTTGCTCTTGCCGGGGCAGCGGTCTACCTATTTGTGCAATTGCAAGCACCCAAAGTAGATTTGGTGGTTCAAAAAGAAAATACCCATGTATTGGCATCTGAAGGGTATGCAGGGGCACAAAGCTGTCGAGAGTGTCATCAATCGGCTTTTTCAGTGTGGGAAAAGTCTGCGCATGCACATGCAATGGCCATTGCATCTCCTAAAACGGTGAAGGGTGATTTTACACGCGATACAACACATACCTTTGATGGGCAATCGTATCGTATGTTTTTGCGGGGTGATGCTTATTTTATAGAGGCGCCCAACAGTGAGGGTGTACCCGAAGTTTTTGATGTGCATTATGTCTTGGGTGCGCGGCAACACGAAAATTATCTCACGCGTTTTGCCGACGGGCGTTTACAAGTGATGCCTGTGTATTACGATTTGACTCAGAAGCGGTGGTTTGATGCGGCAGAGGGCACGTTGGAATTGGGGCAGGCATTATCGCCAGGGGATTATTATTATTGGACCAATCATGGGCGCACGTGGAACAAACGATGTTTTGATTGTCACGCGTCACAGATGCGCAAAAATTATGATTTAAGCACCGATACCTATGATACGGTTGTGGGTGATTTGAGTATCAATTGTGAGGCGTGTCATGGCCCGGGTGCTGCGCATATCCAATTTTGGCGCGATGCAGGTGAAGATCCCAATTTGGCGATGCAAGAAGATCGTTCATTAATCGATTTAAGTACGTTGCATGCCACGCAACAAGTAGAGAGTTGTGCACAATGTCATGCCCTTAAAGCTGTGTTGCGATCGGGGTATACACCCGGTGCTGATTATCAAGATTTTTACGAACCTTTTTTGATCGATGCGTCTGAGTTTTTTTGGCCCGATGGGTTGTCGAAAAAGTCGGCGTACCCTGTTTTGCCATTTGCCAGCGGTGCGTGTTTTTTAAAGGCCGGGTTGACGTGTACGGGTTGTCATGCCACACATGGCAGTGATCGCACAGCCGAGTTGGTGGCCGACCCAGGCGGTGTGGGTTTGTGTGCACGCTGTCACCCAGGGATTGCAGCCGATGTCAATGCCCACACCCATCACAAAGCCACGGGGCCAGGCGGTGACTGCAATGTGTGCCATTTGCCCAAGCAATTTCGCAATCAGTTGGATATGACCGATCATCGCATTACGGTGCCGGTGCCCGAAAACACGGTGAAATTGAATATTCCCAATGCATGTGGTCAAAGTGGGTGCCATGCCGATCAATCGGCCACGTGGGCATCGGATTGGGCACGCACTTGGTATGGCAATTATCAGAAAAAGCGCGTGCGGGTGGCCGATGCAATCCATCGGGGGCGCGAAGGGGATGTGTCGGCGGTGCCTGCGTTGCTGGCATTGGTTCAGGCAGAAGAAACGGCGCCCCTTTTGCGAGCCGGTTTGGTTGAAGTTTTGGGTAAGTTGGGGGATGGTCGGGCGGTGCCACAGCTTGTTGCGTCCTTAGCAGATAGCCATTCGGCCGTGCGTGCACGGGCGTCGGCGGCGTTGGGGCGTGTGGGACATCCGTCGGCCACACGGTCGCTCGTGACCGCTTTGTCAGACAGTGTTTTTTCGGTGCGTATTCGAGCCGCTTATGCGTTGGCGTTGTTAGATTATGTGCCTCAAGAAGCACATAAAAAAGTGTATGAAGATGCGCTTGATGGATTTATATCTGTTGTTACGGGCAAGGGGATGATGGCAGATGATGCTCATATGCATTTGAATGTGGGACAGATTTATGAGTTTCGAAAAGGGTTTGATTTGGCTTTAAAGCATTACCGGTATGCATTGGGTTTTTTACCTGGCTTGGTTGAGGCTCAAAATCGCACACAGCGTTTGTTAGAAGCCGAAGCCCGGTATAAGAAGTTAGAGACATTGGTAACACCCATGATCGATCGCGATGTGCGCGCGCAAGTGGCATTGGGTTTGGCCTATGTGCATCGGGGCAAACCAACTGAGGGTATTGCTTTGTTAGGTCGGGCTGTGTCTTCGGGGGTGCGTTCAGACATTGTGGAAACGGGTTTGGGAGATGCCTATCGCTCTGTGGGTCAATATGATCAGGCCGAACAACACTATCGGGCCGCACTGGTGTTTGCCCAAGGCAGCCCGGGTGCGCATCGGGGTTTGGCTTTGTTGATGTATGCACGTGGCGATCAGGAAGAAGGGCGTGTACATTGGTCGCGCTTTGAACAAACACAAGGTGGTGGCGAGGCCAGCGTACGTGAATTGATGGGAGATAAATAAGTGCAACGCACAAAGTTAAAGTGGGAATGGATTCTTTTCCTTTTTCCTTTTTCCTTTTTCCTTTTATTGGGCTGTGGCAAAGAATCGAAGGTGACAGATTTGGTGCGGGCATCCGAGCCGGGCTTTACGGGTGTGAAACGATGTGCCGAATGTCATACGAATAATTATGCCGAGTGGAAGCGCAGTTTGCACGGTTTGGCCATGACGGTGCCAACCGATTCAACAGTGGTGGGTGATTTTAATCAGGCATCGCATACTTATGGGGGCGTGACAACTCAGATGTATCGGCGCGATGGTGATTTTTTTATGAAAACACCCAATGCCAAGGGGCAGATAGAAGAGTTTCGGGTGGAC
>Ga0114999_10006843_pt1 | contig 13047 bp, 8 predicted proteins | sample ArcticOcean_MG_C_3_FD_89820 | JGI IMG/M metagenome (GOLD analysis project Ga0114999, IMG submission 89820) | Marine microbial communities from western Arctic Ocean - ArcticOcean_MG_CB8_126 | ecosystem: Environmental > Aquatic > Marine > Oceanic | place: Arctic Ocean: Canada Basin | collected...
AATTGCGCTCGGGAACTAGGTGTAGGTGAGATATTAGTTAAAGATGAAAGCAGATTGCCAACAGGATCTTTTAAGGCCAGAGGTTTGAGTTTAGCTGTAAGTATGGCTAAAGAATTTGGTGTGTCGCGCATGGCAATACCAACCAATGGCAATGCAGGAGCGGCACTTGCCGCTTACGCCACCCGATGCGGAATTGAGTCCTTTGTTTTTTGTCCTGTAGATACGCCTGATGTTAATGTTCGTGAAATATCTTTGCAAGGAGCTAATGTATGGAAGGTGAACGGTCTTATAAATGACTGCGGTAAGATTGTTTCAGAAGGCAAAGATAAAATGAATTGGTTTGACACCTCTACGATGAAAGAACCCTATCGTATTGAGGGCAAGAAAACTATGGGGTTAGAACTAGCGGAGCAATTAGGTTGGGCATTGCCGGATGCGATATTTTATCCAACTGGAGGTGGTACTGGACTAATCGGTATGTGGAAGGCATTTACAGAACTCACGGAAATTGGTTGGCTTGATGGTGAGAAACCAAAAATGGTTTGTGTTCAGGCTAGTGGTTGTGCGCCAATCGTCAAAGCTTGGCGTGAAGGAGCTGATAATGCACAACCGTGGCCTTTAGCACAAACTATAGCTAGTGGGATACGGGTTCCTGTTGCTCTTGGAGATTTTTTGGTCCTTAGAGCAGTAAGAGAAAGCGAAGGTTATGCTATATCTGCTCCAGACGAAGAAATAGAATTAGCACAAAAAGAGGTTGCTAATAGAGACGGGTTTTTGATGGGGCCTGAGGGAGCTACTACTTTTGCTGCTTTGAGACGTGCTGTTTTTGAAGGACGTGTTGGTTCTAATGACCAAGTGGTTCTGTTTAATTGCGGTACTGCATTAAAGTACGTAATGCCGGAAGTTAAGAATTTTATTGATCGTAGTAAATCAATTAATTACGAGGAATTATTTTTAAATTAATATTATTTATATTAACTAGAGTTACATCTAACTTTTTATTTATCGTATATTTTGAGAAAAACAGCATTAATTTTATACTAAATTTTAAATTCAAAAGGTCATCTAAATATTTTAAGATGAAAGAAAAAGTAGGAATTAAAACCATGCTTCAGGGGAAAAAAATTATCATAACAGGTGCGGCTAGCGGTATTGGAAGAGCAACTGCAGTGTTGGCGGCTCATGAGGGGGCTGATATAGCCATAGCAGATATTGACCGCCAGGGAGCAGAAGAAACTGCTAAACTTATACAAGCTAAAGGTCGAGATTCACTTGTTATTGAGATGGATACATCTTTAGCTACCGACGCAAAAAGAATGGTTGAGGAAACTGTTGCCAGATTTGGAACGGTTGATGGTATTGTCTGTGGTGCGATTAAGTTAAGACCTGCAAAGTTGGAAGATCTAACAGTAGAAGATTGGGATATGGTTATCGATATTGGTCTTAAGGGATATTTTTTATGTGCACAGGCTGCCGGAAAAATAATGTTAGAGAAAGGAAATGGGTCGATCGTTTTTCTTTCCTCTGTTGGAGGAGTGCAACCTTATAATGGTGCTGGAGCATATTCTATTGCTAAGGCAGGTACTTTAATGATGGGGAATTTATTTGGTGTGGAATGGGGTGGACGAGGAGTGAGAGCTAATACTGTGGTGCCAGGGCAAGTAAGGACTCCAATGACTGAATCCATGTTTTCTGACGTAGAAATAGCAGTTGGTCGAGCAGCTGTTGTTCCTATGGGAAGAGTAGGAAAACCAGAGGAAATAGCGGAGGCTTGTATTTTTTTATTGTCGGATCGATCTAGCTATGTAAATGCAGCAACATTAAGGGCTGATGGTGGGCTAGCTGAGAGTAAAATGATGCACATACCTGGTCGCAACTGGGGAGGTAAGAAAATAGATTATGCTGCCAGTTAGTGCGTATATAAATTAAATTTATAAAAATATTAACAACATATTTTTTTATTATAAATCGTCGAATGATGAGTGATTTAAGGCATAAAGACTTGCATAGAGGCCTTTTTTAGAAATTAAATCAGTATGAGATCCATTTTCAATAATTCGACCGTTTTGTAGTACAATTATTCTATCAGCATCACGTATTGTTGCAAGGCGATGAGCGATTACAATTCCTGTGCGACCACGAAGCAAGCGTTTTAGTGCAAGTTGAATTTTTCTCTCTGTGTGACTATCGATATTAGCTGTTGCTTCATCCAGCACGAGAATTTTTGCATCAGCAACTAAAGCTCTTGCAAAGCTAAGAAGTTGACGTTGCCCAAGTGATAAATTGCGACCCTGCTCTTCGAGCAAAGTATAATAGCCTTTAGGGAATTCGCTGATAAAATCATGGGCCCCGACTAACCGTGCAGCTTTTTCTATATCTTTTTGTGTTGCTTCTTTTGTTCGGTAGCGGATGTTATCGAAAATGGTGCCGGTGAACAAGAACGGGTCTTGTAATACCATGGCTATGTTGCGGCCGAGTGATTCTTTTGAGTAACTTCTGACATCAATTCCGTCGATCAAAATGGCACCATCACCAACCTCGTAAAATCGATTTAGTAGAGACGTTATACTGGTTTTTCCAGATCCCGTTTTTCCCACCAGGGCTACTGTTTCACCTGGAGATATAGTAAAACTAACTTTATCTAATACTGGCTGGTTTTCAATATAGCTAAATGTAACTTCCCTAAACTCCACTGATCCCTCAATTTTTTCCGGATCAATAGCATTAGGATCGTAGTTAATAGCTAACGGTACATCGAGTACTTCAAAAATTCTTTTTCCAGATGCCATTGCTCTTTGCATTACACTATATTGAATAGTTAAAGACCTAATTGGATCAAAAAAGCGTTGTACATAGAATAGAAAAGCAACCATTACGCCTACATCCAAGGTGTTATCTAGGACTTGCGTACCTCCAAGTACGATAACTATACCCATAGCTACTCCGGTAAGGGTGTCGACAATAGGAACCATAACCTGAGCCATTCGCGCTGACTTTAGATGTGCAGTTAAATTGTCGTGCACCTTATCATCATAGAGGTCATGGTTTACTGTTTCACGCCGCATGCTCTGGACTGTTTGAACGGCTCGAATTCCTTCGGCTAATGCTCCATTAGCGCTTGAATTCGTCTCTCTGGCATGGCGGAAGGCTATGCGGGCACGTGGAAGCCAAATCATGCGAACTAAGAATAATGTTGGTACGGCTGAAAGAGTTAGTATACCAAGTCCAAAATCTAAGGTGAGCATTATAGCTACAATTCCAAATAAAAGAACTAAATCACCAAATGCGGTTACTGAATTTTCTAAAAACTCTTGTAGAGAGTTAACATCGCCGGTTAGCCTTGACATTAAACGGCCGGTCTCTGTTTTATCCATAAAAGAAAGGGAAACGCTTTGTAGGTGCGAGTACATGGCACGTCTTAAATCAAAAATAACGTGTTCTCCCGTTATGCCAATAAGGCGATCTTGTAGTAAATTGGCAAAGTAATTTATAGTAATAACCAAAGAGAAAACCAGTACTACGAGAGACAAGTCCATTGAATTCCCGTCCTCAGCAAGTATTACATTATCAATTCCGTGCCGAATTATGAGTGGGATTGCCAATTGTGCTCCAGTGACGACCAGAACTGCGGCAAGAGCTATCCAAATACTTTTTTGGTAGGGGTATACGTAAGTCATGAATCTGCGCACAACCCCGCCATCAAATAATGCTCCGAACATATCTTCTTCTTGACTTACTTGTGACCCTACATAGGCTCGAGGCGGATGGTTGCTTTTACGCTGATTACCAAATTTATTTGAACGGTGGTTCACTACGTTACTACTTCTAGGTTTAAAGAGCTCTGTTCTGACTTTCCTACGGAAAGGTTTTGAAGTTTGTGAAGTTCAGCATAACGTCCACCTTCTTCAATTAAGCTTTCGTGAGTACCGCGTTCTACTATACGTCCTTTATCAATAAATATGATCTCATCAGCGTGAAGCAGAGTACTTAGTCGATGAGAAATAAAAATTGTTGCACATGTTTGCATAGGGGTTTTCAAAAGTTTTTTTATCTCTTGTTCGGTGGCTGCATCAATTGCAGCAGTTGAATCGTCTAGAATCATAACTGATGGTTTAAGCATGACAGTCCGGGCAATTGATATCCGTTGTTTCTGTCCGCCTGATAATGATACCCCGCGTTCACCAACTAGCGTTTTATAACCCTCAGGTAAACCTACGATAAATTTATCAATTTGTGCGATAAAAGCTGCATTAGTAATTTGTTCGTCTTTTGCCCATGGATCTCCATAAGCAATATTATTTTCTAAAGATGTTGTGAATAGGAAAGGATCTTGAGGTACCGTTAATACCTGACGGCGTAGAGACTCCAGTGTGACTTCGCGTAAATCCTGTCCGTCGATTGTAATTTTACCTTCGGAGACATCATAAAATCGTGTAAGCAGATGAGCAATTGTGGATTTACCGCTACCTGGGGGTCCAACAATACCTAGTGAACAACCTCTGTGTAACTCGAACGATACATTGTGCAAGGCGGGCAACTGATCTTTTTTATCATATTGAAATGAAACATTTTCATAGCATACGTGAACATTGTTTATTTTAAGGGGCTTTGCTTCTTTTCTGTCAGATATAGTTGGTTCCATATCCAGTATTGCAAATAACCTCCGCCCGGTAGTAGATGCTCTAGCAAAAGAATTTACCAAGAGACCAAGCTGTCGAACCGGTAATTGAAGAATAGTCATAAAGGCAAGAAACTCGGTTAACTCACCGATGGTTAACTGGCCCTGTAAAACCCTTATTCCTCCGATCCAAAGGACAAGTCCCATGGCAATGAAATACGCAAATGTCATGATTGTAGTTGAAGACACTCTTGTTTTAATACGCTGGTCAGCAAGTTCCATTGCTGTATCTGCCGCAAAGTTGTATTTCTCAAGTTCATAATTTTCGGCACCGAATGCCCGTACTACTCTAATTCCAGTTAAGTTTTCATCCATTATTCTTCCAATGATGCTCATACGTTCTTGTAAGGCTAGCCATAAAAACCGGAGTTTGAGACGGGCTATAGCTGAACGATATGCAACGAAGGGTACAAAGCTGAGGCTAAGTGCGCCGAGTAATAGGTCTGTAGAAAGCAGAAGATATGAACCGACTCCTATTAGTACTGTTAACAAGACTAATCGGACTAAACCGGTGCTTACAAACATACGGACTCCTTCTAAATCAAGCATTCCCCGGGTAATTAATTCGCCAGTATGTACCTTGTCATGGAAAGAAAAACTTAGGCTCTGTAATTTGTTATAGAAGGATAACCTGAGATCATATGCCATCATATGACCGACTGCTTCTCCTGTGTAGTTATGGATGAGAGTAAATAGACCTCGTAATATTGAAACTCCTAATAATAATGCAGCGGTCTGAAATAAAGCCGTATTTGCTGAATAGCCTACAGTATTATTATCTTCTAATAGACCTAAAGCACCATCCACGGCGCTACCGATTAGTTGTGGAACAGCGAGCTGAAATAGCGAGGCAATTATAGTAGCACCCACAGCTATTATGACGCGTCCGCGATATCGCATGCATAATTTAACTATACGCCATAATATATGAGCGTCAGTGACAATTTTACTATCAATATTGGGATCTAGAGTTGTCAATAAATAATCCAGTTTTAAGCAAACAAAATATGGTTACCGGGGCCTTATCGGTAATAGATACGACTACTATATAGAGTGTGTTATTTTATCGTAACTTTGAACATTAGTTTTTATTTATACTATAATCTATCATTTGCGCTAGCACGGGGCGTTTTTTAGAAAATATAATCTTTGTGCATTATGTTTGAATAATGAATTAGTCCTTAAAAGATAATGCTCCTGGGTGCCTAATCACTAAGTTTGCTAATTCAGCACAATTCTTTGCTCCAACCTGGCGCATAGACTCAGATATTTCTTCGAAGAAAAAATCTATTACATGTTTAGGCCCTTTATGTCCTAAAGCTGCTAACCCATACATAAAGCAACGACCAGACAATGTGCATTTTGCTCCTAAAGCTAGCGCCCGTATAACGTCTTCTCCGCTACGAATACCACTATCAAATAAAACGGTTGTACTAGTACCAACCTTAGAAACAATTTCTGGTAAGACATCAATGCTTGCAGGAGCACTCTCCAATTGTCGTCCACCGTGATTAGAAACTATAATGCCATCAACACCTATTTCGCTAGCACGTTTAGCATCTTGTGGGTGTAGAATACCCTTTACTACTAGAGGACCTTTCCACTTTTCTCTAAATTTTTCTACTTCACTCCATGTAAAGGTACCTCCAGATTGCTGTCGTGCAAACTTAACTACCTCTCGATTAGGTAGTTTGTTTCCTGCATATTTTCGATAGTTTGCAAATGCGTTTTGACCATTTTGACATAAAGCTAACAACCACGCAGGATGAGGAAGTACGTCTACAACTGTTCTTAAACCCGGGCGGTAAGGTATAATTAGTCGATTACGTAGTTCTCTAGGCCGTTTAGTCCGAGCCGGAACATCCAGAGTTAGTATTAGAACATGGACCCCTGCTAATTCGGCTCTTTTTACAAGGTCAAAATTAATAGCAAGGTCATTATTTGGCATGCGATAGAGTTGAAACCATGTGCAGTCAGGAGCTAGCTCAGTAATTCTTTCAATTGTTGCTGCAGATGAGCTTCCAAGTGTAAAAGGAATTCCAGCATTTTGTGCTGCTTTAGCGAAGGCCTCTTCTCCACCTGGCCAAACCATTCCGGGTATGCCCATTGGGGCTATGGCTATTGGTGCTAAGAACCGGCGACCAAATAGATTAACTTCCATATCTGCCTTAAAGTTTTCTACTCCATAACGGGGTACTACTTCAATTGCATCAAGGGCCGTTGCATTTCTAAGCATGCCAGTCTCATTAGCTCCGGCAGCGCCATCTACATAGTCAAATGCGAATCGCGGAACTCTACGACGTGCTCTTTTACGAAGATCGTCAATAGTGGGATATTTTAATTCTAACTTATTGGGTTGAGATCTATACAAAATCTGAGCGTCTGAGTTTTTATTAATTTTATTCATACACATCTCCCCAAAATATTTTTATACTACTAGTTTTAGGTATTTTATATCTAATTGTGTTTTTATAATTATATTTGATGTCGTTGCCTATCCAGAGATAATAATAAACAGGAGATTAATAGTTATGGCAAAACCACAATTACGAGCTGATCAAGGATGGATTTTTGATAATTTTCTAATGTTATCGGATAATGAGGACATCTTGCATCCTGGAATTATGGGTGCCCGTCTAGAGCGTGGTTATAAGATGCAAGATTTAGAGGCAGTTTATAGTAAAGTAACTGGGCGACGATCTTTTCCTAAGGCTTGGGCAAAACGGGCTGAAGTACTTGAGAAGATGGCTGTATCTGCTGAAAATAACAAACGTGATGTTACAGCCAGACAGCTCTATCATCGTGCTGCTATTTGCTATGGTAGGGCCCAACATATGGTGCCTGTCCATGGAGATGAACAGAAAGTTAGATGGTTTGCTGGACTATATAGATGTTTTGACAAGGTTATCGACTTTTCTGAGGGTACAATGAAAAAAAAATCCATAGAATTCATTCCAGATCAGACCACTCATTGTATTTTACATAAAGCGCCTGGAGTTGGTCCAAAGCCCACAGTTATTTTTTTACCTGGAATGGACCAAGTCAAGGAAGACGTCCCTAATCCTTATAATAATGATTATACAATTAGAGGGATGAATATCTGCTCTATGGATGGCCCAGGTCAAGGAGAGTGCAATGCAAATGGTGTTTGGCAGACAGAAGATAATTATCCTCAGGCCGCATCAGCGGTAATTGATTGGTTAGTAACCCAGCCTGAGGTTGATGCCGAGCGAATAGGTTTACTCGGCTTTAGCATGGGGTCACGCTGGGGTGTAGAGGTTGCAGCTAATGACACGAGAGTTAAAGCAGTATGCGGCCAGATGGCTAATGTTGGCAGTTTCGATATGATATTTGAGCAAGCTCAACCAAATTTTAAACGTATATTTATGTATATGGCGGGCTATACAAGTGAAAGTAAGTTTGATGATTTTATTGAAGGCATGCAATATCTACCAGATGTTGCAAAGCGATTGAAAGCACCTCATTTGTTGGTGGCAGGAGATATGGATGAATTATGTCCGCCTGAAGATATAAAAACTTTTAGAGAAAACCTGGCCGGACCCAGTGAAATTTGGCTTTATGAAGGTGTATTCCATCCTATGGGAGAGGTTGCTGGAGAAATTTATCCCGGTATAGCTGATTGGTTATTCACAAGCCTTACTGAGGGTCGCCCGGAAGGTTACAAGCGATCGGTCTATGTTGAAGGTGGTACGACTATCTCCGATTATGAGCATGGATAATAAGAAAGGACCCAAGTAACTAATTTAGATAAATAGCTTGTCCGCTTTCTGCAGAAAGGTCTGCTGCTATAGTAACATCCATTACTAGTCGTGCTTCTCGAGCCGTTGCTAGTACCGGGTGGTCATTGGCCACGGCATCTAGAAAATGTAATGTCTCATCGACCATTGCACCAGAAAATACATGGTCTACTTGTTCGCCAGGCATAGAGGATAAAGGATAACGAATTCCATGTTTTGTTGTGTTTATTCGGATCTCACGATGAGTATCATCAACAGTAAGGGCTCCTTCAGTGCCTATCACCTCAATCCAGCTTTGCGAATATTGTGGATATCCAAGTGGTAAAACCCAGCCAGATCCAGCGGTGATTGTAGTTCCATCATCCATCGTTACTATTATCCATTGATGGTCAGGGGTTTCACTGATTTGGTTAAATAATTTCCCTGATTGCTGGGAATAAACCTTTACTGGTAGACGTGGTTGTAAACACCATAGAAGAAAATCAATTGAATGAGTACCTCCCATAGCAGCCGGTGACATTTTACTACGACCTTTAATTTTATTTCCTATTTCACGAGTAATATTGCGACTTACTAGGCAAGTTACTGGTTGGCCTATTTTTCCTGATTTTAAACTTTTATTTATGAATGCGTATTTGGGATCGAATCGTCTTGTGTACCCTATTGTGAATTTAAGGTTATTAATATCTACTAGTTCTATTGCTTCATCGGCTTCTTTTATAGTTGGAGCAATAGGTTTCTCAATCATCGCATGTTTTTTGGCTTGTAATACCTTACGGACAATTGGGAAGCGTTCGGATTCTGGAGTTGAAGCTACTATAATTGCGTCTATAGACTCATTTTCGACTAACTTTTGCCAACTGTCAGTAATACTGGTGGCATTAGTTTCATTTCCAATTTTCTTAGCTCGACCTGGATCTATCTCTGCTATGTGTAGCTCATTAACCAATGGTGAGCTTGCACAAGCGTTTGCGCGAATCCCGCCAACCCAACCTGCTCCAATTACCGCAACGTTAATTTTTCTATAGGCCAATATAACCTCCGCCGTACTGATTGTATTAGTTTAAATATTTTTTAAGTCTTCCAAAATCATATCAGAAGCTTTTTCAGCAATCATTATAGTAGGTGCATTAGTGTTTCCTGATACGATGGTTGGCATAATGGAAGCATCGACAACACGAAGGCCTTTAACACCAATTACACGAAGTCTAGGGTCTACGACTGCTTTGTTGTCTGAACCCATACGACAAGAGCCTACTGGATGAAAACTGGTACCTCCTTTATTTCGTAAAAAATCTAAAATATCTGCATCACTTTCTATTGCTGGCCCAGGTGCGTGTTCGCTTTGTATAAATTTGTTTATCGCCGGTGATTTTAGAACTCTACGCATGGCTTTAAAACCAGCTACCAGGTTGTGGCGATCATTTTTACTATGGAGAAAGTTGGGGTATATTGCTGGCGCCTCTAGGGGGTCAATTCCCTTGAGAGCGATTTTTCCTCTGCTTTCCGGTCGTAAAAGTCTAACTATTACAGAAAAACCTGAAAACGGGTGCAGGCCTTCTCCTACTTTATCAGTACTGAATAAAGCTAAACCGACTTGGATGTCAGGTGAGGCTAATGCTGGATCTGTACGAAAAAATCCTGCAGCATAGGATGCTCCCATAGTTAGAAAGCCTGTGCGTTTAAAAATATAACGTAATCCCTCGAAAGTACTCAGTAATTTACTATTTAGAGTATCATTTAGAGTAATGGGTTCATTACAACGATACATTAATCTCCCGTTATAATGATCCTGTAAATTAAACCCGACCTCTGGAATATCTGCTTTTACTTCGATTCCATGTTTTTTCAGTTCTGAGGCTTTTCCTAATCCAGAGAGCATCATTAATTGTGGGGTATTTATAGCCCCACCCGATAAGATTACTTCATTATTTGCGTTAGCTATGTGTTTTTTTCTATTACGTATATACTCTATACCTACTGCTTTTGAGCCCTGAAATAAAAGGCGAGTTGCATGAGCATTCGTAGCTATGACTAAATTATTTCGTTTCTTTGCAACCTTTAAATAGCCGGTTGATGTACTTGATCGACGACCATTGCGGGTCGTAAGCTGCAAGTACCCAAACCCCTCATGATTTAGCCCATTAAAATCATTGGTCCGCGGATATCCCGATTGTTCTGCTGCCTTAATAAATGCTTCACATAAAGGGTGAGGGCGGCTTGGGTCTGAGACAGCTAGAGGCCCCCCAACCCCATGATATTCATCTGCACCACGTTGCTGATCTTCTGATTTTCGAAAGTATGGAAGTACATCTTGATAACTCCAACCTGGATTACCCAGTTGGCGCCAATGATCATAATCCTCTCGCTGTCCACGAATATATACTAGGCCATTGATTGAGCTAGAACCACCTAAAACCTTTCCACGAGGTTGGGCGATTCTTCTATATGCTGTTTCTACTTCAGGTTCATTGGTATACAGCCAATTTACTTTGGGGTTTGTAAAATGTTTTCCATAGCCTAGTGGAATATGAATCCAGGGATTATTATCTTTTCCCCCGGCCTCGAGCAGTAATACACGGTTGCGTTCAGAAGCAGTCAGGCGATTTGCTAGAACACAACCTGCACTGCCAGCTCCAACGATAATGTAATCAAATTGATCAATATTCTCTTTCAGTGGAGGTAACTCCTAAAATAGGTTGTTTTCGGTTTTGTTAATTAGCTAAAGGGTAATAGGCTGCCCTGTTTGAGCAGATTCTTCTATAGCTAAAGTCACTTGAAGGGTAAGACGTGCTTCAGCGGGAGTGGCGTGAGGGATTTCTTGTCCGGTAATGAGGTGGTCAAACCAGGATCGTGACTCATTAGCTAAGGCACCCCAATAATCACCTACAGCAAAATCAGCTGCCGATGTTGTCTGCATAAACATAAGATTGATATTATGATCAGGCACGTAGGTATGTGGTGCTCCATTGTCAGTATATAGTAGGCTGTCTTTATTATCTGCATCAAGTAGAATTACGCCTTCGTCTCCTAAAACTTCAAAGCGTGAACTTTGTCCTACCGATGGGTATTTTGCTGGTAGTGCATAACAAATTCCTAGATTAACAATAGCACCGTTTTCAAAGGTTATGATGGCCCAAGTAATGTCATCAACATCATAGCCCATTTTAGCAAATACTTTGCCATGCGAACGAGCAATAACTTCGACTGGGCGGATACCTTCAAGATACCAGCAAGCCATATCAACGTAATAGGTGAGTACGTCCAAAACTGGCGTTGCTTTTGGAGATCGCTCGAGTATTTGAAGCATTTGCGCTCTTGAGTTATAGACTCGTGATTGAATACCTAGTACTTCTCCCAAACGACCCTGTAGGAGTTGTTCTTTAGCTAGCATCCAGCGTCTTTCATGACGGCGTGAATACCCAACCCGAAATTCAGTTCCAGTTCTTTGAGCAGCTTCAATAATGGCATCGGCGTCTTCTAAAGTAAGGGCTATTGGCTTTTCAATAAGCACTGGCTTTCCAGCTTCTAGCGCCTGTATTATTGCTTCTCTATGGTCATGTTCTGGCGTTGAGACAATAACGGTATTAACGTTTGGATGGTTTATCGCCTCAAGGTTATTATCTGTACTAAAGTCAGCGCCGGTACGTTGTGATAGTATGTCGGCGCGATGTTTTTCTTTGTCGGATACTGCGAGGAAATTAACTCCTGGGTATCGTGAAGCTAAACTTGCTCTCAACGTACCTATACGTCCACAGCCGATTACCGCAACCCCTAGATTTTCTCTTTGCATTTATTACCTCCTGCACAGTATGACGACATACGATAAAAGACTATCATATCTTTAAATATGGATCGCTACTTTAATAATTTAATAATTAAGGTGTTAAATATGACTGAAGCAATACAAATCCGGCTGGGAGGCTACGGCCCCCCAACAACTACTCACAGTAGGGCTCTAAAATTTATTGGTGACAGGCTAGAAAAGGAATTTGGTGATTTAGTTGATGTAAAATATATATGGAACATTATGGATTTTGGTTATCTCTCCAGTGATATAATGTGGCTGACGGAATGCGGTGTCCTAACAATATCATATCAGTCGACTAGTTATTTAACTAAGAAGGTTCCCGAACTGGGGTTTGTTGATCAACCATTTCTTTTTCCTAATTTAGCCAATGCTCGTGCAGCTTTTGATGGTGTGCTTGGGAAGCATCTTATGAGATGTATAGAGAGTAAATATAATTTTAGGGTACTAGGGTTTTTCGAGAATGGATTTCGTCATATTTCAAATAGACTGCGGCCGATTAATAAACCCGAAGATTTAACTGGAATGAGAATAAGAATGTTATCTAGTGATATTCATTCCCGTACATTTGAACTTTTGGGAGCTATTCCACTGCAGATGGATCTAACCGAGGCTATTGAGATGGTTAAAGCGGGTACTCTGGACGCTCAAGAAAACCCACTAGCTAATACTACCACATATGGAGTTCATAAATATCATCGTTATCATACTCTTAGCGGTCATTTTTATCTGTCGAGAGGGCTATGGGTTCATCGTAATAGTATTGATGAGTGGCCAGAAGAATTGCGTTCTGGGTTGAAGGA
>Ga0114999_10006846_pt1 | contig 13045 bp, 15 predicted proteins | sample ArcticOcean_MG_C_3_FD_89820 | JGI IMG/M metagenome (GOLD analysis project Ga0114999, IMG submission 89820) | Marine microbial communities from western Arctic Ocean - ArcticOcean_MG_CB8_126 | ecosystem: Environmental > Aquatic > Marine > Oceanic | place: Arctic Ocean: Canada Basin | collected...
ATAAGCGATTTGTTAATATTTATAATTTGAATGATTATTTATTTAATATTTTAAATCACACCATGGTACCATCACACTTAATTTTAGATGATAAGGAAAAAAATGAGGTTAAGCAAAGATATAATGTAACCAAAGATTCGGAGTTTCCTGAAATTTCCAGATTTGATCCAGTAGCGAAAGCCATAGGTCTACGACCAGAAGAACTATGCGAAATTACCCGTTCCTCACCTACAGCAGTACAAACAAAGTATTACAGGCTTTGTTATTAATATCCAAGTATATATATAAATGTCACCGTATTCAAAAACGACGAAACAACAATTAGATGCATATAATCGAACCTTTAGAACCACTTTAAATACAAATTATAAAAATGCTTTTATTCAATGTAGAAAATCCAACATAAATTGTGATACAATGAAAAGTCAATTAGTTAAGGTTCACGATACTCTATCTGATGTGCAAAATTTAGCGGCATCTGTAAAGTCAACGGTTGATAAACAGAAAACTACTGTTTCTACTTATGAAAATAATTTGATAAGTCACAAGCAGGAATTTCAAGACGAGCTGAAAGATTTAAATAGTGTCAATGATTGGCAGCAAGCTTCAGAGACTTTAAGAAAAAACAAAAAAACAAGCATGAAATATGAATACTTTACTTTAGCTTATTATGTTTTAACAATTATATTGGTAATATATTTATTGCATAAACAATACAAATTTTCAGCATTATATTTTCTAGCTGTTTTTTTAGTGATATTATTGGTTATAGCTGGATTGGCTTGGTGGGGGATTCCTTATAATTGATTACTGAATTTATAAAAATACATTTTCTATGACTAGTGTATAGAACATGTCATTAAAGGACTTATTGGGATTATTTGGCGACAAAAAAACAAATCAAAGCGACAATTTAAATGTTAGTCTTCAGCAAGGGGCTAACTTTAATTCAATGCAATCTCGCATTGAAGCATCTGTGGAACCACGATTAGCTCTCATTGAACAAACTACGGAACCAGGACTTGGTTCAATTATAGAAAACTTTAGTGGAAATTCATCAGAAGCACCATTGGCGAAAGTAAATACGGCTGAATATAAGCAATTACAAGAATTAGAAGACAATTTTAACAAAGCGGTATCAGCATATACACAAAAACAAAATGCTTTTATGAAAGTTACAAAAGTAGCGGACGCAGAGTCTTGTAAAGGATGGACGTGTTCTACTAATGGACAGTTTTGTCCACCAGATCGTTCGGGAAGTAGTGGTAGTAGTACTGGTTTTTGCTGTCGTGATGGCAAATGGGTAGCCGGTGCTTGTGAACCAGGATACACCAAAGGTTCAAGGAAAAATGAATTGGATGCCATGTTTAAAGCTTTACAAGCAAAAGCTACACAGCTTCAACAAAAAACAATGGCGTTCCACGGGCAACACCAACAATTAACAGGTGCTGATGGACAACTTAATCAACAAAAATCTTCTACTTTACAGCAACTCACAGACTTACAATCGCAACAAGCTAGATTGAATAGATTAATGACAGAAGGTGACACCTTAAGTGCAATAATTCATGATAATACATTACAAATGAATGCAGCATATATGCGTTATTTTGTTTGGTTGGGTGCAGCAATTACTTTAGGATTAGTAGCCATGCATAGGGCGGCAAAATAAGCCAAATAAATAATTTATTTTTATCTATTATATATAGATAAAAATGAAAGATTTAAATTACTATAATCCATTGACAACAGTAAATGATGATGAACAAAAGACTTTGGAAAAAATGCGGAGGGTATTTAATGCTGCTATAGGAAAAGCCAATACTGCCCAAAATAACACGATTGCCGACTACATGGGTGCCAACGAAAGCAGGCGCTTATGCAAAACCGAATGTTCAAAGGGTTGGTCTACCGATACAAATTCATGGGTTAGCAAAATAAAAACAGATGCTACGCCTACAACAGACACCCCTGCACAAGGATTAGTAGAAGTTACTAATTCATGTAAAGCAGGATGTGATTTAAAATGGCCAAAAACAGTTCGAAATTCAACCGGTGCATTAGGGATTGTCAAAAAACCAGGTTTGTTTATCAGTGGTGATGGTAAAGAACACAATATTACACACTGTGACGATTTGGCCCCATTTGCACCCAAAACTAACTGTGCTGTTTCAGACTATTCTTGGACAAGTTGTAGTAAAGATTGTGGTCCTGGAATAAAGACGGGTACACGAACAATAATAACCGCGCCTCAAAATGGAGGGAAAGCTTGTCCAGAGTTAACGAAAACACAAAGTTGTAATAAAAAAAAATGCACTTCAGTAAGGGTAAGTACTACCTTTGAAGGTGGTGCAGCGGTTGTTTCGGACTACAAATGTAAAGATGTTGGAGGGGACGGTGCATTTTATAATACAGCGCAAAGTGAAGCACACGGAACGAGCAGTGACTGTGGTGCACATGATCAATGTATGATAGAGGTAATGGCAGATTGCAGGGTCCAGTCCCATATGCAAGATCGATGTAAAAGTGCCAGAAACTGGGATGACTGGAGTGGTTTGATATCAAACATTGGAGAGACTGCCTCAAACCACGGATGCTCTTCAACAATCATTCCAACTTCAAAAAAATCTAATCGTGATCCCATGAACAACTATTGGTACAAATGTAGCAGTGGGGATTCTTCTGCTGTCTATAATGCGTCCACTTTAACTGCGGGACAAAAAGCAGAAGCAGCAAGAAAATGGCCAGGAAAACCACCTTCAACCTATGCCTGTGTACAATCTTGTAAAGGAGATTGTGTAAAGGGTGGTAGCGGCGTGATGGCCGAATACTTCACAGGAGGGATGAAGGAAGGATTTGTAGAAGGTTATTCACCTTTGCAAGGTGACTTTGTTAAGGCGTGCGAAGATGCTGGGACTCGGGATGGTAAACGAATTCCTGGAACCATAAAACCTGGGTATTCGTTAGTCGAAGATCGCAGACAAGAGACCGAGTCTTTCAACAGACTAAAATCTATCCAACAGCAAATAAAAAAAAGCATTAATCAAATGCAGTCAAAAAATTTAGGTGCTAATTCTTCATATAAATCGCAAAACATAATTTTGCTTAAAAAATTGGCTAGTTATGAACAAGCAAGTCATAAACTCTTAAAAGCTGGTAGTAATTTAGATACCTTGGGTGCTCAACAATCCGATAGTCTTTTGAGAAAAAACAGTGTTAGTTTGAGCTACTATTCATGGCTCACTTTAGCAATTTCTATATTAGGAATCGCTATTACTAAAATTAAATAATAATAATTTTTTTATGACCTATTATTATATATAATGTCCAAACCAAATTGTCCAGGTTCATCAACTCTTACAGATGATGGAAAAGCATGCGAGGTTAAACTTGATTTCCCTTTATATTGCGGTTTAACAAATGATTCCGTACCAGGCTGGCCGCGATGTTATTCCAATAATGGCAAAGCTATTCAAATTCCGCCAAAACCAGATGCAGCCAGTGGTGGATCTTCTTCTACTGGAACTGGAAAATCCAAATTGCAACCGAGTTGTTCCGATATTTTAAATGTGCAATATACCGATCTTCTTGATAGTATTAATAATATTCATGCTTTCGAAGGTAAATTGTTCGAAGATTTAGAGACGGTTGAAAATGGTGGAGAATCTAGTATGACATCTATAGAAATCAAAGGTAGAATTAGCGATTTAAGTAAATTAAGAAATCAATTATATACAGATTTAAATAATATTCTTACTTCCACTCAATGTAATTTATCTGATAGTCGCCAAAATTTAGCCGATCAAATCGCCATGGTAGATATTGTTAAAAAAGAGTTGGATAATGCTGAAACAGCAATTAAGGAACTTGAAATTATTAGAAACAATCGACGCCGTATGGTTCAAATTACCGATTATGAAAAACAAAGATTCGGATCACATAAAAATATATTTAGAACTATTGCCTTTTGTGGTTTAGGAGTTTTAATCGGTGTTTACTTAGTAAATGCGGGTTGGGGAACAATTGGTAAATTTAGTATTGTTGCTTCTATTGCCATGGGTGTTATCTTAACCTTGGGTTCTGTTTATTACAATTGGTGGAGAAGTGGTATGAACTGGAACAGATTTAACTTTGGTTCATATTCCGCCGCAGCAGGAGGAAGTACAGTGTATGAACATGATGTTAGAGCTTTTGACAAATTATATGATGATACTTCTACAGAATTTTCTCATATTGAATCGCAAGCAAAAAAAGAAGCAGATAAAGCATATGATGCCGGAAAAAAAGTGTATGGAGCTGCAACTAAAGTCGTTGGTTCCGCTGTTAGTCAAGCACAAGCAGGCTTAGATGCTAGTGCCACAAAGAAAACCCAGCACTAACTCTTTTTATTTCTAACTATTATACATTATGACCAAGAACCAACTAAATACTCAAATGAATAATATGATAAATGAATTCAATAAACAAAGAGAGGCGGGATTTATCTGTGATACTAAATGTCAAAATAATCAAACTGTAAGAGATTGGCAGCATAAAGTCGTTCAAAAAGAAGATACTTTAGCCAATGCTTCAAAAAGTTTATTAAATGCTCAAAGGCAACTAGCTAGTTATGATAGTTCTTATAGACCAACATTTAATACAAATATAAACGACATGGCTGAAAAAGAAATGGATAAACTACAAACACAATTTGACACCGCGTATAGCAATATAATACAAGATTTAGATTTTTACGATACACAAATTGCATTCCAAAACTCTCTACTAGATATTAAGCGATATCAACAAAATAAATTAAATGATATATCAGGGAATGTAGAGCGAAATAAAGGTACGGTTGCTGTTAATCGACGTAAAGCTACTTATTATTCCAAAGAAACCAGTGTATTAGATCTAACAATTTCTTATCTACAAATTATTTATTGGACTTTATTTGCCATACAAATCATAGCAGCTATAATGTTGAAAAAGAAAAATGAGGAAGCTATGCTAACAATTGTTTTATTAGCTATTTTCCCATTATATAATACATTATATCCCATCTTGAAAAATTTTACAACAGCGTTAAGCTTATTTCCATCTCCATAATATGTAATTATTAACTACTATTATGGATTAAATATTATTAGGCACGACATCCAAATCTTGTTCAAAAGAATGAATAAGTCTATGACCTTTAAATCGACCGCGTTCACATTTGCCTAATTTGGATTCCATAAAATCATATAAATCTTTCCCCTTTGGCACTTTACCTCCATATAATTCCGTATACCATTCAATAAATTCATTTTGTAGATCTTTTCTTTTAATTGTGCCGCCTTCAACATGAACAATTCTTTCTTCGAAGAATTGCGCAAAATAATCCTGTTGCATCTTATATTTTTGGCTAGCTGCCAAGACTTGGGGACAATCTTCCACCACGCCATTTGTTTCAAAAGCTATTTCCACTAACATGGAGATAAAATATGGCGCCCATGCCTCAAATCTACTATCTATATCTTTTACACATTTAAACTGATATGGATATTTCTGTTTTGGAAATTCCTTCTCATTTTCATAAGGTTTATCAAGAAATTTTGATTCAAAATCACATACACGAATCCTTCTCCAAGTACCATCATCTGTACTTTTAATATCAAACAAATGATTCGTACATACAACTAATGTAAATTGTGGATTAAATGTTATCGTATCACAATAAAGCGCCCTACCAGATAATGGATCTCCACCAGTCAATTCTTTCATAACACCCTCATTTATAGCCATATTTTCGGATGGTTCTTGCATACAGGCATAGCGTATTCCTTTTAACTGTGCAATTTCTGGAGAAGCTCCCCCAATCGTTGTTCGTTTACTAGTAACCAATGTAATTGGTACTGTTGCTTTATAATCACCAAGAGCCATGCTAACCAAATCTACTAACTTTGATTTACCATTACGCCCTGTACCAGTATATATATTAAATACTTGATTTTCATTTGTACCTTTCAAAGATGCTGCCATATGTTGCCACATATACTTATTTAATAAAGGATCTGGAAACAATTGTTTCATAAAATCTGTGATTTCTTTTTTAACCTTCTTGTGTTTTGCATTTCCTTCATCGATTTTTATATATTCAATATTTGTACACAAAGACACATAATCATCCGGTTTTGTCATTCTAAATTCTTTTTTCTCAAAATCAATAATCCCATTAGTAAAGCACAATAGATAAGGATTATTATCTAATTTATCAAGAAATAGCTTATCGAAGAAATGTTCCTTGGCCTCTTTCATAATATTATTCTTATTATTGGTTCTTCTCAAATCTAAACCAATGCCTGCAGTTCTTCCCGCTAATTTCTGCAATTTTTTCATTTCATCATCGTCATCGCTACTGCTTTTCGATTCCGTTGGAGATGGATTTGAATTCATATTTGTCATCCTTTCTACCAGTTCTTTTGCTTTTAATGTGTATTTCAGTGCTAATTGACTAGATAATTTTTTCCTCAATGTTGTACCCGAATCAATCTCACTCCATCTGCCTCCGACCATTTCATACCATATATTGCTCTTAATACTAACACATTTGTATTGATCTCCAAACATTCTATGTAGAATCCCTGCAATATCATAATCCGGTGGTTTCTCATGCTCAATCGTTTTATTAATGAAATAGTCAACCGTATTACATTTAATTCTTTCATATTCTATAGGACTATCCTGCTTGCACCACCACATTATAGATCCTCTTGTGAGTTCACTGCATTTTGTATTAAATTCAGTATTCCACATTGACCAATAGCTAGGAATATCTTGAAAATCAAATTTGTCACTTTTTGTCGAAAACAACATCCACGTTGCAAATAATAACTCGCAGTCACAAGCGTGTAGCGCCCATCCAACTTTTAACCATTCATCAAATTCAGTTGCACGGGAATCTGCCAATGCCATTGCAAATTCATGAACCTCTCGTACCCCATATAAATCATCATTCATTGTTGCTTGTTGCAGATTGTTTTTCACGGCTTTCTTTAACGATTCTATTGTTGTTGGAAGAATTTGATTGGTTGATACTCTATATCTTTTATTTCCGATTCTTATTCTATTCCTGGTTCTTACATTGTTCCTATTTGCATCGCGTTCATCTGCTATATTACATCTCGCCAATACATCTTCTTTCAATTCAAATCTCGCATTATCACTTTTTCTCGCTGAAATTAAATCAAATATTTCATAATGATCAATCGTGTCATCCATCATATCTGTATATTCGAATTCATCTTCTTCGGCATCATATTTCATATTCCAATGTTGTATCACTTCATAAGCTTCATTTCCAGGTTTTCGTGATCCATATAATTGCCAGTTGGTTTTGCCTGTTACTATCCCTTTATCAATAACGCTTTCGTAATCATTTTTCAATGGTAATTCTGAAAATATGTTATCAATTCCTTCCAATATATTTTCACGCAGCATCATTTGTGCCTCGTGATGGAGGTGAATACCTATTACAATATGTATACCGTCTTTGGTTACGTCTTCTAATGTGTTAACATTGGGTTTCTCTAAGATAAATACTGTAAATTCTTCATTGGTTATTGTTACTATTTTTTGCAATTGCCCCAAATATAGTTCCACCAAATCAGATATATGGTCTCTGGTATGCTGTCGTTCATCGATGTCAATGCCATATCTGAAATCTAAATCAATCAATATAGGACCAGCGATAGGCAACTGGGATTCTGTTAAGAACTCTTGTTGTTTATTTACAAATACTTTATCACAATAAACAGTTTTGAAATCTTCCTTATCTTCCTCATTAATTATATAAGCCCCTGCATATATATTTAAATCCCTATCTGGAATCCTTGTATGTGTAGAATTAGTACCACTGCTACCTTTACATTTATGTTCTTCCAAAAATTCAAATAAGGACAAAACTTGGTTACTCATCTTTTCTGTATATTATCATAGATATTTTTATATCAATTTTATTTTTAAGATAGTTTAAATGCTTAATAATATTTAACCGCATTATCCTCTTATATTTTAAAGCTTAATTATAATTATTTAAACATTTCTAAATAAGATTTATAAATATGAGCTCCAATCCAAAATTCATGCCTCCTAAAAATCAGAAAAGACTACTACGTGATGTAGTGAGGCTTATTAAATCACCACTAACAAGCAATGGTATTTATTATTCGCACGACGAAGATAATATGTTAAAGGGTTATGCCGTAATATTTGGACCGGATGATTCATTATATCGATATGGTGCATATATGTTCGAATTTAATTATCCGACAGAATATCCTTTTGTTCCACCCAAATTAAATTATTTAACAAATGATGGAAAGACTCGATTTAATCCTAATCTTTATAGAAATGGTAAAGTATGTCTTTCATTATTGAATACTTGGAAAGGGGAACAATGGACATCCTGTCAAACAATAGAATCAATTCTTCTTAGTTTAGTTGCTTTATTGCACAATGAACCCTTACTTAATGAACCTGGAATTAAGAAAATACATCGTGATTTTAAATCATATAATACTATCATTCAGTACAAAAATTATGAAATAGCCATTTTGGGTGTATTAACTCAAAAAATATTACCGTCTTCATTTTCTGGATTTCTTCCAATCATAAAAAAACATTTTAAGGAACATGAAAAAAATATACTTGCTGAACTTACACAATTAGAACAATCGAAAAAGAATAGAAAAGAGTTTAAAACATCATTATACAATATGGACCTTTCAGCAAATTATACCGATTTAATAGAGAAAATGAAAATCGCATTCAAAGAGTTTTTAAATTAAATTGAAAATAAATATAAAAATACTGTTACTATATATATATCAACTATGCACTTTTGTAGTATCTGCCAAAATATGTATTACATTCGTTTAGACGGAGAAGATAATAACAAACTCATATATTATTGTAGAAAATGTGGACACGAAGATGACACATTAACAGCCACGTTGGATAATATATGTGTATCTAAAACTACTGTCAAAAAAAAAGAAGGTGGTGTGAAACATTTAGTTAATGAATATACTAAATTAGATCCAACATTGCCTAGAGTATCCAATATACCGTGTCCTAATGCAGCATGTATATCTAATAGAGACCATGAAGAAAAAGTTACTAGTGAAGACCAACTTCCTCATGAAGTTATTTATTTGCGTTATAATGACGCTCAACTTAAGTTTGTATATATCTGTAATTTATGCGATACTGTGTGGAAAAGCGCAGAAACTAATTAAATTGAAAAAAGAATAAATAAATAATGTTATATACTAAAATATATAATGAGCGAAGTCACAGAAACTACCATGCCAGAAATTTCACTTATGGAAGCTTCATCTGAAAGTGATATTAACGAACTAACAGATGGAAGTATTAATGAAACTTCTAAAGAAGATACTGACGAAGATGAAACCAGCACTGATGAAGAAGTTGAATCCGAGATGTTGCGAAAATTAGAAAAGGACGCATATGCTGATATTCTATTAGGTTATCATCCTGAGATTAAACAAAATAATTATAATGACATTTTAGCTATGTGCAAAATTGTCAGAGATGCCAAAGGTATTATTACCGATGGTCTACATAAAACAATACCATGGTTAACTAAATATGAACGAGCACGAGTTTTAGGACTTAGAACAAAACAATTGAATAATGGCGCTGATGCATTTATTGAAATTCCTCCTGGAATGATTAATGGAGATAAAATTGCCCTTGGAGAGTTAAATCAAAAGAAGGTGCCATTTATAATAAGACGACCTATTCCAAATGGTGGAACTGAATATTGGCGTTTAGAAGATCTAGAACTACTAAATTCATATTGATAATATATTTGATGAATACCAAATATATTAACGATTTAAATAAATACGATTTCTGGACAAATAAGAAAATAATTTTTTTTGACTCATTTTATGTGTATTTGGAAACATATTCTTACTTTGTATTGTACTACGAGAGGCTATTATTGGATCTGGATAACATCCCGGGCCTGCTTGACATTGTGGAAGACGATTAGGTACCATTAAACCTATTGGTCTATACATTTTTGTATTTGTAGTATTCCAATTCCAACGTCCTCTTTGATTTATGGGAAATCCGTTTGGAAAAACATCAGGATCTCTAGATTTAACCCACCCTAAGCAACAATTAGATTCTTTATAATAAGTTGTATTGTAAGGTGTTGATGCACTCACATCTATAATTCCTTTTTCTTGATTTACATAATAACAATGACACCCCGAAGCATCATTGGGTAAATAACCTTGTCTTGCTGGACAATTGGAGGGATCAGGACTATTACTCATTTAATATATATTAAGATAATCTTAAACACTAATATTTAGTTCTGTTGCCATTTAACATAGTATATCGTTTAGTTTTTTTATTCCATTTAGCTCTGCTCCATCTTCCATATGCAGTATTACCTGGTTGCTTTACAATTTGTGCTTGTCTAAATTTATGCGAATGCTGCGGAGGATGAGGTTGAATAACCGAATTAGAAGGAACCTTTACATTTTGAAGACACAATAGATCTCCAGAAACATCTTTTTCTAAACATTTATCCCAAGGTGATTTTACTACTGTTTTAGTACAACATACACAATTATTTCTATGAGCCATTTGTATTAATAATCGAAAAAAATATTACAAAGTAATTTAAACAATTGATGAGATGAGTATTAAATGACAACTTATCAATCACCCTCTACAGCCATTCCTGTCGGTAGCCCATATCAATCTGCGTTTCCTGTTGTTCAGAACATTAGTGCTGCGCAACTTGAGTGTTTTAGTCTTAGAAGAACCGTTAAAATTCTTTGCGGGATCGATATATTTTTTGGTCTATTATATTCATTTTATAATCCTTTTTTTATAATACCTACTCTAATTGCGGTGGGAGGATACTATGGTGCAAAACATTATAACAGTTGTGCCATACTTACTTATCTTATTTTTATTACTCTAGATTGGATGACTAAATTATCTCTATATATAGCTGATGCCGTTTCTAAAGATCCCAGTTCTGTAAATGTTTCTGCAGAAACATGGTGGTGGATTTTTATAATTATATCCACTGTTGTTGATATATGGATATCAAAAATTGTATATAAATATTGGAGATCTTTGAAAACTATGCCTGTATTAGAAATGACAGAGTTGAAAGAATTAACAAATGTACAATATCATTTTGTGTATTGGTAAATTAATTAGTAGATATCTCGAACACTAATAGGCGACAAGGGTCTCTCCGAAGCGTTCAAGAGATTTGTGTCATATCCCATTTGGTTTAATATCCGGTTATTTTTATTACTAAGTTCTTCCGTAACATCTACACCCAAATTAATAGCTCTGGTAACTATATCTACATCATTCAAACAAATGCCTAAAAATAACATCAACTGTTTATATCCTTCTCCATTGATGTCAAATTCAATATATGAAACTAAATTGCGCGCAGCTGTTTCTTGATTACTCATAATTGATTATATAATTCTTTGTTAATTATATAATCAATTTTTAACATTGCCAATTATTTCCACATAATAAACATGTTACAAATGTTGTCATTGGTTCATCCGCCGACCTAGTTTGCATTTGATAATATGAACACTTTCTTTTTTTGCATTTGAAACAAAAGAATTCATCTGTTGCTGCCGATAAATCTACAACCCCTTCACTCTTATCACGTTTAATTTTTTTGTCAATTAAATATTTCCATTTTTCCGGAAACAACTCTTGGTGTGTCATAAATGCTAATTCGTGTGCTTTGAATTCCTTATTTTTTAATCGTTTTAATAACTCTTTATTTTTAACAGTAGATTTTGCATTTAAATTTAATAAAAGACCTTTAAATTTATCAACATAAATCATTACAAAAGCTTTGTTATCCCATTTTCTCACAATATTCCTGAGATGTGCCGTTTGAATAGCATAATTAAATATGCCTTTTTCTAAATTAAGAGATAATTTCTTTTTTCTAATTATTTTATTTAGTTTCTTTCTAACATTGGTGCGAAATATATCAGCATTGACTATTTTCATATTATTTTAATAAACAAGGAACTATTTATATGCTTATTCAATTTTAATATTCATAAGATTCCTCTTGTAACTCATTATCTGAACCAGAAATTAATGAAGGTATACTAGAATCTGTTTCTTCATCTTTTTCTTCGCTACCGTCATCGTTTCCTCCACCATTTTCTTCGCTACCGTCATCGTTTCCTCCACCATTTTCTTCGCTACCGTCATCGTTTTCTTCATTCTTACCACCCGTATCTTCTTGATCTTCCTCTTCTTCTGTACCTTCTAATGAATCATCTGTATTTTCTTCATTGTTTGAAGGCACCCACTCCTCCTCTTCATCGTCGGAGTCTCCAGTATTAAAAGCTACTTCCCCATCCTCTACAACAAACCCATCTTTTTCATAACCTTGTTTAGTTAAATTTTCCGGATCAACATATTCTTCTTCACTTTCTTCCTCGTTATCGTCTAAATCTTCAAATCCCCCCATTAATTTCTCATAGATTGTCTTCCATTCCTCAAATGTAAAATCTAAACAATTTTCCACAGTGGGATTTTGTTCAGAATGCCTAATAACAACCAATTTCCCGAAATATAAATCACTATCTACTGGAGGAGGCAACTCATATTTATTTTCTGTATTTGCTCTTCCTGTATTTTTAGAATACACTGATACAAAATCATCTTCATTGATTTTCCATGTATGTCGTTTTGCAAAATCATCCTCTTTTCTAAAACCGGCTTTTTTATAAATATTTTTAAAATCGATGTTTTTTTTCCAATCTAAATCGCATAGTGTCCCGTTCTTTTTGATTACAACTATTTTCATTTCTGTTAAATATTTATATAATGGGTTTAAATAGTTTATTCAATTTATTAATATGAGATATTACGCAAATAAAGATATTCCTAATAACTGGTCACAAATGCTTAACAAACAACTAACGGAAACAAAAAAAGAACAATGGATATTAACCCACGAAGGATTATATAAATA
>Ga0114999_10006847_pt1 | contig 13043 bp, 17 predicted proteins | sample ArcticOcean_MG_C_3_FD_89820 | JGI IMG/M metagenome (GOLD analysis project Ga0114999, IMG submission 89820) | Marine microbial communities from western Arctic Ocean - ArcticOcean_MG_CB8_126 | ecosystem: Environmental > Aquatic > Marine > Oceanic | place: Arctic Ocean: Canada Basin | collected...
ACCGAGGAACGCGAGTGGGTTGTGGGCCGCGAGCAGCTCGGGGTAGCTGGCGCCCTCCTGCTGGAGCTGATGAACACGTTCCATCTTCTGGTACTTCGGCTCGTCGGCGACTGGCAGGTCAAAGACGGCGTGGCCTTGGAAGGCCAATGCCGTCTGCAGCAATGTGCTCTCGATCAGCTGCCCTTCGCCGGTGCGTTCGCGGTGGTAGAGCGCCGCGCAGACGCCCCACGCGATTGCCAGTCCAGTCCCGTAATCGGCGATCGCCGTTGAGGTGATGATTTTCGGCGTGCCAGTCTCTGGGTTGAACTTGCCCTCACCCGCAAGCAGGCCCGATACCGCCTGAGCAATGATGTCGTAGCCGGGGCTCTGAGCCAGCGGTCCTTCACGGCCGAAGGCGGTGTTATCGACGTAGATCAAGTCCTCGCGGAGCGCCTTGAGGGTCTCGTAGTCGATGCCCAATTTCACCGGGACATCCGGTCGGTAGTTGATTACGACGACGTCGATGTCCGGGATCATCCGGTGGACGATCTCCTGCGCCTCGGAGGTTTGCAGCGCCAGTACAAGCGACCGCTTGCCGCGGTTCAGGCCCTGGAAGGTCTTCGACTCGCCGGGCATGAACTGAGAGAAGAGGCGCCACGGTTCACCCTCGGGCGGCTCGACCTTGATCACGTCGGCGCCCATGTCTGCCAGATTCTGGCAGCCGAACGGCCCGGCGATGATCTGCGTGAATTCGAGGACTCGGATCCCCTTGAGCGGTCCAGATGCCATCACTCCCCCTAGCTTGCCCGTCGTAGGTCGAGCGAATCATAACGGGCTGGATCGGGGGAGTCTGACGGCGGCTATCAGATACGGATCACAGTCGAGATCAGATGGGGGACTGAGAGAAGCCTTCAGGTGCTAGGGCGTTGCGTTATCGAGCGCGATACCGAGCCAGTGAGCTGCCACCTCGAGCCGCCGCGCGACATCAGGGCTTGTGGTGCAAATCCCAGGCCGGCAGGCGGCTCACGGCTGCGGCGTGTGGGAACCAGGGACCGAGCTGGATCTCGCGCACATCCCTCGTTGCGGGATCGAGCCATCGGAGGGTGCCGCTGCCCTGCCCCGTACACCAGACGCCGCCGTCAGCGGCGGGCGCGACATCGTGCGACCGCGAGCCTGCCACGACCGGGTACGCCTTGAGCGTCGGCTCGAACAGCAGCGAGACAGCGGTGGTGGGTTCGGCAGTCGCTCCTGGTGTGGAGGAGCCTGAGTCTGCGGACGAAGGAGCCGCGGTTGGGGTCGTGGCGGCTGGCGACGCCGTTGCCACTGTGGCCGTTGAGGAAGCTGCTTCAGGGGTCGCGCCGTCCGCAGATTCGCCGTCGGAGCAAACGCCGAGCGCGACGAGTGAGAACACCGCACTGGCAGCGGCGAGGAGGAACTTCCGTGGCACGAGTGGCTTCGCGTCCCGGTGGTGGGAATCGAGCGTGCCTCGCACTCCTCGACCGGAGCGGGCAAGATGCGCGGGCCGAGCGGGCTGTCTGGCCGGCGGCGAGGAGGAAGAAGCACCTCGATGTTGACGTTCAAGCACTACACGGTCGCCGTCCACGACCTCGACGAGGCGGTCGCGAACCACCAGTCACGCTTCGGCATGGAGCCGACCGGCGAGAAGGCCTACAACAGCATCGGGAAGTTCGACTTCGTACCGATGGGCTACAACGGGCAGACGATGCTGCACTTGCTCCAGCCGCGCGAGGACGAGGACAGTCCGATCGCGAAGCTAATGAGCGAGCGGGTGAACCCGTTCAACCCGCACGGCGAGGGCATGTACCTGATGGCGTATGAGAGCGACGATGTTGATGCGTTTTGCGCGCAGATCGAGGAGAACGGTGGCCGCGTGAACCGCGCCCCGAACACGACCAACGCCTGGGTCCACCCGGCTGCCTCCAATTTCATCCTGATGGAAATCTTCCAGAAGTAGCTTTGCCACTTCGATCGCTTGGCTGCGACCACACAGGCATTGCCGGCTGGAGTAGGGTGCGCCTGCGTGGGGGCATCAGGAGGATGGCGCGATGGCTGACGAGCAAAGCGGAACGGACCAAACTGTCTTGGGCGGGCTCGTCCAGGACATCCAGAAGCAGGTCAACCAAGCGATCGGCAAGCTGAGCGGCCCGGGTGAGCAGTTCATCGCACTGGGCGCGGTGCTCATCATCTTCGTTGATGTCTTCGCGGACATCATCCTGGACGAGTGGGGCGTCAGCTATTTCGAACTTGTCCCTGCGTGGTTCGTGGTCGCGGGCGTGATTCTTCATCGTTTCCGAAACGAGGGATTGCCGATTGCCTACCCACTGTTGCTGGTAACTCTCGGATTCATCGCTGGCTTCGTCGAAGTGCACGACATCATCACTCAGCTGCGCAACGATATTTTCGACCGCGACGGCCAGGACATCATCTACGAGATCATCGCCTGGGTCGGCGGCATCCTGATGCTGGTTGGTGCGATTCAGCTCTGGCCGAGCGTCAAGAAGAGTTAGACGCGAAAGCGTCGCTCAGTGGCGGCTCTCGGCAAGCCGTCGCGTCGCTGTCACGATCTTCGCTCCGATCGCTGCATCGCGGTCTCGCGCGCGGCGGTGAGCGCTGACTGCCGCTGCGCTGCTGGCCGTCGGGCTCCTCCCTGCATTCGAGGGTGGCCGTGCGGGGTGCAAGGGGCAGGTGGTATACGCACTCGCTTCCCGCTCGTATCGTCGCGCAGGACGTGAGGAGCGCAGATGACCGTTGCTGAGTCGATTCCCGCCATCGAACTGCTCGAGGTGCTACAAGCACAGGGCGTCACCGACGTCGTTGCAGTGCCCGATACCCACCAGCGCAGCTTGATCACGCTGCTGGATCTGGATGACTCGATTCGATTCATTCAGGCCGCCACCGAGGATGAGGCGGTGGCGATCGCGGCTGGCCTGATCATTGGCGGTCGCAAGCCGGTCGTACAGATCCAGCACGCCGGGCTCTACGCCTGCGTGAACCACCTCCGAGGGATCGCGGGCGACGGCCGCTTCCCGATCGTGTTCCTGATTGGCCTGCTCGGACGCGACCCGTTTCGCGCGCCCTCGGACCACGCGGGCTCGATGGTCGCGCTTGCGGAGCCGCTGCTCGACACGATGCAGGTGCCGCGCTTCCTCCTCGACCAGCGTTCGGACCTCGGGATGATCGGCGCCGCGTTCGCGGTTGCCGAGGAGCGCCAGGGGCCGGCAGCCGTGCTTATCGGGCACACGACGGCTTAGGGGGCCCTCATGACGACTTCTACTTCACGCATCTCGATGGACAACGCGATCGAGGCGCTCGCCAAGCGACGCGACGATCAGGTGGTCGTTTCGACGATGACGGTCATGCGACCGTGGCGGGAGCGAGCGGAGACCGATCGCGATCTGATCTGCGTCGGCTCCATGGGCAGCGCCTCGACCATGGGCCTCGGCGTGCAGCTCGCGAGGCCCGACGTCCCCGTCTGGGTGATCGACGGGGACGGCTCGCTGGCGATGCAGCTCGGGTCGCTGCTCACGATCGGCAACGCCGCGCCGCGCCGCTTCATGCACGTCGTCATGCACAACGGTGTCTACGACACCAGCGGTGCCCAGCCGGTCCTGTCCGAGGGCAATATGTCCTTCGCGGACCTGGCAAAGGGGGCGGGCTACGCTGACGCCGTCCGCTTCGATGACATCGAGTCTTTCGAGTTGGCGATCGACGACCTGCTCGACACCGACGGCCCGGTCCTTGTGGAGCTAATTACGGAGCCGAGCGGCGACTCATACCAGGGCCCCGAGCCCGGCACCTCGAATCAGCTCCCGGAGGACGGGCGTCCGGTCGCCTCAGCACTGGCGGATGCGTGGCCGAAGGTACGCGACAGCCTCGCGGGTGGGGATTAGCGCCGCTGTCCTATGATGTGGCCATGAGCAACAGCGACACGATTCGAGACTTCTTGGCCGCCTTCAATGCGAAGGACATCGACCGTGTGGTGTCGTTCTTCGCGGACGACGCCGTCTACCACAACATGCCGACTACCCCGACCGTCGGGATCGACGCGATTCGCGCCTCGATCGCTGGCTACACCGCGCCGGCGGACGTGATCGACTGGCAGCTCCTCTCGATCTCCGAAGACGAGAACGGCGTCGTGCTGACGGAACGCCTCGATCGGTTCGACTTCGGTGGCACCTGGGTCGAGCTACCGGTGATGGGCGCGTTCGAGCTGGCGGACGGCAAGATCACCGTCTGGCGTGACTACTTCGACATGGCCTTCTTCCAGAAGCAGATGCCGGGTGCGTAGAGCGCCGCGTTCGGTCGCTATCACTAATCAGCTCCCGCTTCGAGGAGGAACACGCCGATGAGCGTGCGGATCGGCTTTGGCCTCGCGAACCTACCGTTCGAGGACGCGCGCGAGCTGTGGCGCTGGGTCGACCTACTCGAGGACGGCGGCGTTGACTCGCTGTGGCAGACCGACCGTCTGATCTCGAAGCAGCCGATGCTGGAGTCGATGAGTTTCATGGCCGCGCTCGCCGGTGCGACCGAGAAGCTGAAATTTGGGATGAATGTCGTCGTGCTGCCGTTCCGCGACCCGCTCGTGCTCGCCAAGCAGTGCGCGACGATCGACTACCTCAGCGGCGGCCGCTTCCTGCCGGCCTTCGGCGTCGGCCGCGCGGTCGCGCCGGAGTTCGAGGGCGCCGGTCGCTCCCCCAAGGCGCGGGGCGCCTGGACCGACGAGGTGCTGCAGTTTTTCGCCCGCGTCTGGTCCGAAGACGACGTCACCTTCGAGGGTGAGCACATCACCTACCGCAACGTCACGATCGAACCGAAGCCGGTCCAACGGGAGTTGCCGATCTGGATTGGCGGTATCTCGAAGGCCGCGATTCGTCGCACGGCGCGCTACGGAACGGGTTGGTTGAGCGGGATTCAAGCGCCCTCGCAGGTCGCGCCGACGATCGAGGCGATTCGCAAGGAGTCTGCCGCGGCCGGTCGCCCGTTGGATGACGATCACTATGGCGCTGGGTTCAGCTACCGCTTCGGTTCGTGGGACGACCCGATCGTGCAGCGGACGGCGGCTGGCCTCTCACGCGTCGCGGACGCCGGTGACCCACGGGCGCAGCTCGCGGTCGGCGACAGCTCAGACATCATCGCCAGGGTCCGCGAGTATATGTCGGCTGGTGCCTCGAAGTTCGTGGCGCGCCCGCTCGCCGAGAGCAGCGCCGAGGTGTTCGCGCAGACGCAGCGCCTGATCGATGAGGTGCTTCCCGTCATCCACGGGTTGGACCAACCGGCCGAATCCGGCATCGCCACCAAAATCGGGATCGGGCCGAAGAGTTCCGAGATCCTCGCACGCCTCGGCGTCACGACCGTCGAGGAGGTCGAGCAGCGAGGGCTGGTCGAGACCTACCTCGACGTGCTCGATCTCGGGGACACCGGCGCGACGGTCAACTTCCTGTGGGGCCTCGAGTCGGCGGTGACCGGGATCCCGTGGCTCGAGATTCCCAAGGAACGCAAAGCCGAGCTCCGCACCGAGGTCGAGCAGGTGCAGGCGGATCGCTAGCCTCGAGGGTGCGTCGATGCGGGGGCGTCGGTGACCCGGATGCACCACGGATGGCTGGTGGCGGCCGTCCTCTTTATGACCTTCGCGCTCACAATCGGCATCACGCAGTATTCGTTCGGCGTGTTCGTCACCGAACTTGAGGCGGACTTCGGCTGGAACCGGGCGGGTATCAACGGGACGCTGACGCTGTTTGCCGTCGGTGGGCTGCTCGCACCACTCGTGGGGCGGCTGATCGATCGTCACGGCGTACGGCCGGTGATGATGGCCTCGTTCGGGTTGCTGGCCGTCAGCCACCTCGCGCGCCCGTTCGTCACGGACCTGTGGCAGTTCTACGCGCTGAGCTTCGTGCAGTTCGCGGCCGTCCCTGGGACCATTATGCTGCCCGCCGGGAAGCTGCTCGCGATCTGGTTCCCGGCCGCTCGAGGCCGCGCGATGGGCTTTTCCTCCATGGGTGCCAACATCGGCGGCGCGACGTTCTCGGGCCTGAGCGCCTTCCTGATCGGGCGGATCGGCTGGGAAGGGACGTACGCCGTCTACGGCGTCATCTTCCTGGTCGCGATCCCGATCGTCGCGCTCGTGATTCGCGAGGATGGTCGCCGGGTCGCCGCGGGCGACCCGCCGCCACCAGCAGCCGAGGGTCTGCCTACGCGGGCGGCGCTGCGGACGCGCGCGTTCTACATCCTCGTGATTTCGCTGACCCTCGCGCAGCTCACCTACCTCTCCGTGCTGACCCAGATCGTGCCGCACCTCGAGAACATCGGATTCAGTCGTGGAACGGCGGCGGCGGGACTCGGCGCGATGGCGCTGTTCGGTGCGATCGGGAAGGTGAGCTTCGGCTGGCTGACCGAGCACGTGCCGAGCCGCTTCGTCGTGATGCTGAGCCTGAGCCTGCAGGCGGCGGGCCTCGCGATTCTGATCAGCGCCGGAGACAGCCGATTCCTCTGGAGCTTCGTGCCGGTGTTCGGTCTTGGCTTCGGCGCGTTGGGCGCCCTGATGACGCTGTTCGTGCAAGAAACCTTCGGCGTCCGCGAGTTCGCGACGATCTTTGGCCTCGTCAACTTCTTCACACAGGGCGCGTCGATCGTGGGACCGCCGTTGGTCGGCGCCTCGTTCGAGGCGACCGGCGGCTACGAGCTCGCGTTCACCGTCGTGGCGGTGCTGTTTGTCGTCGCTGCCGCGATCGTATTCTTCGCGGCGCCGCCGCGCACCGCAGACGCGGCGAAATCCGGTCGAGGCGCAGCGGAGCTGGTGGGCGTGGGGACGGAAGCCGGATGAGCAGCTTCGAGCTGGTGATCTTCGACTGCGACGGCGCCCTCGTCGACAGCGAGACGGTCGCGTTGCCGGTGCTCGGCACGATGCTCGCCGACCTCGGCGTCGAGCTCGAGATCACCGAGGTACATCGCCGTTTCGGCGGCCTGGCGATCGCGCAGGTGATGACGGCCGTGGCTGACACCCTCGGTGCAACACCTCCCGCGGGCTTCCAGGCGGAGTTCGACCGCCGCGCCGAGGAGGCGTTGCGCTCGGAGCTCGTTCCGATCGACGGTGTCCCCGAGCTGCTCGCAGGCCTCGAACTCCCCTTCGCCACCGCTTCGAACGCGGCGACGGTGGAAATCCACGCGAACCTGGGATTCGCCGGGCTGAGCCACTTCTTCTGAGGTCGCATCTTTACGGCGACTGATGTCGAACATCCGAAGCCTGCCCCCGACCTTTACTTGCTCGCCGCCTCGATGCTCGGCTTTGACCCCGCGGTTTGCGCAGTCGTCGAGGACACACCGACCGGTGTCGCAGCGGGCGCGGCCGCCGGTATGCACGTCTTCGGCTACAGCACCCGCAACGCGCGGGCGTGACTGCCTGAGGCCGGTGCACGCTACACGTTCACCCACATGAGTCAGCTTCCTGCACTGATCGAGGGCAGGCGCGGGTAGGCTGAGCCGCGACACCAGATCACCTCGAAGGAGCGGACCATGGAACCGAGCGAGAAATTTCCGATCAGCCTCGGCGAGGCGATGTACTCGCTGCGGGCGATCCGCCGCGTGAAGCTAGACCCGATTCCCGAGGACGATCTGCGCGACATCCTCGATGCCGCGCGACAGGCACCGAACGGCGGCAACGCTCAGCCGTGGCACTTCCTCGCGATCCGCGACGAGCAGCTCCGCTGGCAGTTTGGCGAGCTGTACCGCGAAGCGTGGTGGGCGAAGCGGGCCGACCAGGGAATCCACGGTCCGGCCGACATCGACCCGTCGAATAAGACCACGTTAGCGGCGATGAAACTGTCGGACGAGTTCGGCGCCGCGCCGGTGATCGTGCTGCTCTGCGCGACCGCGCAAGGTGCGATGGGCTCGGTCATACCGGCCGTGCAGAACATGTTGCTCGCGGCGCGCGCCCTCGGCATCGGCGGCACGATCACAACGCTCCACGCGGTCGTCGACGACCGGGTGAAGGAGCTATTCGGTATCCCCGAGGGGATCCAGATTGTCTACGCCGTCCCGCTCGGATATCCGCAGGGGAACTTCGGTCCGGTGCAGCGAAAGCCGCTGGGGGAGGTCGCTTCGGTCGATCGCTGGGACAACTCGATCGACTAACCGTCCGCGGTGTTCGATGCGCCTCTTCTTCGCCGATCTATTGATGACCCTCGGTGCGCTGTTTGGGTTCGCTGCGATTCGATGGATGCCGTTTGCGCTCTGGGCGCTGGGGATCGGCGTGGTGCTTGCCACGGCGGGGCTGTCGTTGGATTGGGAAAGTCGGATCCGGTGGGTCGCCTACCTCGGGTGCGTGGCGATCGGCCGCGATCAGGCCCGGGCCTGATCGCGGCTGCTCTGCTCCTGTCGCTGTCGCTCGTCCCTGGGTGCGTAGCCGGCGACTTCGTTCCCAGATTCGCTGACCCGGGAGTTGGGTCCGGTCCGCCCGCCGACAGCCGCTTCGGCGATCGTTCGCTAGAGTTCGACAAACACCAACATGCGCTGGCTGACACCCAAGCCACCGAGGAGGACCGCATGCTTCAAGACCTAACCGGCCATGTCGCCTGGATCACGGGCGCTGGCACCGGCATCGGCGAGGCGGGCGCTATCAAGCTGGCCGAGGCTGGGTGCAAGATCGTGCTCTCCGGACGGCGTCCCGAACCGCTCGAGGCAGTACGCGCTCAGCTCGAGGCTGCGGGCGCCGAGGTGATGGTCGAGCCGCTTGACGTCTCCAGCAACGAGGATGTCCTCGCGGTCGTTGGCCGGATTAAAGAGCGCTTTGGCCGTATCGATATCGGCGTCTTCAGCGCTGGGATCAACATCAAGGACCGCAACTGGCCGGTAGTCACGCCGGCGCTCTGGGACCAGGTCATCAGGATTGATCTCGATGGTGCCTTTTACTGCTGCAGCGCCGTGCTCCCGATCATGCGTGAACAGGGCGGCGGGTTGGTCATCAATATCTCGTCGATGGCCTCGAAGGGCGTCAGCCCGCTGACCGGTCCCGCGTACACCGCGGCGAAGCACGCGATGAACGCGATGACAGCGAGTCTCCTCGTCGAAGAGCGCAACAACGGCATCCGCGCGACCGCGATCAGCCCCGGCGAGGTCGCGACGCCGATCCTCGACAACCGCCCGGTCCCCGTGAGTGACGAGGACAAGGCGCGCATCCTGCAGTCCGAGGATCTCGGCGAGGTGATCCTCTTCGTCGCGCAACAGCCCCCGTCGGTCACCCTGAACGAGGTACTTGTGACCCCGACCTACAACCGCTTCGCCGCGGGCTAGCCCTACCGCGTCCAACTGAGTCGTTTATTCTCCCGTGGAGTTCCCCATGTCGCTGAAAGTCGTGAACGCCGGCCGCCCGCTTGCCGACAAGAGCATGTTTGAAGACGCGGGTATCGAGCTGGTCGAACAGCAGGTCGGCGCGCTCACGCCGAAGGACGCGTACATCGAACTGCTGCGTGACGCAGACGGTGCGATGATCGGCACGCTACCGCTGACCGACGTCGATGTCCTCGAGGCCGCGTCGAAGATCAAGGTCGTGAGCCGCGCCGGTGTTGGCGTCGACTCGATCGACCTGCCGGCGGCGACTCGCCTCGGGATCCTCGCCTGCAACACGCCCGCGGTGAACACCACCGAGGTCGCCGACCACGCGATGGCACAGCTTCTCGCGCTGACACGGATGATTCGTGAGTTCGACACTGCGGTGAAGGCCGGTAGGTGGAGCAGCGACACCGCAGCGGTGCGCGGCATGGCGTCTGGTCTCAAGCGGATCGCGGGGAGTACGGTCGGCATCATCGGCTTCGGCAACATTGGACGCGCCTTTGCCTCGCGAGTGCGCGGGTTCGGACCGTTCCGTGTCGTCGCGTACGACCCCTACATCCAGCAGACCTCGGCAGACCTCTTCGGCGTTGAGCTCGTCTCGCTGGAGGAACTGCTGATGGAGTCCGACTTCGTGACGGTGCACGCGCCGGCGACTGACGAGACGAATCACATCATTGGCGACGACGCACTGAAGCGGATGAAGCCCTCGGCGATCTTGATCAACTGCGCGCGCGGTCCGCTCGTCGATCCGACGGCGCTGCACACCGCGCTGACGACCGGCGAGATCGCGGGAGCGGCGCTCGATGTGACCGAGCAGGAGCCGATCGATCCCGAGGATCCCCTGCTCACCCTCGACAACCTGATCCTCACGCCGCACGTCGCGGCTGCTTCGTCCGTCACCGCCGTCGAGGGCGGCAAGCGACAGGCGGAGAACGTGCTGATGGTGCTCACCGGCCAGAAGCCGCACGGCCTCGCCAACCCCGAGGTAATCAAGACGATCGCCGTCATGCGCGCGGGCGACCCTGATCGCTGGGAGGGTGTTAGCGACTTCTCGACAGCGCTGGTGCTCTAGCGCATCCCTGACGAATTCGGGACCAAGGTCACGCGTGGGGACCGGTCGCTGAAGCGTAGGATGACGAGGTACCGAGGAGGATCGAGTGAGCGATCAGGAGCGTGTGGTGGCCGACTCAGCGTATCGGGCGTTCGTCAGCTACATCGACAAGTCGCGCGAGTTCTATGACGCTCAGCAGTACGAGCGGCCCTATCGCTGGGCGAGGCACGACGAATCGCCGTTCACACCGCTCGCCAAGCCGCTCTCCGAGAGTCGGATTGGCCTCGTCACCACTGCGGTGAACCTTGATCTTCCCGACGACACTGACACGGAGAAGCTGCCGGTCGCCTCGACGTTCGCCGCCCCTGTGGAGCCGGTCCCGGAGCGACTGTTCACGCAGAGCCGCTCGTGGGACAAGGAAGCGACCCACACGAACGACCTCGACTCGTTCTTCCCGATCCACCACCTGCAAGCCGCGGTCGAGGCGGGGCGCGTCGGGAGCATCTCCGAGCGCTTCTACGGCATCCCGACCGAGTACAGCCAGCGCCGAACCAACGACGCTGACGCGCCAAAGCTGCTGGAGCTGATACGGGAAGACGGCGTCGAGGTGGCGTTGCTGGTCCCGCTCTGACCGGTTTGCCACCAGACCGTGAGTCTGGCCGCCCGACACCTCGAAGCGAACGGGATCTCGACCGTGATCTGCGGTTCCGCTCGGGACATCGTCGAGCAAGCCTCGGTGCCGCGTTTCCTTTTCACCGACTTCCCGCTCGGTAACCCGATGGGCAAGCCCTACGACGAGGATATGCAGCGCGCGATCACCAACATGGGGCTCGACCTGCTCGAGGACGCGCGGTTCCCGCGAACGACCGTGCAGACGCCCTTCTCCTGGGGCGATGACGCCTGGCGATCTAGCTTCATGCGTGTCGACGACTCGAACCGTGAACTGCTGCGGCGCGCAGGCGAAATCCGCAAGAAGCAGCAGGCGCGCCGCAAGGCTGAGGGCCGCGTCCGCGCAGAGTAGCGCCTAGCTCTGGGCGAGCCGCTCGCTCGCAGGCCAGACGCCCTCGACGAGGTCCGCCTCATCCATGCCGGGCCAGGGCGGCATCGTGACGCCGATCGCGCTCAGTGGTCCGCCGTCGCCCGCGCGGAACTGGAAGCTCGTCCCAACCGGGATCGTGACGCACGTCCCCGGCCCGACCTCGACGGTCTCTTCGTGGCCTCCGAGTCGCCGCCACATCTCCCCACGCCCTTCGAGGAAGAACCAGATCTCCTCGACCGTTCGGTGCGCGATCGCCGTCGAGGCGCGCTCCGTCGCCAGCTCGAAGTGCGCGATGCTGCCGCCCGCTCGCTGCAGCAGGACACGCACGTCGGAGCCGTCCGGCGCGACGATCGTCGGTTCCTCGGGCAATTGCATCATCTCGAATGTCACGGGCAGCACCTCCGACCTCGAGGCTACTCGTGAAGGAGGAGGGGCTCCGCGTGGAAGAGGATCGTCCAGCGCGCTGGTCCGCGAAGCGTGGCGGCGAGCAGCCGTCCATCCGCTTCGACATGCCACGAGGTGAAGATGTCGGACCAGGGGTGCTGGGTGCATTCTTCGCCCACGCAGGTCCGCGCAGTCGCCTGCTCGAGGCACGCCAGCAAGCGGGTAACGTTCTCGGATGCGTCCTCGTCGGAGCGATGAGCGAGTATCACGGTCGTGTAGGCTGCCCCAGCTTCCCACCCCGCGCCGAGCGCGAAGGCTTCGTACGGGCGGAGTCTCGCTTCGGTGTCGGCTGGGTCAGACGCCAGTGCTGGGCTCTGCGGTTCACCGCGGATCACGACCGCGAGCAGCGACCAGCAGTCCCGCTCCTCGGCGATCAGACCTATTGCGTCATTTTCGAGGACCGTGCGGCGCTGAAGACGCGCCTCCAGCGCCGCACGGAATGGCTCTTCGTTGAGCTCGAAGAGGATGTGATTCTCGGTCAGCACGATGTGCCCGCCTCGGCCGAGGTTGTCGAAGATCGGCGGTCGGAGTCGGTCCTCAGGGGCCAGCGCGAGGCCTTCACGCCAGCTGTAGTAGCTCTGCCTCAGGTGGTGATTCACCGTTGACTGAATCACCACCTGGCAGGCTTCGATGCGTGCGGGAACGGCGCGGGGATCGAAACGGCCGGCGACTAGACTGATCGCGTGAGGGCCGATCTCCTCGGTAGTGGGTCCGGAGAAGACGGCGCTCGTAAGTGCCCGATCGATATTGTCGATTGAGAACCCGAAATCGACTTCCCAGTGATTCACAATCTGCGGCAGGGGAGAGCCGCGTTGGAACCGAGCGGCGCGACAAGCCTGAAATTGCTGTATTGCCACGCAGTCGCGGCGATCCGCCCGAGCGGTGGGGTATCGGCGGCGAGCCCATCTGGTGCCGGAAGAGCACGGACCGCGTCGTAGCCCATCACCCAGATTTGGCAGCGATACTCGGGTTCGTTCGGCACCCAGTAGAGCATCTCGACATACGAGGTCGGCTCATCATCCGAGCCGAGGCACGCGCCAGCGGCGAACACCGTGGCGAGCGCGAACAGTCCGAGGAGTAACATTCGACTTACGAAGTCAGTATATCGTGAGTGTTCTAGTGTTTCGTTCCGACGAGCACATAGTGGCTGCCGCCGCGCTTGCCATGTGCGCGGATGCGATGCGT
>Ga0114999_10006848_pt1 | contig 13041 bp, 15 predicted proteins | sample ArcticOcean_MG_C_3_FD_89820 | JGI IMG/M metagenome (GOLD analysis project Ga0114999, IMG submission 89820) | Marine microbial communities from western Arctic Ocean - ArcticOcean_MG_CB8_126 | ecosystem: Environmental > Aquatic > Marine > Oceanic | place: Arctic Ocean: Canada Basin | collected...
CCCAAGAAAGCGGAGAAATTGATAGGGATCTCGGGGTCACCGACTGGGACGATTACGAAGAAAAAACCAATGTGAGATCTAAGAAGGCAGCTATATCTCAATCAAAACAAAAGGATTTATTTCGAAAACACGCGGACCACCAGTGGCTATCGTCACTAAACACGGTGCACTGGGCTATGGCAGCACGTGCTGATCCCTACTCCTTGTCCAGTCTTGGCTCAAAAGACGAGCTTTCCGCAACTATGAGCCTCCCAGGCGAATCGCTAAGACCATATGGTCGAGGACAAGTCGGCCTATGGATTAAAGGTCGTATTACTTGGGCCACAAATCATCAGGATACCACGTGGTCAGGAACACAAGACGATTACAGTTATACCCAGCAGCAAATTAAAAGCTCAGGACGCAATAAACGACCAATGAACATACAATGGCAATTTGCAGAGGATTGGGCAGATGTGTTAGAGTCCGGTGAGATGTCTGATCGAGCTAAGAAGAGCCTTCCTGTCCTTGGGCCTGAAAATTGGAATCCTGCGACACTTGACTCAAATGAAGCATTGGTAGATAACTGGAAAGCGTATACGGTAGTTGTTAATACTCCAAATGCAGGAGATTATCTCGTAAAGTTAAAAATCAACCCAGATTTGAGAAAATGGTTCAGGCCGGTAGAAGGCCTTGCACGCAGTTACGGAGTGCCGGTTGTTTCTGCTGGTAAGTCCCTAATCTTACCCGCGAATACGACACTGAAATCTTATCTTAAAAAGCTGGGGGCCAAATGAGGGTTCTCCGTGAGTACATAAGTGGGTTGTTAGCTGAATTTCGCCTCTCAGATGCAGTTCCTCCTGCTGAGTTGAAAGAGCAGTTCATGGCCTTTATGGCTGAGTATGAGTCTCTTTCCAAGCATAATCCCCTAGGCTTTCCTGGTGATAGGTATTGGTACATGGGTGAACTTGAGGGAAAGCACTGTCTTGTAATCACAAATCTAAAGATATGGGACGGTGCTATCGATTTTAACACAATTCAAACAGTACCCCCTGATGTGTGTGAGGCCAAGGGGTTTGCCTCTAAAGTGATGAATCAGATTGTTGCCTTAGCTGATAAACATCAGGTTCCAATGTCGCTCGACCCAATTCCTTTTGGACAAAAGAGCATGGGAGAAGAAGACCTCAGATCGTGGTATGCTAGCGCAGGCTTCAGCCCAGACGACGAATATGGCGGTGAGTGGAGGAGGTCCCCACGATGAAATTACTACGTGAGTACATAAGAGCTTTACTTAAAGAAGATCCAATGGGTTTTGTCCACGATCTTGCTGCATCCGATAATTTCGCCAAAGATTTCTTTGGCGGAAAAATTGATAAGGCAATGGGTCGTGATATCAAACGTGCCTTTGCAGACCATGCGGATCATCAATGGCTATCGACCCTAGATACAGTTCACTGGACAAAACAAACTTATGCCTTGGAGGACTTAGCCGGCCAAGGAAAAGATGAACTCTCTACGACGATGGCACTGCCAAGTGACCCACTGCGCGGTATCCAGATGTTTGGTACCGAAGAAAACTTTGGTGTGGGTCTGTGGATAAAGGGAAGAATAACTCTGGCGTCTGACCAGCAGGATGCAATTTTCTCAGGATTCCACGGAGACTACGGCGCGCCGGTTGAAGGATCTGAAGAAGAGGTTGCGCATAGAGACAAGTCATCAGGACGAAATAAGCGGCCAACTATGTCAAAGATGTACAAAAATTATGGACAGCTCGAACGTGGTAATGAGTATATGGAAAAAATGGCAAGAAATATCCCGTATGTTCTTGATCAATCTACATGGAATCCAAACAGCAGTGATTCCACCAACGAAGCGCTAGTTGACAACTGGAGACCTGTCGCGCTCGTGGTCCACGGAGCAGTGCAACGACTCGCGCACAACGTTACCAGCGGTGAGGTGGATCGAAGCGAACTTGCTGGTCAACTTTCACATCTTTTCAAGGTAGCTGAGAAATTCGACATACCGATTGTAAACCTAAATCGAGAAGAGCTTTGGAATCCAAAATGATGAATAAGCTTAGATCGATGGGTAAGTTGGTGGAACTATGAATCTTCCAACTGGAGGTGATTGTTATCAAGCTGCCGGCAAATATATGATGGACAAGTGTATGCTCGGAAGTTGTGATCTAGTACTGGTTCATGGTGAAGTGGCCGGACAAGGACCCATGGAGGGGGTGACCTTCGGCCACGCGTGGATTTTAGATAGGGGCATGGTGATAGATAGATCAAATGGTAGAAATGTCCAAATGCCTCAACCGGTTTATTATGCTGTTGGTCACATTAATGATATAGGAAATACACACGAATATTCGTGGGAAGAAGCACGTCGATACATTTTAGAGTACGAACACTGGGGCCCATGGAACCTGGCGACGGAGAGCGGATTATGAAAAGGGATCCACAAATATTCACACGCGCCAACGTTCAGGATGTCCCGGTGAGTGCTAATATTTTGGATATCATAACACAGGAAGAGCTAACCGAATCCTTGATGCGTAAGTACATAAAAGAATTACTAACAGAAACTGTCTGGGGTGAGGAGTGGTTGTCACCCGAAGTGGTGCTGTTTTTGATCGGTGCTTATGCAGAGGAGAGTTCAGTCCTGGGGAGACTAACATGGGAATATGGAAAATTACCGGGTCGAACGTGGGGAAAATATGTTAATATACAACGAAAGTTGTATGTGAATAAGACCAAGACGAAGAACATGTTCAAGCAACAGGTTTCTACTATACTTCATGAAATCCAACACTGGAACCAGCATGTGCAGTGTTCACTTGAGGAAAGGAGCCCAGCTGCCCGAAGTCGATACTCTGATGATCCTGCCATGGCGGTCACACATGATTTTAGTGCGATGTGCGCACGCAATAAATGGGAACATGGATACTGGAAGTCTCCACATGAGATAGACGCACGAAAATTTGCGGCGGATAATCTTCAAGACGCGTTAGAGCGGGCTGGTAAATTTGTTTCCGGAAAGATTGAAGTGGAAGACGTGGGTGAGGCATGGGATGATATTCTAGATGAGCTCACTGAGCATGATGTAATCACACATGTCATGATTGGTAAAGAGCTTCGTGATTATGATATGAATACTCCGGAGAATATGCAACTCGCTGTTCGGAAGTTGAAAGAACTTGGGGTGGAAGTGAGATGAATCTCCTCCGTGAGTACATAAGAAGCTTATTGGCCGAAGAGACAATAGCACTCGGTCAGTGTTATCCTCACACTGTTGAGATGGCGAAGGGAGCTCATGGTGAAGAGTTTTTTGATCTATCAAAATTCAAGGTGGTCCACGGAAGGATAACTGACAAGTTCTCTGGCGAGTCTGTATTACATGCCTGGGTTGAAAAGGGTGACACTGTGTTCGACTGGCAGTCTAGTTTCACACAACCCGATGGTGTGCCAAAAGATACGTGGTACGATTTACGACAACCTGAAATGCATAACGAATATACAGCCGAGGAGACCGTAGTAAATTGTATCAAGATGGGTCAAAAGGGACCATGGGAGGACAGGTGAGTCTCCTCCGAGAGTATGTAAGGGGATTGTTGACTGAGTCTAGATTTAAACAGATGACAAAGGCCAAATATAGAGATTTAGATGGGTACCTCGCTTCGGCTCCGTTTATGAGAGCTGATGCTGGAAGCGGAGATTATGAATTCGACGATAACGATGATCATCGCTATCACACTAGTGCATCGATCCAACTTCAGAAAGATCTTAACGATTATTTTGATCGGAACATGGGTAATGTTGTGGTCTCTGCAATTGTTACTGTTGATGAATCTATCACACCAGCAAATGCAGGGCCCCGTGCCGTAGTCAAAACTTCCGACTATCATTTCAAGGACGGGAAGCATCTCGTCTATGTACTGATGTCTCAACTGGGAGATGGTCTAACTTATGCAGATTCTTTTGGTAAAGGTTCCACATCTCGTTTGGCTCAGGTCATACGACACGAACTTCTCCACATGAATCAATTTTTGCAGTTTAGTGAAGGGAAGCCGACCGAAGAACTTTATGATGAGTTTATAGAAGAATACAGTAAGGCACGATCGACCGGATGGAAGGATGAACCTTATCACACGTTTGACATCGGGTTTTCGGAGAGAGAAACATTCGCTCATCAAATTGCTGACGAGTTGGTTGATGAACTAGGTACTACTGATGCCAAAGAGGTACTTGACCAAAAGGGGGGCATTTCTCACGATCGACTTAGAAAGCATTCCCCGTCCTACGAGATAGTGACCAAAGACCTCCAAGATCCAGATACAGAAGGGGTTTTGGATATGCTAGCACGCGCTCGATCTTATGTCATTCAAATAGGAAGGCTCAGATGACCCTCCTCCGCGAATACATAAGAGAAGCGATCGAGTCTGCTCCGGTTCGAATGAGATTGGATATGCCAATTCCTGCCGATCTGCGTGCCATTCATGAAATATTCCAGGACACAGGACAGGAATTATATATTGTCGGAGGCGCCGTCAGGGATGTCCTGCTGGATAAGACCCCCAAGGACTACGATCTCGCCACAGGAGCCACTCCAGACGTTGTCCAGGACATCTTAGGTCAGGATCCAAGTAACAAGGTGGACCTGACAGGAAAGTCCTTTGGGGTTGTACGTGTGTGGACTCCGGGCGGTAACGAATATGAGATCGCCACATTTCGGAGGGACATCGGTTCCGGTCGCCGCCCCGATGCAGTGGAGTTCACCTCTATCGAGGATGATGTTAAGAGGAGGGACCTGACCATCAACGCCCTTTTCTATGACATGGACTCCGGCGAGGTGGTGGATTATGTCGGCGGTATAGAGGATGTAAAATCGGGCGTGATCAAGGCCGTCGGTGACCCCAAGCAGAGGTTTGGGGAGGACAGGCTAAGGATACTAAGGGCGGTCCGCTTTGCTGGGAGGCTTGGATCCGATCTGGATCCTGAAACCGAGAAAGCCATCCTGCAGGATAATGATCTGTCGGGTGTCTCCCCGGAGAGGATAAGGGATGAGGTGGTCAAGGGCATGTCACAGACCCAGGATGTTGGTCATTTTTTGGGAATGTTGGCCGATCTGAATCTCTACCCACAGGTCCTTCCCGATTTGCATGTGAATTCAGGTACCGGGACGGACAGCAGGGATGTTCCGGTTCAGTTGGCACTCATGTTATCCGATAATGATCCGGATCAAGTTCGATCGGTCCTTCGAAATATGAAGTACACCAATGATGAGGTGAGCGCTGTCAATTTCCTAATGAGATTTCCTAATATTACCCGGGATACTGCGCCGGGAATGAAGAAGGAGTTCAATAGAATTAAATTGGATCCAAACAGGTTGGAGGAATTTGGTCGCTCTGTCGGAGTTGAACAGAGGATCATTCCTGCATTTCTTAAGTTTGTTATTGCGTCCCAGGCCGCGGACCCTAGGGATCTCATGTCCCAGGGGCTTAAGGGACCTGAAATTGGAAGTGCCATACAATCAGCAGAAAGCGAGGCATACGCGAAAATGTTAGGTGAATTACGCAAGTATGTAAAAGGCGTTTTAATTGAAACTGTAATTACAGGTCGAAAGCTTGATAGGTACACGACCGTTATTAGAAGGCATGTGATAAGGGCGATAAAGGATCCGGAAGTCCGTGAGTATTTTAGTGACACCGGTGCTGCGATATTTAAATTACAGGATGTTCCGGAACTTAATGATATTGATTATCTTCGAGACGTGATAATCTCCATGCAGGAAGGTGATGCATACAGTGCCAGTGCTGCCTATGAATTTGATTTGGACGCCACCCCTGAGCAAAGAGAAACATCAGACCTTAAGGTTAATTTAGTTTTACCCCGTGATTTTAAGGATCAGACATTAAGTTATATTAATGAAGAATTAACTGACGCGCTTCGACATGAGTTGGAACATTCCGGACAGGACATTGATGAATTAATGGATTGTATCAGTAATTTGACCGCCGCGAGTGATATCTGGAAATCATTTAAGAATGCCACCGAGTATTATCTCTGTCCCACCGAGGTAAAGGCCCATGTGGCAGGTTTCATGAAGAGGGCAAAATCTAATAAGGAGCCCCTACCGGATGTCATTGATTATGAACTATATAGGATATACCAAACTGGACTGGATGCAGGTCACTCAGAGGAAGGCCTCCATGAGCTTATGACTATGATGAGGGAAACATATCATCAGTATGCGTTGCAACGGTATCCAAATATCAGATCCTATAGCACTCAATAAAGTTATTTTCATTTTGTAAATGTGATTAATACAATTATTTGTTCGCTTCTATAATTTAATATGAGGTGAATGATTATGTCTTGGAAACCACCAATATCCCCGCACGATCTAATTCAGGAAGATCTCTGGTCATCATGTTATTAGATGAGGAACGAAAAAATGCCTGAGGGTCCTGAGGTACGTCGCCAGGCAGAATCATTGGCATTGAGAATATCTGGAAGGGTATTAGAGGGAATTGAAGTCATCTCCGGCCGATACATAAAAAAGCCTATTGATGGATTGGATCTATTAAATGTAAAAATGCCAATTAAAATTATTGGTTCAGGAGTTCATGGAAAATTTATGTATTTTTTATTGGACGATGCAATTTCTTTTTGGTCAACATTGGGTATGACAGGCCAGTGGTCTAAGAATAGTAGTAAGCATACACGAATAAAGATTACTTTAAATGATGGCGAGATATATTTTAATGATCAGCGTAATTTTGGAACTATTAAGATAGTTCGTGATAGAAACGCGCTATTACAAAAGTTGAATTCCCTGGGACCAGATATGTTAGCCGAAGATGTTGGAGATGATGTTTTTATCGCCCAATTGAGAAAGAAAAATAAGTGGTCAATCGTAAAGGCGATTATGAACCAGGATGTGATCGCCGGTGTTGGAAATTATATAAAAGCTGAATCCTTATGGCTGGCACAGGTGTCACCTTTTCGTAAGATTGATTCGCTATCTGACATGGAATTGATAAATTTGAATCGTGCTATAAAACAAGTGTTGCGTGAAAGTTATAAATCAGGTGGCGCCACGATTTCAACACATAAAAGTTTTGATGGCCTAGAGGGGGATTTTTCCCATAGGTTTATGGTGTATGGACAAAAGACAGATCCGGATGGTAATGATGTCGTGCGACAGAAAACGGATGATGGCCGAATTACACATTGGGTACCACATGTACAATATTAAGGAGAGAAATGGAATCACTAGTATTATCAGATAACGCAATCGCACAGATTGCCAAGCTTTTACAGGTCGCAATTTTATCAGGTACAGATGTTGTTGATCACCTGAGAATGCTTCGTTTAAGTTTGGACGATGGCCGGTTAGTTCCGGATAGCAAATACCTGGAGACCTTTGAAAATCAATTAGAATCAATGATGAAGGAGCTCCAGGAGGCAAAAACTGTGCCTTCAACATAATATGAACGATAAGCTAAATATGATGTTTCACCTGCGTGAGAAATTTATGCAGGCTATTCATGAAAAGTATCCTGATATTCATCCTGAGTGGCCTGTAAATTTACATGATAAGAGGTCGCAGCAGGTGCTAAGGGATACGGCTCTTAAGGGTGTCGAAGAGATGTTTGAGGCTTTGGGGCATCTTAAAAATTGGAAGCCCCATCGCTCAACAGAGATCAGGGAGTTTAATAAGGACGATTTTCTAGAAGAGGTCGTAGACGCATTTAACTATTTTTTTTCCCTCCTCGTGCTTACGGGATTTAACGCGGATGATCTTTACAACGCTTATGTCAAGAAGGATGAGATCATTCATTCGAGACTAAAGCAAAATTACTAGCTTAAAATTCTTACAATTGCGAAAAAGTGAAAAAGTGCCCCAAATCCGGAAAAAATATGCCATAATGCGTGGTAGTAAGGCTTTTCGTCATATGAGTAAAAATAAACGCCAACCATGTAGGTTAATCCTCCTAAAAGTAGGAATTCAATTGATGCCTGATCTATATTGATTAGAAGTTCATTGGTAAAAATAAGGAATGACCAACCCATGACACAGTATAACAGCGTTGAGAATCGTGGCCATTTACCGAGTGATGTTATTTTGTAGAAAATTCCCAAAATAGCCAATGTCCAGATTATTACAGCGGCTGTATTACCTAATTTTCCACCAACGCCTACTATGAATACTGGCATGTAATTTGCTGCAATCATTGTAAAAATTGATATGTGATCCAATAATCTTAATTTTTTTCGATTATTTTCTAATCTGCATAAATGATAGGCACCTGATATTATAAATGTTGATAAAGTAAAGAATAGATAAATTAAAAATATGTGCCCTGAAAATGAACCAGTGATTATTTTTTGAGTGAGCGTATCAAATCCAAGTGCACATAGGAGTAAGAAAAAAATCAAATGAATGATTGCGTTTATTTTTTCTTCAAACACTTCTGTAATAAGGTGACTATTCGACACTTGGGTCATCCTTTAACAGTCCCGGGACTGCTACATTATTAATTATAAAATTTTGTTACTTTCGTTCGTCTCTAATTGAAATTTTTATAAAATTTCATGTAAAATTTCTTGTGTATTGGTAAATTTATATTATAAAGTAGATTGAGTTATGGATTTTAACACAGCATTGATATTTCAAAAAAGCTTTTCTAGCCTATTTTTTGATTCAGAACAATTAACACAACAGGAAAAGGAAGAAATAACAAAATCATTCGTCTTGGCCCTTCACTCTGAGGCGTCGGACTTAATTTCAGCTGTAAATTTTAAGGATCACCGTAAGGTAAAAAATCCTGTAAATCGAAATCAAATTCTCTATGAAAGTGTTGACATCATTCGTTATGTCTTGGCTATTTTAAATCTTTGGGATTTCAACGCGGAGGAATTTGTCCAGGCTTTTAGGGATAAGGATTTATTTCTCAATATGCGACATGGACTCCAGCGTTGCACCTATAATAATCAGCCGGTCGTGATCGTTGATATGGATGACGTTCTTGTTGAGTTTAGGAGTGGGTTTAACCAATGGCTAAAAGATGAAAAGGGGGTTATAATTCCTAAAAATAATCCAGAATATTATAATACCACAGCACTCCTTGAAAAAGGAATTGTGCCTGAGGAGGCTTTTCAAGAATTTGTGGACATTCACGGGTTTGGTACATTAACAATGAACTCTGAGATGGCTCAAGTACTAAAAAAGCTGCAAGACGACGGATTTTGGATTCAAATCTTAACGGCGCGCCCATATAATGATTTGACGTGCAGGTATGACACTTACGCTTGGTTAAAAAGTAATATGGTAGATTTTGATTCTATTGCTTTTAGTCCTGAAAAATATCGATGGCTTTTAGACCAACAGTTTTTTGTTGACGGAAAAGTTGTATGCGCGATTGATGATTCAGCTAAGCATGCTGCTGAGTTTGCCAAGCACGGTATAAAGGTGATTTCACCAAACTTGTCTTATAATCAAGAATTAAAGAATATTGAGGGTGTGGTGATGTACTCCTCGCCTTCTGAAGTGTATGATTTAGTACATTCCCTTGCGAATTAAATTTTGACCTCCAAACTAAAAGGAAAATAAGTAAATGGTCGCACACAATAACGGTTTTCAGCATATTCAGGTAGAGCTGCTTGAATCGCCCAGTTGCCCCTTTGAGACATTCTGGACATGGTTCAGGCAGACTTGGTTAAGTCTGCATAATGAAGATTATGATCCATCAAATCCTGAGCATGTGCAAGCCTGCCACGATGTCGCGAGCCGGCGTGCTTTACCCACTCCTATGGAGGCTCTTAATATGCAATTTAGGATTTGGGGAATTTCCCGGGTGGGATTGGCACAGATTACCAGGGGTAGGGTTGGATGGGCATACAATGTTGAGTCACAAATGCCCCAGCACTTAAAGCATGCGGTAACCATTCCAAAAAATGTTTATGAACATCCTGAGTTTGGCTCACGGGCCCATGATCTCACTGCCAAGTTACAGGAACTTTACGATGATATGTATGATGCCGGTATCCCCCCGCAGGACTGTCGCTATTTAACAATGCACGGCCAACAGACAAGCATGGTATTAAATGTTAACTACGCTGCCCTTTTAGGATATTTTGCTCGCCGGTGTGAGAATGGTCTAACTGATGAATTGAATTTCATTGGTCGACTCATGAGACATGCCCTAATTAAGGCCCATTTAAATTCAGAGGACAAAGATAAGGTACGAGGCTCAGGCTGGTCATTTCTTATTAATAAATTGGAGGCTATGGGTGGTGACAATGTCTGTCTAAATAATGACAAGGTGTTTGGTAATACCGGCCGCTCGCCCTCAGCAGGTGAATGGGTTCCAAATTTAGTAGACGGTACCTGTGATTATGATTTCTCTAAGTCGGCTTGGTTTCTTGAATTACAGGAGTTGCCTGATCACTTACTTTTTCCAGGTGAAAAAGAAATGGTTAGCGATTTTAAGGCAATTGGTTTCCGAGGTCGGCTCAGCAAACTAAAGGAAAACGAGAATTGATCGAAAAATCCAGGCCAACATATCAGGGCTGCCAAAAGGTTATTATTTTTGATGGCCCGGACGGTTGTGGAAAAACGAATATAGGCCAGGAAATTTCAAGAATTACCAATATTCCATATTACAAAAATCACGATGAACATCGTTATTTTGAATCTGACCCATCATATTTTATTTCTGCTGTTAGATATGTGGACCGTTATTTTACCGGTTATCTCGAAACATCAGGTGCTTCGGTAATTTTAGATCGTGCCTGGCCTTCAGAATGGATTTATTCTAAAGTTATGCAGCGTGAGACAGATTATGAAGTACTGAGAGAGCTTGATAATCGCCATGCAAAATTAGGCACATATATTGTAATTCCATTTCGTACCGATTATAGTTGTGTTACAGACACCTATGAGGTCTTAGAAAAGAAGATTGGTGTTATTGATCAATTATATATTGAATTTGCTAAATGGAGTAATTGTAAGATTCTTAAGTTAAATGTTGATGATGAGAATCTTGAGAGAGAAGAAGCAGAAGTGCTAAATTTTATTCAGAATTAAGCTTACAATTAAGCAGGAGAAAATTATGAGCCAGATGAAGGTTTACTTGGCAGCTGGTTGGTTTAACCCAACACAGGCAGCTGAGCTTGATAGGTTAGAAGAAGTGTGTGATACTCGAGATTGGATTGATTTAGCCAGTCCTCGAAGAATTTTTGTATGTCCGCCTGATGCCCCAAAAGAGGCCCAGGATGCTACTTTTGATGGAAATCTCCATCACATTAAGACTGCAAATTTTTTAATTGTTAACACACGTGATAAGGATATTGGAACCATATGGGAGGCCGGCTACGCGTATGCAAATAATGTTCCAATTGTTTATTTCTGTGCTGGGTTATCAAAGGGTGCGAAATTTAATCTTATGCTCGCAAGGAGTGGAGCCAAGGTTTGCACATCGTTTGAAGAATTAGAGGATTATCTTGATCGGTGCTTCAACGCGGAGAATATTTTAAACGAACCTTACAGCGACGCAATTGAATAATGAGCGATAATATTTTTGATAAGATTAAGCCACCGGATCGTTTTGTAGGCTTACACGCACATAGTCATTTTTCAACCTATGATGGTTTGGGATATCCACAGGACCACATTGATTTTGTTCTACAGAATGAGATGGACGCCTGGGCCCTTACAGATCATGGGAATGGTAACGGCCTAGCACACGCCCGCGCGCATACTAATATATTAGCCGCGAAGGGCCAGAAATATCGCCAGCTTTATGGTGTTGAGTTTTATTTTGTTCCGTCATTAGAAGATTGGAAAAACGAGTATGGAGCTCATCGTCAGGCGATTAAGGATGCAAAAAATGCGAAGGATCAGGAAAAGTTAGCAACTAAAAATATAGTTGTTGATGCTGAAGATGAGGTGGAGCAGGGTGGTCACATCATTGAGGATGAGGATCAAACTAAGCGTGATAGGGGTGACAAGCCTGAGTGGAAGAGGTACTATCATTTAGTCATTGTTGCCAAGGATAGAATTGGTCTACAAAATCTGTTTACATTAGTTAAAAAGTCTTATAAGCATGGTTTTTACCGATTCCCGCGTATTGACTATAAACTGCTTAAGGAACATGCTGAAGGATTAATTGTGTCAACGGCATGTGTCGGTGGATTGGCATCCGGATTAATTTATCGCCAGTTTTCAAATTTACGTTTTGATGAATTGACGCCTGACTTAATGGATGATCCGGCCGTTAATTCAACAATTATGAATCGACTTGAAAATATGACGGATCGATTTGTTGACTGTGTTGGCGAAGATAATTTTTTTCTTGAGGTCCAGTTTAATGACCTTCCGGCACAACACTTGACTAATCACTGCTTGCTTAAGTTAAATGAAAAAACTGGTATTCCACTAATTGCCACCGCCGACTCACACTATCCTTCTCCTGATATGTGGCAGGCACGTGAGCTTTATAAAAAGCTAGGATGGATGGGCACAAAAATTGACGAGCAAGTACTTCCAAAGAAAGAAGATATTAAGTGTATACTTTATCCAAAAAATGCCACACAAATGTGGGAGGAATTTAAGAAAAATCACTCTCAGTATGAGTTTTATCATGGCAAGGAAGAACAAATTCGTGATGCCATTGAGCGAACCCATGACATTACATGGCAAAAGTGTGAAGATGTTTGGATTGAACCCACAGGAAAGTTACCAAATTTTTCCAATAGTGAGAGCACTGCATTTCAACAGCTTTTAAACCTAGTAAAAAAGGGTTTAGCTGAAAATGACTTTGTTGATAAACCTGAATATGTTGAGAGAGCCTTTAGTGAACTTAGCGATATTAAGCATTTAGGTTTTGAGAATTATTTTCTAACTTTGCATAGGGTTTTTGAGGAGGCCTGTTATTTACCAAATAAGGTTGGAACACTTCCTGGTGCTGGTCGCGGTTCAGGCGCCGGTTCATTGGTGAATTACCTGTTAAAAATTACGCATGTTGATCCGTTAAAGTATGATTTACTGTGGGAGAGG
>Ga0114999_10006849_pt1 | contig 13038 bp, 11 predicted proteins | sample ArcticOcean_MG_C_3_FD_89820 | JGI IMG/M metagenome (GOLD analysis project Ga0114999, IMG submission 89820) | Marine microbial communities from western Arctic Ocean - ArcticOcean_MG_CB8_126 | ecosystem: Environmental > Aquatic > Marine > Oceanic | place: Arctic Ocean: Canada Basin | collected...
AAATCAACTGAATTTTTCCAATTAACGCATCCTGTTATTTGGCTAATGAGTTCAGATTTAATTTCTTCTGAATCTTTTAATGGATTGGCAGTACAATTAGCAATAATAGGGATTATCGGATCCTTAAAATCCATGCTATCAATAGTATCTATCAATCCTTTCGTTGCGGGCTTCATTAATCCGGAATGAAAAGCTCCGCCCACTCTTAATGGAATAACTTTCTTGGCCCCACGGGCCAAACACATATCCATAGCCTGAGCAACAGAAATATTTGAACCACTTATTACAATTTGTTCTGCGGTGTTTACATTGGAAACATAGGTCCCCGTTTCTCTTGTGATCTCATGAACAATAATCTCAGCAAGACCAATAATAGCTGCCATTGTGCCTGGATTAGCATCACATGCTTCTTGCATTAACATCCCTCTTTTTTGGACTAAAAGGGCTGTGTCTTTAATACTCAACACTCCCGCAACAGCAAGGGAAGTATATTCACCTACACTATGGCCAGCAACAAATGTTGGATTAATATCATTAGAACCATTAAATTCTTTAAATGCTGCCATGCAAGCTAAACTAACGGCCATAATAGCTGGTTGGGCATTAATTGTCTCTTTTAACAAATCATCCGGACCTTCAAAGATGATTTTTGACAATGGTTTATCTAGCGCATCATCTACTTCTTCAAAAATATCTTTAGCCGATCTAGAATTTTGAAATAAGTCAAAGCCCATTCCAACAAGTTGAGATCCTTGTCCGGGAAATAAAAAAGCTGTTTTTAATTCTTTAGAAAACGTAAGGGTCATATTTAAATCACCTACAAGTTAATAAGTTTATTCAGTTAGTTAAACTGTATCTTCTTCAGTTGAAATAACATTCCTACCGTTATACACACCGCATTCCAGGCAAACCCTATGGGGAAGCCTAGGAGCCCTGCATTGCGGACATATCGACAATGTTACGGGCTTTATGCCTCTATGGGCATTTCGTCCGCCTTTTCGTTTACTAGAATGTTTTTTCTTAGGTAGTGGTGGCATAATACAGCGTCCCTTTATAATCTATCTGGTTGAATTATAATAAATTATACAATATTGTAAAACTTAATAATTTCTAATTCCAAAGCAAAAATTATATAGCTCATGTAAAGGAAAGGTCAATGATCTAGTGAGCTTTTATATTTCAGTTATTCGAAATATACTTACTGCTAGCATTTAATAGATACCGTGTAAGTTGTATTATACCCTGATGGCCTTAGTTTCATTTTATGTTGTTTCAGTCCCGGTATTCCCAAATCACTAGCGTCATTAAGTAACGAAAACTGCGCTAATTCTTTAAAAACTCTCCAACGCAAATATAGCGATAGACCCGAAATACTTACATCAGTCTTAATAATAAAAAAACTTGCTGTATTTTCCGTTATTGGACCAGCCATAGCAAATCCAACTGTTTTATTATCAATTTCTATACACCAAGAATACAAATCTTCCTTAGAGAATTCTGAAAAAGTCAATAATGCCTTTTTGGTATATCCCCAATCGAGTAAGAAATCATTTTTACGTCCTTGTGATCTCTTCCAATCCTTTAATAATTTCATGACCCTACCTATATCTTTATATTCCATTTCCCTAAAGTTAGGCGATAATTTTTTTATTTTATTCACTGCTTTTCTTAAATCTCTAAAATCATGGCCCCGCATATCAACAACAGATTGAATATCATATTGGTATTCAATCTGTTTTTTTTCAACAGATAATCTATTCCCGAAATAGTCAGACAGACAATTCATATCACATGAGTCAGTCCAAATAATCCTAATAGAATCTTGATTTAATTGGTTTGAGACGAAGCTTGAAAAAGTATCTATCCAATCTAATGATTTAACAGTTAATGGAAATGGCGGAACAATCAAGTCTAATTTCTCGTGTGCATCATTTTTCAAATGCTGAAATATAATATCTGATCCGGAATCTTCTAAAAGATATAATGATCTCCTAGGAAACAGGTTATAAGACATTAAAAATGGTATGAAATAAACCCAAGATTCCTTGCCTATACCATGAAGATTGTTTTTGATTCGATTAGTTAATTCAGGAATTAATAAATCAGAAGAATTTAATAAATCAGAAATTCCAGTTGAAAAATTTATCATTTTCTAGATGCTGTATAAATTGGTTCAGAACTATCAATGGTTAAGGGTTTAGTAGCTGAAGAAGTAACGCATCGAATCATATTACTCCTGCTTGCATGAATTTGAGCCCCTATATATGAATTAAACCCATTAACTACTTCTTGAACAGCAAGCCCCATTTGTGACATAAGGGCAAACAATTCAACTGTATCATCTGGAATTCGCGACGGAAAATTTATGAAACCGTACTTTCCTGTATCAGTCTTTAAAGATTCCACCCCTCTAGATACGAAAAGTTTGAATCCTTTAATTGTATAAGGAGGATCTGTAAAAAACACATCAAACTGTGATGCCATATTAGAAGGTAAAGGTTCGAGTAAATTTGCATGGGTTAGATGGCAATCGATTTTATTCATGTCAATTGTAGCTTCAATAAAGTCTAAAATTCGCCTATCTATATCTATAATACTTATACTTCGAGGGTATGCTTCGAGTTTTTGCGCTAATAAAAATACTGCTACAGACGTCAAGTCATCATCGCCTAAAAAAAGCACATCTCTACCTTCGATTGCATCATGATGAAATAAATAAGCAGCCCTCATAATTAATGTTGTTACATCAACATGAGATTGATCTAAAGCATAATTAACATCTGGTCTATTATTTAAAATTTGTCTCAAATCAGATTTTATACTTTCAAAACATTCAGGAAAATTATACCCTGAATTAAGAACAATATTATTACCTTTAGAAACACCAATAGAATTCAATAAAGATTTACCCGATTCAGTCAACATAAGACCTGAATCTCTAGTTAAAACTCCCGTTTTTTCCAATTCTTTTCTAACAGCTGCAATCACCGGAACAGGAATGGCGACTTTTCTGGATAAATCATGGAGCGGAATACCCTTAACATTATTAATATTCCTAAGGATTTTTTCTACTCCTTCAGCCCCTTCAGACAAATTAGTATTAAAAGCCACCTTGTTAATAATCAAATACGCTTCATTAGCATCCATTTATCATCTCAATTTATCTTCATTTACAAGTAATTTTTTTATATGCTCTGAAAATATCATTTCCGAATCATCCTGAGGATCATATCCGAAAATCTCTCTAGCGTTAGAAATGGACCAAAAAGCACGAGTGTTATTACTAATTCCATAAATCACTTGCCACGGTATCCCATATTCATTTTTAATATGTCCTACATCAATAGATTTTTCAAACAACTGAGTTAAATCACGAGAACTTATATATGCGCCCAATGCTCTTTTGAAAATTGCCGGCTTACCGATATATTCATCTAAATTCAGTTCACGTGGAGCACCTATTCTAACCATAACTACTTCCATTTTTCTACTTGTACCCGAATTGCCTTGAAGAATATTGTTTGTAGTGATAAATGGACCATCTCCTCCTTCTCCAAGTGCTCCAGTTGCAAACACAAATGCTAGGTGTTCATAGCTAGCTTTAGCCCAACCATAAAAATTATCTGATAATGGTAATTCATAAGGAGACAATATATCTTTTTTATTATTATGAATCAAATTATGCTCATACCAGTCAGCAGCATGATTTGAACTAGCAATAACAACTCTCTGAACATTTGATTCGTAAGCAGATCTAAGTACGTTGTATGCCATCTCTATATTTCTTTTTTCTATCTCGAAATGCTCTAACGCCGGTCCAGATCTACGCATATAAGCAAGATGAACAACTGTATTTATATCTTTAAAAAAACGGGAATACTTTGACCTGTCGGGGTCATGTAAATCTACTACATGGATTCCTGAAGTCAAATCCCCATCAGAATTCTTATCTCGCGTATCCAAAAGAGTCATATTGTATTTTTCACGAAACCTGGGAAGCATAAGAGATGCAATAAATCCCGTTGATCCTGTCATCAAAATTTTCTTTAGGTTATTCGGCATGAAAATCTCCATCGGATTCGAAAATTATTGGAAGTCAATTAAACCCTTTAGAATTTATTTTCCCGTCCTTCAAAGCGTTTAAACTATCAAGAATCAATGTTGTCGAATATTCTACACTCACTTCACTAGTGTTGATTGTTATGTGGTATAACTCCGGACTGTCGGGTTCTGAAATATTGAAAAACTTATCAAAATAGTGGCGCCTAGCTTCATCCCTAGAAGCAATTAATTTAATTGCTTCTGGTTCTGTGATTTTCTCTCTTCTCATCAAAGTTATGACTCTATCTTCAACATGCGCAATAACCCCAACTTTAAGAACATTAGTCATGTCATTCAAAATCACATGACCTCCTCTGCCTACAAAAACCAAATCTCCCAACACTGCCATATCACGCATTATATCGTGTACTGCATCGATATAATGGTCATCAGCAATAGTATGGGGTTCTGTTATAAGTTGTCCCTTTATATCTTCAAATTCATCTAACAAAAAAGCTGATGACCCTGGGCCAAAGTATGGATCTCCAGTAGCTCCTGTTGCGGCAGAAGTTTCAAGTATTTTCTGAACAAAAGCCAACCATTTTTCAGAACGCGTAAAAATGCGTTCCTCACGTATTTGAATAGCTGCAACTGTTGAGCCTATTTTTTTAGCTACACTAGTCAAAAAAATCCTATCAACATAATCTGAGCCTAATTTTTCAGCCAAAATTGGGCCTATTGACCGTGCTCCCGCACCAGACATGCCTCCCAAAGTTATAACAGACATTTTAAACCTCTACTAATATTAGATGATATATAATTCCAAATATACCAATTAACGTCATAATAATCTATATGAAAGAAAATCCGAAATTTCTCTTCTTCATATACTTAGATATATCTGAGATTAAACTATAAAATAAAAAGGGTTAATTTATAAATTAGATGGATATAATATAAATGATACTTGAAGAACGCAAAACTCATCTATTCTCTCAAAAAAAATAACGAACATTTAAAAATATGCCGTGACAACGTATGGCCATCAATAATGTCTTCAAAAGGCTCTATATTATGTGTGTCTAATGGGTTCATAGGAATTCCAAAAACTACTATCCTACAAATAATAGCGCACCCTGATATTAAGTCTTGGCAAACCTCTCAAGGAGCTTGGAGTAGTATCGATAATGCTTCAATCAAAAGGGAATCCGTAAGAATACTAAGGCCAATTAATTCTCAACCTAAATTGAATATACCTCCTGAAGACAGAAAAAACATCTATGAATATCGAAAATATCTTATAAATCCTGTTTATTTAAATGAATTCACAAAATGTTTTGATGAAAGTATATATCCACATTTAAAATCTTTAGATATCCCCCTTGTAGGGATATGGACCTTATCTGCTTCTACAAGTCCGTTAGAGATAATACAAATGACTGGATATGACAATATAATTCATTGGGATCAAACCAGAATTGAACTTTCTAAATTAGATGACAATCAAAATGAATTATGGAACCGAGGAAAAGCCTTAAGGGATCGGTTTGACAAAATCACAATTGAAAGTTCAGTCATATTGATGGAAAGTACCATTATATAAATAATTCATTCCTCAAATTTAGAATACACAACACATGCATTCTGGCCTCCAAACCCAAAATTATTTGAAAGCACTTTTTTTACTTTAACTTTTCTAGCAACATTCGGAACATAATCTAAGTCACATTCAGGGTCCGGATTATTCAAATTAATAGTAGGATGGATTATCCCAGAGTTTATAGTCATTATTGCTGCAACCCCCTCTATAGCCCCTGCGCCTCCCAATATGTGTCCGGTCATAGATTTTGTTGAGCTGATCGGAATCTTATACGCAAAATCTCCAAAAGCTTTTTTTATAGCTCGGGTTTCTGATACATCATTTAAAGGAGTTGAAGTACCATGAGCATTTATATAGTCAATATCGTTGGGTCTAAGTTGTGCATCTTGAAGCGCTAACTCGATAGCCTTTGAAGCCCCTTCCCCTTTTTCATCAGGTTGAACGGCATGAAAAGCATCAGAAGCTACCCCATAACCAACAATTTCCGCCAATATGTTAGCCCCTCTATTAAGAGCATGTTCAAGATTTTCAAGAATGAAAATACCGGCTCCTTCGCCCGGGACAAACCCATCTCTTTCTGAATCAAATGGCCGACTGGCATGAGAAGGGGCACCTTGGTATCTACTAAGAGCTCTAATAACATGAAAACCTCCTAATCCCAATCTACTAATGCCAGCTTCGCATCCGCCTGCAACAATCACATCTGAGGCCCCTCTACGTATGACTTCTGCCGCTTCTCCAATTGCTTGATTGCCAGCCGCACAAGCTGTAATAACAGTATTTGTGTATCCTTTCAATCCAAACATTCTACTAATATTGGCTGCTGCCATATTAGGCAAAATCATGGGAATAAAAAAGGGGCTCATCTTCATAGCTCCTTTTTTAAATAAAACGTCTGCGTTGTCTTGTGTAGTTGGAAATCCACCATTTCCATTTCCAATAACAACACCTAATCGCCATGGGTCTTCATCTGAAATATTTAGTCCTGAATTTTCAATAGCCGTAGCTGAAGCCGACACAGCCATTTGTGAAAACCTAGCCATCCTCTTAGCTTCTTTCGGGTTAATATATTGACCCGCATCAAATCCTGTGACTTCTCCTGCTATATCACTAGGGAATTCTTTTGTATCACAAAGAGTTATTTTATCTATTCCAGATTTACCTTCAATCAAAGATCCCCAAAAATCTTTTGTTGATTCGCCTAAAGGGGACATGATCCCCAATCCTGTTACAACTACCCTTTTCCTTTGTGTCATAATTTTTTATAACCCTCTAAACTAATTTCATACCAGTTAAGTGCTTCGGCTACTACTGAAATAGATCCTGTAACTAAGATTATCGTATCATCGCCAAATATTGAAGTAGCATATGTCATAGCATTTGCTATGTTAGTTAATCCTATATCATAATTGATCGTACTAATATTTAGTGTCTTAGCTAAATCAAAAATATCTTCTGGTTCTGTAGATTTAGGATGATTAGATTTAACAGGAACAAGTAACGGATTTAATATCGCTAGCTCCTTCAAAATATTTGTACAATCGTGATTATTTAAAACCCCAAAAATTATCACAATATTAGAATACTTCTCTCCTAATATCCCAATCCTTTCATCCTTCAAAGTTTCAACAAAATTTTTAGCAGAAAATTCGTTATGAGCTCCATCGACAACAATTGATTTGTTGTTAACATTGAGAATTTCCATTCTGCCTGGCCAAGAGACTTTTTCTAGTCCATTTTCTATATCAAATCTATCAATATTAATACCATTATCTATTAAAGATTCAATAGAAGCTATAGCAGTAATTGCATTCTCTACTTGATACAATCCCAAAAGGGGCAATGAAAATTTATAATTAAAGTATTTTCCAGAAACACATACAATTTGCCCTTTAATTGATAAAGATTCAATGTCGTATTTATATGAATCTAGCACATTGACAAATGGAGCATCTAAAGATCGAGCCATATTTTCCACTACATCAAATACCTCATTATAATAATACTGAGGCGCCAAAATAACAGGGATATTATTCTTAATAATTCCTGCTTTTTCTCTAGCTATCTCTAATATAGAATCACCTAATATTTCAGTGTGGTCTAAACTTATAGAAGTAATAATAGACATCTCAGGAATCAGTATGTTCGTTGCGTCTAATCGACCACCTAACCCAGTTTCTACAACTTGATAATCAACATGATTATTATAAAAATAAACAAATGCTGCTGTAACCATAAATTCAAACCAGGTTAGCTGACCATATCCAGATTTTTTTTCAACTTGGATAACGTATGGCCATAGGAATTTAACAATCGCAATGAAGTCATTTTCACTAATATTAACTCCGTCAATATTTATCCTTTCTCTAAGGGAATGCAAATGAGGTGATGTTGTTAACCCAACTTTATAATTCCCTTCCCTAAGTATTGACGCAACCATAGCTGCCACACTGCCCTTGCCTTTAGTTCCCGCAATGTGAATAGAAGGGATTTTTAAATGTGGTCCTGTAAGCAAATTTGCTATATACCGCATTCTATGCAAGTGGAAATTAGAATGTCCTGGACTATGTTTCCCACGCTCAAAATCAACAAGATGCATTGTTAAGTTAACTGCATCATCATAAGATAATTCTAAAGGCAATTCAGGTGTACTATAGGACATGAAATCTAAGCAAATACTCTCGCAAATATATATTTTATAACTTACATCGTTATTTTTGATCGGTTATTGATTATATTACCAGGTGATCTCAAAGACTCATTTCCATCAACATGTTCTTTTTTGCTGCTGGCAGATGGTAAAATATCATTAACGCGCTGAATTAAAGATGCGATCTTTTCAACAGTTGCAGTATCAATATCTTCTCTTAAATCTTCAAAGTTTTCTAATAAGTAAGTCGCAACCAAATATCTGTCAAATTTACCACCATTGACGTTATGGGCGGAAAAGTACATCTTGATTCTTTCTACTATTCTTGGATTACTTTCTGAAATCAACTTCATAGTTAAAGGATCTTCTAAATAATGCCTATACGCTAAATTTACTAATCGCAAATAAAGCGCTGGGTCAAACAAATCTTCTATATCAGCATCTCTTACTCTAGTGACCTGAATCCACTTCAAAGGATTTGCCAATCCATCTGATGAATTAGCAACATTTATCCTTTCAATCCTTTTTTTATTAGTAGGAGTTAAATCCATCATAACAGCAACACTAAGGTAATTTTCTCCTAACAATGAAATAAATGTTGGTAAATTTTCAGAACTTCCCACTGGAATAACAACCCACCTAGGGTCCATAACAGGTCCCCTATCTAAAGAAACTAATTCGCCAAGTTTTTTTAGATATATTAAATCTGAAGCTTCATTTACCATCAGGCAATGCGGGGACATAAAAAGAGTTTGGGCCATTTGATAACCTAAAGCCATCTGAAGAGGGAATAAAGTTTCGGCATCATTATCTACAGCATCATTACTGACAACTGTTCCTCTAGAATCCATATCTTGAACAGTCCTAACGCGATTTAATTTTTTCAAATCAACCATGAAAGGCGAATGAGTAGAATATATCACTTGGCACTGAGGTGCTAATCTTTCATCCATGAATCTCAAAAAATCTTGTTGTGCCATTGCATGCAAAGCTGTACCAGGCTCATCTAGAAGAATAATTAAATCTCCATCTTCTGTTTCTTCCAAATGGGAAAAATAGGACAAAAAAGAAAAAAACCAAACAAACCCTTTAGAGCGTTCATCAAAAGAAACCGTAACTCTATGCCTAGCATTTTCAATTCTCACATGCAATATTTTCCCTTGATTCAAAGGGGGAATATCTTGGGGGTCCGCCTGAGACAAATCGAATTCTACTTTAAGTTGTCTGTTTTGCTGCCAATATTTGAAAATCTCATCCGTTATGGTTATGGCCGCAGATTCTAATTCAACCTTTATATCTTCATATCCTAAATCTTGTTCCAAGTCTTCCAAACTCAATCCAGTCAATGTCAATAAAGACATAAAAGTCCTATCTGCATCATCAAGAACGCCTCCATTCATAGTCTTATTCTTTAAGTCAGTAATAGGTATCTTTCCTCTCATCGTACTGTAATTGTCAAAGTAAACAAATTTAGGAAGCCATTTTTCTAAAAAATCTTCCACTATTCTCTTGTTTAACAGAGAATCTTTCTGAAGATCTCCTAAGTCGGATACATCTGCAGTTTTTATAGATTCAGTAGGCTGCGTAGAAGGTATATTAAAACTATTAAATGCTGCAGGAGGAGGAGGAGAAGTTTGAGATATTAGGATGTCCCAAGCGCGTTCATTTTTATAATTCACACTAACTTGAACTTTGTCAGAAACTAACACCCCTTCTCCAAAATTAGATTCTAATTCTTGAATTTCGTTATCTGAAAGTTGAAATTCAGCCTGCGCTACCACAGAAGGATTGGTAGTATGGATTTTCTTATATCGTATATATCCCTTCCTAGGATAATCTTTTATACTAAAAACATCGTCTTGTCCTGCAATAGAATTGATTTTACGAATGGCTTGCAAAAAAGCAGTTTTGCCAGACTCGTTTTTTCCAACAAGAGCTGTTATATCTTCCATGTCAACCCAAGAAGAATCATCAATACTTTTATAATTAGTTACTCTTGCACGAGTAAGTTTCATGGGCCCCCCTTTAGGATATATATTTCCGTAAGTTCATATTAAAATTAATATCACTCCTAAAATTCACGAAACAGTCCGTATTTAAAAGCTACATTAGGAAGCTATCCAAGCCAGTGAGCAAGTGCAATATGTTTTAAGGCCTTTTTATAGAAAAAGTCATCTCATTTAGATCATACTGTAGCCACTCCCTTGGCGTGTCCCTTGATTACCAATACCTACAGGGTCATCTAAAAATCCAAACTCATGTAATAACTCTTGACTGTAAGTGACTTTCCCCGTAACTCTAGACTGCGTCTCCGTAGCCAAAATTAAAACGGCTTTAGCCATATATGAAATTGATTCCCCTCTAGAGTCATTACCGTCAGAAACTAAATTATGGAAAATTGTTCCCGGTGTTGCGACAACAAGAGAAGGTGAAACACATGAAACAGATACTCCATCAGAATATACTTCCGCAGCCAACCCTTGAGTGAATCTTTCTATAGCTGCTTTTTCGGCCCCATAACAAGTATTCCCAATCATTCTAGCCCCTTCTTCATATGGCGCGCTTCCTGGACCTATAGCTGCGCCAGAAGATATATTGACAATAGCACCAGAAGATTTAGGAATCATATCTTTCAATGCAAGTTGGCTAAGTATAAATGGCGCATGCACATTAACATCCCATGATCTTTTCCAGCGTTTTACAACATAATCTTTTATAGGAACAAAGTAAGTTAAAGCAGCATTATTTATCAAAATATCAATTTTCCCATATGCCTTATGCGCATCTTCAAAAAGTTTAATGCATCCTTCTTCCTGAGATATATTTACTGAGGAAGCTACGGATTGCCCTCCCAATGCTTTTATTTCAGTGACAGTACTAGATAAAGATCCTTCAAATTGATGGTCTCCTTCATTCATAGTTCTAGCAGCACAAATAACATTTGCCCCTTCAGTAGCAAATAACTTCGCTATTTCTCGCCCAATACCTCGGCTAGCTCCTGTCACTATTACATTCTTACCTGCTAAGTTATCCATGAAGCACTCCTAAGTTAAATCAAGAAATTAATTGACCGTTATCTAGCATCTATTTATAATCCAATCACATTCCAATGTCTATATTTAAAAACACATAATTAATAAAAAGGGACTTTATGATTCAACCAGTAATCTTAGCGGGAGGATCCGGAACTCGTCTATGGCCTTTATCAAGAGATAATTTCCCAAAACCATTTTTAAAAATAACCGGGTCTCGATCATTACTTCAAGATACTATACTTAGGATTGACAAATTAAAGTGTCTTCCTCCAATAATAGTATCTAACCAAAGTCATAAATTTTTACTCCAAGAACATTTAAATGACATAAACAAATCTGAGCTCCCGATAATTCTTGAACCTGAATCAAAAAACACAGCCCCTGCTTTAACACTTGCTGCTATTCACTCATTATCAATTTCTAAAGATAGTTTATTGATTTCTCTTCCTGCTGATCATTTAATACAAGATACATCTAATTTCATAGCTTCATTAAATAAAGGGGTAGAAAAATCAAAATCAGGATCAATTGTAACTTTTGGTATTACTCCTACCGAACCTGCCACAGAGTATGGTTATATTGAATGTTCAGATATAGATCTTAATGGTTCAAATTTAATTAAATTTATCGAAAAACCTGAAAAGAAACTAGCTACAAAAATGATTAATTCTGGTAATTATCTGTGGAACAGTGGTGTTTTTATGATGCGTTCTGACGTTTGGATTGCTCTTATATCTCAACATGCTCCCGATATTTTGGCAGCTTGTGAACTAGCAATGGAAAACAAAAGTAGCGAAAATACACTCATCTACCCCGACAAATTATCGATGGATACGTGCCCAAATATATCTATTGACTATGCTGTAATGGAAAAAATAAATGGGGATGATGGAAATAACTTCAAATCTTGGGTTATACCAATTAACTCAGGATGGTCAGATGTAGGAACATGGAATGAAATTTGGAATAACACAAAGCATGACGAACACGGTAATTATCTATCAGGTGATATTTATTTGAAAAATGTTAAAAATTCGATTCTTATTAGCAAAAGCAGTAATTTAGCAGTTATTGGATTATCCGATATAGCTGTTATAGAAACGCCGGATGCAACATTAATAACTCAATTAAAACAAGATAATGAATTGAAAGAATTAGTATCCGAATTAGAGATCCAGAACCCAAACATCAAAAAACAACATATTACAGTTCAAAGACCTTGGGGAGAATATAAAATACTCGATGAAGGATCAGGATTCCAAGTAAAAAGATTGACTATTAAAGCCCAAAGTTCTATATCATTACAATCGCACGAAAAAAGATCGGAACACTGGACAGTAGTAAAGGGGAATCCTTTAGTTACTAATGGAGATACCAAAGTTATTTTAAATGAAAGTGAATCAACGTATATTCCCATAAGTACAAAACACAGAATAGAAAACCCAAACGATCAAATCGTAGAAATAATTGAAGTCCAAATCGGAGACTACCTCGGAGAGGATGACATCGTAAGATATGCCGATCAATACAACAGAATATCTGATACTAAATGATAAGGAGAATTTCAATATATGGCTAATTTGAAAGATCAAGTTGCAATAGTTACAGGGGCAGGTACAGGTATCGGATTTGGTATATCACAAAAATTAGCGTCCGATGGGGCAAAAATAATAATGGTAGATTTTGATGAAGAAGCAGCTGTATACGCTGCA
>Ga0114999_10006853_pt1 | contig 13033 bp, 18 predicted proteins | sample ArcticOcean_MG_C_3_FD_89820 | JGI IMG/M metagenome (GOLD analysis project Ga0114999, IMG submission 89820) | Marine microbial communities from western Arctic Ocean - ArcticOcean_MG_CB8_126 | ecosystem: Environmental > Aquatic > Marine > Oceanic | place: Arctic Ocean: Canada Basin | collected...
AAGAAGATCGAGATGCACCAAAGTGGTTAGAGTTTTTAGACAGTAAAGGAATCGGATATTCGTCTTCTGACTTCCCAATTCATACAAACGAAGACTCGTTTGTTAGAAATCTTTTCACTTGGCATATTTCAAGCCCTCATATACTCAATGCTATAGCTTCACATCATCAAGTGGATACGAATACACACTACGGATCGTTATAATAAGACGATCCATAGCAGACAAGGGAGATATCATGGATATCCTACTAATAATGTTTGTTGCCATCGGTCTTTACGAATGCATAACCAACAATGCTAACAGGGGAGAATAGAATGCGAGTAATCATCAAGGATAATTCTGGCAATTCAACTGGGTTTCACGCTATGTCGGTGAAACAAGCAGGTGAAAGGTTAACACAGGTTGAAGGTAATATAGAGATAGAGATAGAGAACTTTCCTCATTTGTCGCACATGTTTCCGCTTCTGTTTAATTCCGAAGCTGAATTGATGAATTTGATAGAGTGTCATAGAACTTGGAATCGCCAATTAGAGGAGGAATAGAATGAATCGGTATGTTCGGTATGTCTACTACAGAAGTCCCGATGGGACTGTTAATGAGATTTTATGGGAAGAAGGGGACCTTTCCGAGACAGAAATCAGTAGCGAGGAGATTGCTGAATTAGGTGATGGACTTCATGTGTGCGACTCTCACACTGAAGCAATGTCAGACCTAAATGCTAACCTGCAAACTAAGGGAGAATAACCATGTACATCTTAGAATCGCATAATACGTATGATGCTCCAAACGCTATTAATATCTACAAGACTTTTTCGGATGCACAGAGTTTGCGAAAGGCGTGGGAAGAGATCGCTCAGGAGCAATATCCTATAACTCTGAAGCGAGTTACAAAGCTTCAGGCCCTCAACTACTACACAACAAACATGATCGAATGCTTGAGGAAGAGGAGAGATGATTCCAAAGAGGACGTAGTGAAAAGAGAATTAACCAATGCCTTATGTCTTCTGTTTAAGATAGAAGACTCAACAAGGGAGCCATCTAAATGAAATCGAATACAGCTATCATCCATGAAGAAGCCGAATGGAAAGTGTACCTCTCTGGCTTTAAGCAAAAAAGTACGAATGTAAAGACGGGTCCACTCATGCAGGTGAGTATCCTTGTAAAGGACACCCACCCTTTTGAAGCGGTTAAATCAGGGGAAGACTCTGTCATCTGTGGGGATTGTATTCATAGGGAAGCGACTCCTGAGTTGTTTGTCGATATCGCTGATAGCATGGATGATATTATGGCACTCGATAATGTTATCGAATGTCCCAATACCACACATGGGACACAGTGCATAGACTGTGGTCTATGTTATGGAAATGTAGGGAATAAACACATCGCCATTGAGAGTCATGGTGTTAGCAAGAATCGCTCTGGCTCATGCTATGTACGGACCGAGCAAGGTCCGGGTGCAATCTTCGGAGCAGATAAAAGGGGGAATATACCACACTTTGGAGAAGAGCACAAAGAAAGTCTCAAAGGGGAGGGTATCCGATGGGGAGCTTACGGAGACCCAGCCCTAATTCCTATCCCTATCATACAAGAAATGGAGGCTTTAACTGGGTTAAAAAATAAGAAAGGGACAGGGTATTCTCACATGTGGAAAGACCCTAACATGCAGGGACATAAAGACATGTTCATGGCAAGCTGTGATAATATTCAAGACCTGAAAGAAGCAGAAGCACTTGGATGGAGAGGATTCATTGTCGGCACTAAATCATAAGGGGAATATATCATGCAATCACCAATTGAAGGCACTGTTGAGATTGATACCGATGACATTTGGATGGAGCTGGAAGATAAAGTCGATGATGTCATAGAATTAAAAATCGCTGACCAACTTGAAGATTTTTACCACGGGGCATATTTTAAGCGATTAATAATGGATAGCGTGAAAGAAGAGATTGAAGATAACGAGGAGTCCTCCTATGCCAAAGACTTCACTAATGTGTATAAGGTTATTAGGCATTTGCATCAGCAGGTCATTGAGTTGAAGCAAGCATTGGAGTTCGCAAATTCAGCACTTGGTCACGACTTCGGCTGGGTGGCGATGCGATTAAAGGACAACCCAGATAACTTCTGGGACATTCAACACCTCATCCCTGTTGACACTGCGACTCAGAAGGAAGGAGGAGGTGAATAATTTCCTTGACGTATTGAGCCACGAAGCGTATATTGCTTACATATGTTCCGATTACGCCATCGTTGTACACAATGTATGACACAACTTCATTCGGAGGAATACCACTATGGTTCACCAATTCTCTACACTGGAAAACAAAATCAAATCCTTATGCCACGGCATAGAGGATAGGACATGTACTCTTGAATCACTCTCCATGCACACCCTTGTCTGGGAAAACTACCTCCTCAATCGGGCTAAACTCTTTGGAAGATTGGGTTCATCTGTAGTTACTGGCACAGCCATGAAGGCTATATGCCACAGGATTAATTTCCCATACAGATTCTGGGATGATCTTGCCTACAAAGGGAGAACATACAAGGAGAAGGAATCTTTGGGGTCTATGAGAGATCAGCTTGCCAACCAACTCCTCTCTTTGAGTTCGGATGAAGTGCTGGTCAGAAGCTCATTTTCTGACGAGATTTATGGGGTTAACAGCCTCCATTACGAGAGGATAAACCATGACTTCGTCTGGGATCTACTCGCAGAAAACGAAGTGATGGCAGACTTCAACTTGGTGGGGATGAAATGTTCTTATGATTACTTGTCGCTTAAGTTTGTCAGCAAGAAGGCTAATAAAGTAGACGATATCGGAACAGGGTTTATCATTACAAATTCTATGTCTGGGTTAAGAGCACTTGAGGTCAAAGGTTTCGTCTTCGTTCTTGCATGTACTAACGGCATGATCATAGAGAACGGAGGAGTAGGGAAAGTTGTAAGGAGAATACATAAGGGGAGAAGGTTGGAGCTAGGGGGGCTTCAAGATACACCAGACTACACAAGAGATCCTAAATTCGAGGAGATCAGGGAAAAGGTTTACAACCATATTTCTTACACGAGATCTGAAACCTTTAAAGAGAAGGTGCTTGATAAAATTAATACAGCCATGGAGAAAGACATCAAAGAGGAAGAAGAAGTAGAAAGAATAGAAGGAATTCTTAAGCTTAACGAAGAAGAAAGGAAAACATACAAAAACTTCCTTCTTCCTAACCTCGATACTCATGGTAAGACTTTATGGGGATATGTCCAAGCAGCTACTGAGATGGCTCACTCCCCTACCTTTGAATCAACTCTTCGCCAAGAAGAGTTGGAGTATTCAGCATGGAAAGTTTTAGAAACCTACTAACGTAAACTGCCATCGGGAAGTATCTTCGGGAACAGATTGTATATACCACAGTGACACAGCGGTATGAATAATCTATTCGCCCTGCTTACCCGATGGCAGTAAAAAGGAGAACACAAATGAAAGATTTCAAAAGTATGGATGAGGCTTTAAATGTTCTTATGTCTAAGTACGGACCCAATCAATTATGGATCGAGTGTGATAAATGTGGGGAGAAGATGAGAGGAGGTCTTAGCTCCCATGTTTGCAAGCAGGAGTCTGTTGATTTAATTAAACTTTATAGCAAAGATCAAGACAAAGGAGAATAATGTCTCTCATCTATAAGTTGTATAATCGGAAAGGACACACAGTCCTATTGAAAATCCTACAGCATAGCAATATTGATGGGGCAAGATCAAATGTTGTAGGGGCATATATTGATATGGTGTTTCAAGGAAGTAATCTGGGTGCTCTCCCTGTGGAGTGGTTCACTACTCCGTGGGGTGTCTTCCAGATGAGTGAAAGAAAGAATAGCCAGATGATACATATGCGATTCAAAGTTGCGTCTTGTAAGGTTCCTCGCTCTAATAAAAGACTGCAATGGATGATCGAAAACCCTTTTGATGAACGGGTTAAGGCTTTTATTCAAGACCTTGATAAACATCGTGTTGATTTGGGAATCATACAAGATCTGTTGGGGCTGAGCCAATTCCAGATCATAGAGATCTTAGACCGTACATGGTACGATGCATTTGGAACGAGTCCTATCTTGCCAACAGAACCTATTGATCATATCGACTATAAGGTAGATACCAAAACCCTTCATATGGAGACAGAAGGGAGTCAACTCCTCGATGGCATAAGGAAGAAGGAAGAAGAATGAAACTTGACTATGACCCCAGACTAGATATTTTTGTCAACTGTCAGTGCGGATGGGGAGGTTGCCCGTTGGAATGCTCGACAGTAGAAACTGCGGATTCGTCAGGTGACTATCCAGCCGTAAGTACCATATGTTGTCCCGAATGTCTCAGTGTACTGGAGATAACTATACACAACTCCCTAAAACGTACAGGTTGGAAGGAGAATGAATGACATCTTTTAGATGTAGTCTTACCCGATTCTTTGGGTTGGCAGGAAGAGATCGCTATCTGTACACAGAGTTATCTGCCCGAATGACTCGTGATAAAATTCGGACGATAACCGTGGATGATGATATGGAAGCGGAACTGGAAGAACTGCTTGGGGGTTCCATTGCTCCTCCTCTTCTCCATTTAGAGGAGAAAGGTATTATTTCTTATCGTATAATAGACGGAGGGTGGCTTATTACTCCCCTCCCAGAACCGGAACTCGCACCTAAGAAGTCTGCTGTCATTAAGAAACCAGAAGAGGGTGAATGGAAAGCTTTAGCGGAAGAGCTAATCATAGGGGCAGGACAAACTCCATCGGATAACTATACTGCCTCTGTCTTAAAAGAACTCTTGGCACTTGAAGCCCCTATCGAGAGGGCAAGACTCTTAACTAAATCCGTTAATAAAAGCAAGATCAATTCTGTTGGGGGTTGGGTTCGTACTTGTGGGATGGGCCTCATTAACAACATAATAAAACTGGATAGCCACGTTATGTATAAAAGGTATGAGCTTCCAGAAACAACAGGTGCTCCTGCATCCAAAAGTGAAGTTAAAAAAGCTCTTGAAAAGATGAAGGGGATAGTTGACGATGCCAAGAACCAATAAGAAACAGACGACAGCATTAGCTGAAGAAAAGAAATCTGTTATTACCGTGGCTGAAGCCTATAGGCTTGAAGGTCAGTCCAACTACTTACAGCTTGCGTCTGAAACAACTGGAGTGTCTCACCGACAAGTCAGGAGGTATCTGGAGGAGTGGAGAAAGAACAAAGATGAAGCTGGGGAAGTAGAAGTTTTTAATTTTTTGGAGAACGAGTGGGCTTCAGCAAAGCAACAGCTTGCATTCATAGCTACTCAAGCAAATAGGAAGGTGCTTCTCCATATACATTCTCTTCTCGATGTAGAAGATACAAGTGACCTTAACACACGAGCGATTAAAGATCTGGCTACCTCTCTACAGATTTTAAGCAGAGAGAGTTCAGCTATGATGGGGGAACATCGTTCGTCCAGTGGCGTTGTTGCGGCTCAACAGTCTACTGTGAACATCGTCTTGCCGCCGAAAGGCGAAATGCCAATAGTGAATGGGTCGTTAGACATAACAACAAATGGGGGAACAACTAATGCCAGTGACAATACACGGTAACGAGTACCTTACAGTGGCTGAACGTGTAAACCAGATTCATAGGGATCATAAAGGGTTGGTCTCCATTACCACAGAAGTCCTCAAGTTCGATGATGAAAAGGCTATGGTTAAAGCCACGGCAATCATCTATCCTTCTTTAGACGCTGAAGATAGGGGACGAATCTTTACAGGCCATGCCTTTGAAAGAGCCGATGCATCTCGTATCAATGCTACATCCTACCTTGAGGTATGCGAGACATCTGCAATCGGGAGAGCACTCGCTGCTGCTTCATATGGAGGGAGTGAGTTTGCCAGTGCTGATGAGGTAGCTAACGCTATCTCTGAGCAATCAAGAAGCATTCCTAAGACCAAGGTGACCGAGGTAAGAAATAGTCCTCCTCCTCCACCTGCGTCTGTCTCTGGAGGCACAGGCCCAGCACCAGCTTCTCCTAAGAGTTATGCATTCATGCTTCGCTTGATGAAAGAAACGAAGTGGGAGGAGTTAGATCTGATTGTGGACATTAAAAACAAAATTGACAGTGGAGAGGTAGTCACTCAAGCAGAGGTGTCAGGGGCTATTGATCTTATCAAAGCGACAAAGGCCAATGAGCCGAAAGTAGAAGCTGTTCCAGATCCAGAAACTATAGATGATCTCCCCTTCTAACTTCGGAGGGATTACATTTTATCCGGCAGTGCTCGATGTACTATGTACCCAAACAGGACCCGACCCGATAGGACACAGTTAGCACTGCCGGATAAAGAGGAGAAAAATATGGGCAAGAGCCAAAGACAAAAAGGTCTCCGCATAGAACGTGAGATGGTAAACAAGCTCAAGGAGTTTGGCCTCCCTGCAGAGAGAGTCCCTCTCTCAGGTGCTGCAGGAGGGTCCTATACTGGAGACCTTATTGTCTGCGGTGAAAGGGCTGAAGTGAAAGCACGTAAGGGGGGGGCTGGATTTGGATTGCTTTATAGATGGATCGAAGGAGTTACCTATCTGATTGTTAAAACGGACAGAGAACAACCCCTTGTAGTTATGGAGCTTGATCAATTCGCTTCCATCTTAGGGGGAGATAAGGAGACTACGGAATGAGAAAGAGAACCAAGATAAAATTCTGGGCTGCTTTAGGCAAGTGGCAGTATGATTTACTTTATACCGCAGGGAAAGCGATGAGGCTGTTTAAAAGATTTTGTAGGCGGTACTCTGAAGGGGGAGGAATAGTCCTGTCCATACTGCTATTCATGGTTCTTTCTTGGGGGTTGGTCTTTTTCTTATTAAATATGCTATTCGGAAACTATATAAACTTAGTGGGAGGATCATTATGATAACCTTAGAAAGAAGCTACTTGCCATTTGGGACATACGGAAGATGGTCTCAAGAGGAAGACATCCACAAAGCCTTTAAATGCTTCACGGTTGAACGCCCATGGTTAGATAACAAGGCAAGCATCTCATGCATCCCTGAAGGTACGTATAAAATCTTCAGAAGCAAATACCATCGAGGGGGATACCCCTGCTTTGAAGTCTCAGATGTGGAAGGCAGGTCTTTAATTAAAATCCATATCGCCAATTGGCCTACGGATGTGCAGGGATGTATTGGCATGGGAGATAAGATAGAACCTCTTAATCTATCGGGGAAGCCAGTCCTTGCAGTGTCATCTTCAAGATACACCTTCAGTAAATGGATGGACACGATGGAAGATATTGATGCCACTCCCTTGAGGATTACAACCTACTCTCCCATCAACCACATCTTTAATGAAGTCGATGAGACTGCTTAGGGGGAATGATGTTATACGAGACTGATGAAGATAGGTCTAATGAAAAGAAAGCTATTCAGATTCTCAAGGATGCGACTGGTGATAACTATACACAACTCCCTAAAACATACAGGGTTGATATTGCCCAGATAGATAATGAGGGGGCTATTACTGCATGGATAGAATACAAACACAGATCCCATTCTGTTAAGAAGTATCCAGCCCTGATGATATCAACAACAAAGCTTACAGAAGGAGTAATATTATCTCGAATGACAGGCATTCCCTTCTACCTATTAGCATCATTCAAAAGCTCTCCATCAGGAGGAGAGCCTGAGTTCTATCGCCTTGAGGTAGGATCAAAAACTATACAGGATTCTCATGTAGCAATGGGAGGAAGGAGAGGCAGAGGTGGGGTCTCTGATATAGAGCCTGTATGTTATTTACATATGTCATACTTTGAAAGGATACCTAATGGGAAAAGCCTTTAAGAGAATGTACAGTAAGAGACTTCACCTTACAACAAAGACAAGCCTCTTCTCTGAAGCAGAGGAGAGGACTCTTGAGGAGTATAAGGAGAAGGATATTGAATGGTTAAGGAAAACCTTCAAGGCGGTAAAGCGAGAGGTAACAAGATTCCCCAGCGTAGAGATGCAAGGTAAGCTGAGTGCCTTAAGAATTCTTGGGAAAGAAGCTAATCGTCTTGATAAGGTGGGAAAGACTGAGGAAAAAGAATCTTGTCAGCAGTCTGAATAGTGGACGGCTGTGGATCAAATTCTCCTCTGACTTCTTCCCAAGCATTAGTCTTCCTTGGTCCGAGAAGTATCGACATAGCCTTGTCCCTATCACTGAGAGTCTTACGGATTTTGCTGCCTCTCTTGTTAGGGATGAGTGCTGACCCCTCTGCCACATCATACAATCCAGTTAATGTTTTGTTCAGTTGTAGTCCGAACCCTAAAGGTTGCAACATGAGCAACCCTTCTGGGAGTTTCCTGAAGTCAGGATCTTGCAGGTCATAATCTTCAGCCCAAACTCCTGTCCAAACTTTTCTTAGGGGATCTATGAAAGTAAACTGCATCTCCTTAGACCCGTATGGTGCGTCAAATGCCTCTCCTGTTACCGTTGATATTAGAGGAGCGAAGGGGATTACAGACTTGAGATCCCAAGGCCCATTTAATCCCATCGCTTTATATGTTAAGTTAATAGCATAGGCTGTACCTAAAAAGCGAGTAGCTATCCCTAACTTCTTTGCAGTAGACCACTCCTTTTCCATCATCTGTGCACCAGTAGTTGGGTCCGTCCACTTCCCCCTCAGTCCACCTCTTGCTATGTCTCGTGAAAACCATTGGAAGAGGTTGGTTGTGAAAGTTTGGAATGGGATAGCAGTCTGAACTACTTTGTTCCTGAGGATAGGTGAAACAAATGCCCTGTCATATATCGCCTGTGTTCTACTTGCCCATTCATCCCCGTGTTTTACAGCATCCTCAAAGCCCATCCCCATCTTTCTTCCATGTATGTACCCAGTATTAAATCCCCATGCTACATTGAAATGATCCGCACTCTCTATGATCCCTTCCCATGCACTGAATATATTATTTTCTGACAGGATCTTACGCCCCTGATTCTCATACTTAGTGATCTCTCTTACCTGTAATGTCTGGCTGTGTTTTCTGGCGAATGACATTGTCCCTTCATTCGCAGTAGCCCCAAGGCCACGCAGGACAGTCGGCAAGCCCTTCATAAGCTCACCCTTCGACTGCCAAAGAGCTTGTGCTGTAGTACCTGCACCTGCACCTGCTACATATTGAGGGAAGGATGCTAAGTTAGTCATGAAAAACTGGAGAGATCCTGAAAGAAGATTACGGCTCATATTACTTACTAACTTATCAACTGCCCTCGCAACCATAGGACGGCCTTGAGGGAACAACGCCTTGTCTATCGTTGCTCTCTTACTCATAACTCCAGTAGACAACCAATCCTTATAGTATGTAGCAGTAGGAATGTCTATCTTCCCAGCTTTAGTAAGCTGATCAATAGCACGAAAGGTCAGCTCTGCTGGGTAAGATGCGTATTTCATTCGATTGATTTTGTCGTTGTAGTCATCGAATGTTTCAGCCACATCTTTGAGATAGTCTTTGCCCTGACCTGTACGTTTCTGCATGAAAGCAGCCCATGGCAACGCTCTGTCTGTTACTTTCTTACCACTGCCCTTAACTAACTCCTCCACCCCAGCCCCAAGTTCATCAATGCTCTTGGATGAAGTGGCAACATCATCAATATTTCTAAGGACATCATCAGGGATATTCCTAAAGCCATCAAAGATTTCATCAAGCCAATTCATAGCCCATATACGAGGGAGATAGTTGCCGGGAAGACGGACCTCTGTACCATCCTCTGCCTTCCTAATATAAGAAGTTCCTATTTCTGGTTTGCCTAAAGAACGAAGGATCTTATTGGTAGTATCCAACGCTTCTTCGTAGTGATTAATAAGGTAGAAAGCTAACTCTCGTTGTGCTGGAAGTAATTTTTTTAGATCACCAGAATCAACAGCTTCAAATATTTTTATATTAATCTCTTCACCTGCTGTTTGCTTGCTACTTTTTATACTTTTCCCACCCCATTTTAATGTCCTTACACCTGCTGCTTTAGCAAGTCTTTCAAACTCTTTCCTCTGCATACTTGTCTTCTTTATAGCCTCTACCACTCCATTCGTAGTAGGAACTATAAAGTCATCCATGAACTTACTTACACGACCAAAGATAGCTTCCGTATAGCGAAAAACATCCGTCCCCAGAAAGGCTGTTTTCCCAACCGTACCTGTCTGGTTGTATGCATTTATGTTATCTTTATCGATGACATTTTTTTTCATACGATGGCCTAACAGGTAAGCTAAATCAATTTCTTCTGGAGGTGCACCCTTATAGAGATCAATATATTCTTTAACTAACTTCCCCCTATTAGACATGGATGCTTTTATGCTCTTTAATCCTTCTTCAAAATCTACGTTGCCAAGATCGTCAAGGGAGGCTGGGTCGTTAAATTCGGCAAGGTCTTTTTTAAAGGCTCTGAGTGCCTGTTTCTTCTTAAGTGGCTTCCCCTTTTTACCTTCTGGCAGAGCAAAGTATTCCTGAAGAATGTTCTTGCCCTTTTTATATCTAGAAGAAATACCTTCTCTTGCTGTCTTTTCTATTATGTGTCTCGCTTCCTCTGGCCCAATCCCTTCTGATACTAACCTCTGGTACTCTGCACCTTCTTCTATTAAGGCTGATCCTTCTTCGACTGCTACCTTCCCAGTCTCCTTGAACATCTGCTTAGTACTGGGAATCTCAGTAGTAAGTTTCACCACTTCTTCAGTACCATCTTCCCCAATCCTGACAGCTTCTTTTGCACCCTTGCCAAGAAACTTACTGCCTAACTTCCCAGCGATAGGTAGTCCTAAATCAAAGAAGGGATCAGGCATCGATACACCAAGGAACATAGACATGTTCGGACTATCGGGCATAAGATCTCTAAAGGTCCGAAGCTCACTCTGTCTATCCCAAGGATCTTTGGACAATTCATCCCAAGTTTCTGACATTGAATTCCATGCGTCATCCCAACGATCCTCTTTGGGCATGCCAAGAAGCCCTTTGCCAGCAGCGGCTGTAATACCTGCGGAAGTAACAAGCCCAGCCCCTGTTAAAGCAGCACCTATAACGCCTAACTTAGGCACAAGGAGTGACCCTGAAGCTATCACAGACCCCACTGCAAGGAGTGCTCCTCGGATTCCTATCTCTTCTGAAGGCTCAGCTTTTATTGCGTCATAGTGTTCAGGGTTAGTTTCATATATAGCTTGGGAGACAAAGTTTTCTGGGATCTCAAGGAAATCTGCTACCTTCCCAAACATACTACGGGAACCTTCATACATGTCATAGATTTCCTGCTCAGAATAGAGAGGCTTCCCCCGATCACTTGCAGCCTTCACATTCCTCACAAATTCAGGATTACTAATAGAAAGTTTGTCCATGACATAGTCATGTCTTCTCTTATTTGTAGGCTCAGCCATCTACGCCCCCATTATATTCGCCAGCTCTCTCTTTTGCTCCTAAATATCTCGGCCACCAATCCATAAACTCTTTTTCTTGTTCCCACTTTGTCGATTCCTGTTGTTTCTTAGTAAGACCTTTCCACTCCGCTGTCAATTTAGGTATTAACTTAGTAGGTGATTCAGATGGAGCTATCTTATACCTCTTATATACTTCCCCTAAATGATTCGGTCCAAGATGATGCGAAGCTATAGCAGCACCATAGTTGACACCTGAAAGAGAGTGTGTGTTCTTCCAAACTTTAGCATTGTCAATTACAAGGGCTTGAACTAATTTAAGTGCTACCTCTGGATCTAACACCCACCGATTAATATTTTTCCTGAATTGTTTTTCATCATTAGGAGACAGCTCAGCTATAACGTCGTAGAACGATAGCTTGGTTGAGAAAGACTTGTTTCCTATCCCTGCAAAGACTCCCTCCCGAACTCCTTTATCCGTATCGAAATAACGCTTTAACATGTCATACCCTGTCGGGTCTGTGAATTGAAAGGGGCCAGTGGCAGTAGATAACGCATTTTCAAGCCACCTCTTATTATTAAAGTTTGATTCTGCAAATGCGATACCCATCAACGTGTCTCGCCAATTTTTATTTTCAGGAGTATTCGGTAAAAGATTTTCAAAAGCAATAGCAAGTTTTTGTTGGCTCGGACCTAAGGTTTTGCCGTCATTTACCCAAGCGAAAGTCCCTTCTGCATCTAAAGTTTCAGCAGTCACTTGTTGTCCAACCGCTTGTTGTCCAACCGCTTGTTGCCCAGCCACTTGGGTCTGATCTGCTTGAGCTACACCTTCTTGGGGATAAAGGGGATACTCGAATTTTGTAGAAACGGGCAGCCTTGTATCACGAAACCAATCCAAGATGGAAGATGGCTCTTTTGCGAAGTCCTTCCTCAGATGCATATACATCTTACGAGACCAATCCTGTGCTATACTTGCTTGGTTAATGTCAGTGTCTTTTGTTGTCGATAGAAAATAGTCCTCTAATCCAGCTAGAAACTCCGAAGGAGCAGCATGTAGCTCACTGTTAAGGTCCGCAAAATGTTCCTCAAATGATTCATCAAGAACACCGCTATACCTCTTCTTCATTGCTCCATAGACAACCTCGGGAGTCATTACATCAACAAACCTTTGGTTTCTTGCTTGGGTGTCCTGCAGTTTGGCAGCCCCAGATATTTTATCTTCTTCTGCGGTTGTGGGTACAAGATGAGATGTAAAATCTATCTTTGCCCCTTCTACGTTAGCCAACGATTTTCGGTTCTCGTTAACCCAGAGCTGCTCTTCTAGTGAAGATTCACCTGCTTTAATTTTAGCCTCAAGGTACGATGCACGTTTTGCATTTTGGTCTAACTCTTCATCCTTTGCCGCTTTTATACTAGCCTGTTCAGCATCGTAGATTCCCTTATTTCTCTTTTGCGTCGCTATCTGTTGTCTGTTTTTTTCTTCAGCAGCAGCTAATTGTGTCTGTTCATTGAGGAGAATATCATACGCAGAAGCCACCTGTTTATGACTCATATTCCTAGGGTTTATTCCAAACTGACGAAGAGTGGATTCCTCTCTTCCTCTAATAGCAATAGCTTCCCTTTGCCGATTCTCTGCCTGACCCTTTTGCATTGCAAGG
>Ga0114999_10006855_pt1 | contig 13029 bp, 10 predicted proteins | sample ArcticOcean_MG_C_3_FD_89820 | JGI IMG/M metagenome (GOLD analysis project Ga0114999, IMG submission 89820) | Marine microbial communities from western Arctic Ocean - ArcticOcean_MG_CB8_126 | ecosystem: Environmental > Aquatic > Marine > Oceanic | place: Arctic Ocean: Canada Basin | collected...
ACCTCGTCGAAGAGAGTCGAACGTGCCTCGGGGATGTGGGTGTCAGACACCAGTCCCAGCAGGAGATCTCCCTCGAGATCGTGCTCGGCGAGCCAAGGGGAATCGTTCACAGTGACCACCGAGACAGCGTAGCGCGGACAAGCCGACAGCCGCGACCGTTCGGGCAGGCGCGTTACAATGTTGGTCACAACGATTCACTCCGCTTCGAGGGATGTTTATGACAAGCACTGGTAGCAACGAGACGCCGCAGAACGGTTCCGCGAGCGGCGACACCGCTACCTGGCGCGTCAAGGCTGGCCTCGCCCAGATGCTCAAGGGCGGCGTCATCATGGACGTCACTAACGCCGATGAGGCGAAGATCGCGGAGGAAGCTGGCGCGGTCTCCGTGATGGCGCTCGAGCGCGTCCCGTCCGACATCCGTCGCGACGGTGGCGTCGCGCGCATGAGCGCGGTCGAGATGATCGAGGGCATCCAGCAGGCGGTCACGATTCCGGTGATGGCGAAGGCACGGATCGGCCACTTCGTCGAGGCGCAGATCCTCGATGCGATCGGCGTTGACTACATCGTCGAGTCCGAGGTCCTGACTCCGGCAGACGACGTGAACCACATCGACAAGCACCCGTTCCGCGCGCCGTTTGTGTGCGGCTGCCGCGACTTGGGTGAGGCGCTCCGCCGGAGCGCCGAGGGCGCGGCGATGATTCGCACCAAGGGCGAGGCCGGCACCGGTGATATCGTTGAGGCCGTGCGCCACATGCGCCAGCTCTGGGGCGGCATTCGCAAGCTTCAGAACCTGCCCGACGAGGAACTGGCGACCGCCGCCAAGGACCTCCAGGCACCGCTGGACCTCGTCCGCGAGGTGAAGCAACTCGGCCGCTTGCCGGTCGTGAACTTCTCTGCTGGGGGGGTGGCTACGCCGGCCGATGCGGCGCTGATGATGCAGCTCGGTGCCGAGGGTGTGTTCGTCGGTTCCGGGATCTTCAAGTCGGATAACCCGCCAGCCGTCGCTGAGGCGATCGTGAAGGCTGTGACCCACTACCAGGACGCGACTGTGGTCGCGGATGTGTCGCGGAGCCTCGGCGCTGCGATGCGCGGTGAGTCGGTCGCGTCGATTCCGGTCGAGTCATTGCTCGCCGGGCGGGGGAACTAACTCGCAGCGAATGGCAATCGCGCCCCACCGTTCGCCGGTTCGGATCGGTGTGCTCGCGCTGCAAGGCGACTTCGAGGAGCACGCAACGATGCTCCGTGCCGCAGGCGCTGACACCTCCGAGGTGCGCACGCTTGCGCAACTCGAGGCCGTTGACGGCCTCGTGATTCCCGGCGGCGAGAGCACGACGATCGCTCGACTGCTCCTTGCCTTCGAGTTGATGGAGCCACTCCGTGCGCGGATCGCAGATGGTCTGCCCGTGTGGGGGACCTGCGCCGGCGCGATCTTGCTGGCCTCGGACGTTCCGGGCCTCGACCGACCCTCGGTCGGCGGGCTGGAGATGACCGTCGAACGCAACGCCTTTGGCACGCAGGTCGACAGCTTCGAGACCGACCTCACGGTGACGGGCCTCGACGAGCGGTTCCACGCGGTGTTTATTCGCGCACCGCTAATTACCGAGGTGGGCCTCGACGTCGAGGTGCTCGCGCAACTGGACGACGGAGGTATCGTCGCCGTTCGCAACGGTCGGATGATGGCGACCTGCTTCCACCCCGAGATCACGGCCGACGGCCGGTTGCACGAGCTGTTCGTCGAACAGGTCCGGGAAGCGGTCGACGAGGGACAACCGGCATGACCAGCGAAGGGCAGAGCCACGCCGCTCGCCCGTTGGATCTGGTCACGCTGGTCAGCTTCGACGAAGAGGTACGCAAGAACCAGGCAGTTACCCTTGACGGGCTCGCGGATGCCGATCAGCAGAAGGCACATCCGCTCAACGCGGCGCTGGCGCAGTGGCTCCACCTCGGTCGCCGCATGTGGATCAACGTGGTCGGGCGCGAGGTTCGCGGCATCGCGACGGCGCGCGACCTCAACGCGAAGAGCGCCTGGGTGATCGACACGCTGATCGATGCCGCCGGTGCCGAGACCGGCGACGAGGTCGTGACCGATCTTCTGGGGCAGGCGAGCGCGTCTGCCACGAAGGCAAACGTGACCCATCTGCTACTTCGGACGTTGACTAACGCGCTCGCACGCGAACCAGCAACCAAGGCCGGGTTCCGACCGGCGTTCGTCGAGCGTCTCTGGACCGGTGTCCCCCGCAATGCGCCGAGCGCCTGCGAGGCAACCGTCCGTCCGTTCGTCGCCAGCGACGAGAGCGGTGTCTTCCAGTTGTACGGGCAGGCGACGCCCGCGCAGGCGCGCGCCCAGCTGGGGATGACGCGCGAGGAGTGGCTGGCGCTACGTGATCGCCGTTGGCTACGCGGTGGCGATGAGCTCGTTGCTGAGCGCGACGGCGCGGTCACCGGGCTGGCTTCGTTCCGGGTCCAGGACGACCGAGTCCAATTCGACATGCTTGTCGCGCCAGACGGCGGTCCGTCGGTGTCCGCCTTGTTGGCGGCAATCCTTGAGGGCAACGAGTCGCGCGAGGTGTTCGCGCTCGTGCCACGCAGTGCGCTGGCGGTTGAGCAGGTGTTGAGCGACGTCGGACTCGAGCCATCGAGCGAATACGTGCAGCTCAGTCACCGGCTGGCGCGACCGGTGCTCGCGGATGCGCCACGACGAGTGGTCATGCCGATACCGACGGGGGGTGGCGTGTGAGCGATCTGGAAGCCGGGCCCGCACCCGAGGCTGAGGAAACTGCCGACCTCTCCGACGAGGAACGCGAAGAGATCGAGCTGCTGATCGACCGGCTACCACAGCGCGTGCTGTCGGCCGTTCGCGAGCACAGTCTCGCCGGCCTGATCGAAGTCGTACTCGACGTTGGGCGTATCCCGACGGCGCGCTACATGACCGGCGCTGAGGTGGCACTCGATAATTCCGAGGTCACTGAACAGGAGCTGGCGCAGACCGTGGCGCAGGTCTCCGAATTCGGCGAAGACAACCGCGCGGGGATTCCTCGGACGCTGCATCGCATTTCCGCGATCCGAAACCGCCGAGGCCGCATTGTCGGCCTGACCTGCCGCGTCGGCCGCAGTGTCTCGGGATCGGCGAGCGCGGTGCGCGACCTCGTTGAGTCGGGCCACAGCGTGCTGTTGCTGGGCCGGCCGGGCGTTGGGAAGACGACGATGTTGCGCGACGTCGCGCGCACGCTGGCCGACGAGCTGGAGAAGCGAGTCGTCGTCGTCGATACTTCGAACGAGATCGGTGGCGATGGCGACATCCCGCACCCTGGGATTGGGAGCGCTCGTCGGATGCAGGTTGGCCGTCCGGATCTCCAGCACCACGTGATGATCGAGGCGGTGGAAAACCACACGCCCGAGGCGATTGTGATCGACGAAATCGGGACCGGCCTCGAGGCCGAAGCGGCGCGTACGATCGCGGAGCGCGGCGTGCAACTCGTCGGGACCGCCCACGGCAACACGCTGACTAACCTGATGCAGAACCCGACGCTGTCCGATCTGATCGGCGGCATCGAGTCGGTCACCCTCGGAGATGAGGAAGCTCGCCGACGCGGGACGCAGAAGACGATTCTCGAACGGCGCAATCCGCCGACGTTCGACTGCCTGGTCGAGATTCAGTCATTCGACCGCGTCGCCGTGCATGAGGATGTCGCTAGCACCGTCGATGCCTTGCTGCGCGGGTTCGAGGCAGACGCCGAGGTACGCGAACTCCAGGACGGTGTGGTGCAGACGGTGCACCGAATGCCGCTGTATCCAGCCGAGGACGAGCATCGCCCCGACTCGAGCCGCAATCAGGCGGAGTGGGAGAAAGTGCCGCCGGCGCCCAGCGGGCCAGCGAAGCGGATCTTGCCGTTCGGCGTGAGCCGGTCGCGGCTGGAAGCTGCGATTGGTTCCAGCCGTTCGCCCGCCTCGATTGTTGATTCGGTCGACAACGCCGACTGCATCTTCACCCTCCGGCCCTACTACCGCCGCAGGAGCGGTCCGCTGCGCGGGGCCGAGAGCCGCGGGATTCCGATATACGTGCTCCGAAACAACACCACCTCGCAGATGGAGCGCCAGCTCCTCGCGATGCGCGGCGACGATGACGAGGTCGATCCGATGACAGCGGCGCTGCGCGAAGCCGAGGACGCCGTCGCGAGTGTCTTGCACGGTGGCGCCTCGAACGTGGAGCTCGCTCCTCAGAATGCCTACATCCGCCGCCTCCAGCACGAGGTGGCTCAACGGCACGGGCTGACGAGCAGCTCGCGCGGACGCGAGCCGTTCCGGCGCGTGATGGTCGTGCCAGGCAGCGGTAACGGTGAAGGGCCGTGGCCGATGCAAGGCGAGCGGTGACCTCCAGGCCGACCCGAGGGCTGTTCGTCACGCTCGAGGGCGGCGAATCCGCGGGGAAGTCGACGCAGGCGACCGCGCTCGCTGCGCGTGCTCGCGACCTCGGGATCGAGACCGTCACCACGCGTGAGCCAGGTGGAACTGCGCTCGGAGAGCGGCTGCGCGAGACGCTGCTCGGTTCGAGCGACGGGGCAGTCGACGAGCGTGCGGAGCTGCTGATCTTCGGAGCATCGAGGGCGCAGCTCGTCGCCGAAGTGATCGGACCGGCCCTCGATCGAGGCGCGCTCGTGATCTGCGATCGGTTTGCTGACTCCACAGTGGCCTACCAGCAGTACGGTCGTGGACTGGCGGCCGCTGCGGTTACGGCCGCAGTTGACATCGCGACGGATGGGCTGCGCCCCGATGTCACGCTGTTGTTCGACCTCGAGCCGACTGCGGCGCGCGCGCGGGCCGAGGGGGCCGACGACTACCTCGAGCGTGAGGACCGCGCGTTCCACGAACGGGTGTGCACGGGATTCCGACAGCTGGCGGCGGACGATCCTGATCGCTGGCTTATCATTGACGCGACGCTCCCGGTGGATCAGGTCACTGAGGTGGCGTGGGAGCGGGTGCGGACCGACCTCGAAGCGGTGGGGCTCCTCGAAGCTTGATTCGCCCGTCAGCCAAGGCGCAGGTAATCGGCAATCGTTTGGCATCACACGCGGGGGGTGCACGGCTCGGTGACTTCCGATGATCTTCAAGCAGATATCAGGTGGGAGCGTTCTTCATGCACGCAATTCTGTGCGACGTGTCGCGTGAACCGATCGAGGGCGAAGTGTGTGAGATCCAGCTGATCCACGGACGCGCGGTGGTGAATCCGGACACGGGTCACGCGTGCATCGTCCAACGCGATGGTGCCACTGTGCTTTATCTCGCTGAGCCGGTCGGCCGCTGGCTGTTGACGAGCCTCGATCAGATGCGCGTCGAGTACGCGCAGCAGCGTGGGGCTGCGGCCTATGAGGCGGGGTAGTCCTAGCTGACCCGCTCGAAGATGGTTGCGATGCCCTGGCCGCCGCCGATGCAGAGCGACACGAGGCCGTAGCGGCCGCCGGTGCGCTCCAGTTCGTGCATCATCTTCACTGTCAAGATCGCGCCGGTGGCGCCCACCGGGTGACCGAGGGCGATTGCGCCGCCGTTCGGGTTCGTCTTGTCGAGCGGCAGGTTGAGCACGGCGGAGCAGGCTGCCGTTACGGATGCGAACGCCTCGTTGAGTTCGATCACGTCCATGTCCTCGACCGTTAGGCCGGACCGTTCCATTACCTTCTCGATCGCGGGAATCGGACCACTGCCCATGAGTGAGGGCTCCACGCCCGACTCAGCGCGCGCGAGCATCCGCATCCGCGGCTTCATGCCGAGTTCCTTGGCCTTCGATTCGGTCGTGACCACGACTGCGGCAGCGCCATCGTTTATGCCTGAGGAGTTGCCGGCGGTTACGCTGCCGTTGTCGCGGAAGACGGTGCGGAGCTTCGCGAGGCTGTCCATCGTGGTCTCGCGCGGGAACTCGTCGGTGTCGAAGGTCTCGGTCTTGCGACCCCTGCGGGCCTCAATCGGTACGATTTGCTCGGTGAAATAGCCAGCATCGATCGCCGCGAGCGCGCGCTCCTGGGAGCGCAGCGAGTATTCGTCTTGAATCTCGCGTGAGATCTCGTAGCGCTCGGCGAGGTTCTCGGCGGTCTCACCCATGAGGATGCTGTCGAACGGGTCGGTCAGCAGGTGCATCGTGCTGTCTTCGAGCTTGTCGTGCCCGTACTTGTAGCCGTAGCGACCCTTCCGGAGGAGGAAGGGCATCATGCTCATATTCTCGGCGCCACCGGCGACTACGACGTCCGCGTCGCCGGTCTGAATCCAGCGGGCCGCGGTGTTAATCGCCTCCAGGCCGGAGCCGCAGATGCGGTTGACGGTGTAGGCCGGGGTGCTGACCGGCATGCCACCCTTTACCGACGCGTGGCGGGCGATATACCCGTCCTCGGCGACCTGACCGACACAACCGAGAATGACCTGATCGACGTCCTCGCCGGTGATGCCGGCACGGTTGACTGCTTCGCGGATGACGTGGGCGCCGAGGTCAGACGCGGGCGTTTCGCTCAGCGCGCCACCGAAGGCGCCAATGGCCGTCCGCACGCCACTCGTCAGTACGATGTCATCCACTGAGGTTTCCTTTGGGGTGCAAACACAAGAAACGTATTTTCTTATAGTACGTATCGTACGGAATATAAACTCCAACCCTTGTAGATCGATCAGGATCGTCGCGTGATTGCCGCTGATCGGCCCCCTTCCTAGACTTGGCGTATGACTCCCCCACAGACCGTTTCCATCGACGTCCCGGCTACCTCTGCCAACCTCGGTCCTGGGTTCGATAGCCTTGGCGTCGCGCTCGATTGGACGGGGCGCTACACGATCACGACCAGCGACGAGAGCGTGCCCGCCCCGTCCGGCCCGATAGAGCAGATGACGGCCAGCGCCGCCCTTGCGCTGTACCGGCAGGCGGGTGTCATGCGGCCTGCGGGACTGACCGTTCAGTACGAAGGTGACATCCCGGTCGGTCGTGGGATGGGCGTGTCCGCCTCAGCACGAGCCGCTGGCCTGATCGGCGCGAACGCGTTGATCGGCGGCGATCACGATTTCGAGGATCTCGTGCCGCTCGCGGTTCGCCTCGAGGGTCACGGGGACAACATCATCCCGGCGCTCTTTGGCGGGTTCCAGGTGGTGGTCGAGGGCGACGACGGCTTCGTGCACATTGGCGTCGAGCCCCCGGTAGACCTGCGCCTCGTGTTGCTTATTCCCGAGTTTTCGATGCCGACCCAGGAGTCGCGCAAGCGCCTGCCGGAGCGCCTGACGCGCAACCAGGCGATTCATAACATCGGCCGCAGCGCTCTCCTCTTTGCGGCCTTGATGCAGGGACGGTATGACCTGCTGGGGACCGCGACCGAGGATGTCCTGCACCAGCCAGCGCGCTCCACCCTCTTCCCGGCGATGTACCCGCTGTTCCAGGCGGCACGAGACGCCGGCGCACACGGTGTCTATCTCTCTGGTGGCGGATCAACGATCGCGGCGTTCGCTTCGGAGGCAGATACTGACGAGGTCGTGGGTGCGATGCGCGAGATGGCGGCTGCGCACGGCCTCGAGGTCGCGACGCGTGTCAGTCTCATGAGCTCGACCGGCGCAGCGCTCGTCGAACGTGGCTAGCAGGCCACCGATGGCGCGGGTCGTCCAAAAGTACGGTGGGTCCTCGGTCGCGAGCGCGGACCATATCAAGCGAGTGGCCGCGCGGCTGCAGGCGTGCCGCGCTAACGGGGACGACGTCGTCGCCGTCGTGTCAGCGATGGGCAAGCGGACGGACGAGCTGTACGCGTTGGCGGGCCAGGTAGCCAGCACGCCTGAGCCGCGCGAGATGGACGTGCTCCTCTCGACCGGCGAGATCGTTACCAGCACGTTGCTATCGATGGCGCTCCATGAGTTGGGCCTTGATGCGGTCAGCCTGACCGGCGCACAGGCGGGTATTCGCACGACCTCGGTCTTCGGACGCGCGCGCATAGCCGAGATCCAGACTGAACGGATGGAGCGAGAGCTCAACGCTGGGCGTGTCGTGATCGTCGCTGGCTTCCAGGGGATCACCGAGGACTTCGATATCACCACCTTCGGCCGCGGCGGTTCCGACACGACTGCTGTTGCCCTCGCAGCAGCGCTCGAGGCCGATCGTTGCGAGATCTTCACCGACGTCGCCGGTGTTTACACGGCCGATCCGCGGGTGTGTCCAGAGGCACGGCCACTCCGCGACATTGGATACGAAGAAATGCTGGAAATGGCCACCACGGGCGCACGCGTGATGCACGCGCGCGCGGTCGAGATTGGCGCGCTCTACGGCGTCACGATTCGCGTGGCGAGCAGTTTCGATGACGACGCGCCCGGGACGTTGATCCATGGAGAGATGACGATGGAACAGGGCAACAAGGTTCGAGGGATCGCGCACCAGAATCACATCGCGAAGGTCACCGTCCGAGGCGTTCCGGACCGCCCCGGGATCGCCGCGCACCTGTTCGAGCCGCTCGCCAACGCGAATGTTTCGGTCGACACGATTGTGCAGAACGCGAGCGTTGAGAAGCTCACCGACATGACGTTCACCGTTGCTCCCAGCGACCTCGATAGCGCGCTCACGGTGGTCGAGGGCGTCCGGGTGGAGCTCGGTGCGGCGGAGGTCGTGCACGAGCCTGACCTCGGGACGGTGTCGATCATCGGCACCGGGATGGCCTCGGCGCCTGGATTCGCGGCGCTGATGTTTCGCACGCTATTCGACTCCGAGATCAACGTTGACATGATTTCGACGAGCGACATCCGCATTACCTGCGTGATCGCCTCGGAGCGGGTTGGAGACGCGGTACGCGCGCTGCACACGGCCTTCGACCTTGACCGCGAGGACTAGCGCGGCGGTTCGACTTGGGGGCTCCGGGTGGTCCTTGACGCTTGCTCGCGAGCAAGGGATCGAGCGGTGGGCCGTTTTGTGGGGGTACGCCCGAGTGCCTTGCGAGGGTGATCGCGCGAGCGTAGTATCCGGGGTCCGGTGACTTCGCACAGACGTTCGCGTAGTTACTTATACGAATCAGCTATATAGGCATCCGGCGTCGCTCCCCACTGCGGACGCGCCTCCGGCATCGGCGCAGGACCAGAGATGTCGTTCGCTCATCTCCACACGCACTCCGAATACTCCTTGCTGGACGGGATGTCCAAGATCCCGGCGCTCGTGGAGCGTGCTGCGGCGTTGGATATGCCAGCGCTCGCAGTCACTGATCACGGTGCGATGTATGGCGCCCTCGAGCTCTACGAGACCGCGACGAAGGCCGGAATCAAGCCGATCATCGGGCTTGAGGGCTATGTCGCTCCGAAGAGCCGCCACGAGAAGAAGTCTGGTGAGTGGCCCCACCACCTGACGCTGCTGGCGCAGAACGAGCAGGGCTATCGTAACCTGCTCAAGATCTCGAGCCTGTCGCACCTCGAGGGCTTCTACCGTCGACCGCGGATGGACCGCGAGTTGCTGGAGCAATACAACGAGGGCCTGATCGTGCTCTCTGGCTGCCCGTCGGGAGAGTTCCTGAGCCGCCTGCGCGAGGGTGACGAGAGGGGTGCCACCGAGGTGGCGAGCTGGTATCGGGACATATTCCCGGACCGCTATTACCTCGAGGTGATGGAGCACGGAATCGAGGAATTCAGCGCGCTCACGCCGCAAATCGCCGCGGTCGGGAAGCGGATGAACCTCCCGCTCGTTCAGACTCACGACTCTCACTACGTAGAGCACTCGCACGCACACGCGCACGAGGTGCTGCTCTGCATCGGCACGAACTCGACGATGCAGGACGAGAAGCGGTTCAAGCTTCCGGTCGATCAGTTCTATCTGAAGTCGCCGGACGAGATGCGGCTGCTGATCCCTGAACTGCCCGAGGCGTACACGAACACCCTTGTGATCGCCGACCAGGTCGACCTCAAGCTCGACTTCGGCCGTACGCAACTCCCGGATGCTGGTGTGCCCGAGGGCATGACCGCGATGGAACACCTGAGGGATCTCTGCGAGGAGGGCCTCGAGCGCCGCTACGGAAATCCGACCGAGGAGCACCGAGAGCGGCTGCGGTACGAACTGAGCGTGGTCGAGCAGACCGGCTTCGGCGAGTACATGCTGATTGTGCGTGACCTCGCACGGTTCGCGCGCGAGCAGTCTATTCCGATGGGCGTTCGTGGTTCCGCCGCCGCCTCGATCGTGCTCTACACGACTGACGTCACCGACATCGAGCCGTTGCAGTACGGCCTGGTGTTCGAGCGCTTCCTGAACCCGGAACGCCTCTCGATGCCGGATGTGGACTTCGACTTCGCGGACGACCGCCGCGAAGAGGTGATTCGCTACACGGCCGAGCGCTACGGGCGCGACCGCGTCGCCCAGATCTGCACCTTCGGGACGCTCGGCCCCAAGGCTGCAGTGCGCGACTCCGGGCGCGCACTCGGCTTCTCGTTCGATGAGACCGACCGCATCGCGCGGATGATTCCGGATCAGTTGCACATCACGCTTGATGAGTCGCTGGAGCAGTCTCAGGAACTCGGCACGGTCTACGAGACCGAGGACCGGGCACGCGAGTTGATCGACACGGCGCGCAGCCTCGAGGGCGTCACGCGTCACGCGTCCACCCACGCCGCCGGCATCGTGATTTCGCGCGAACCGCTGATGGATGTGGTGCCGCTGCAGCGCGCGACTGGATCGAAGGACGAGGACGCGCTCCCAACGACCCAGTACGCGATGGCGGACGTCGAGAAGATCGGCCTCCTGAAGGTCGACTACCTCGGGCTGACGAACCTCACGATCCTCGGACGTGCGGTCGAGCTGATCGAGGAGCACCGTGGCGAGAAACTCGATCTGATGACGCTGCCGGATGGCGACACGGCGACAGCGGAGCTGCTCGCAGCGGCCGAGACGTTCGGGGTATTCCAGATGGAGTCGCCGGGCATGCGGCGCTACGTCGCTGAGCTGAAGCCGGAGAACATCACTGAGCTCGCCGCGATGGTGGCGTTGTTCCGCCCCGGTCCGATGGAGCACATCCCGCGCTATATCGATGTGAAGCACGGCCGCGCCGCTCCGGTGTACCCGCACGAAGACCTCGCGAATATCCTCGACGAGACGTACGGCGTGATCACGTATCAGGACCAGGTGCTGCAGATTGCGCGCCAGTTCGCCGGATACTCGCTCGGTCAGGCCGACGTGATGCGGAAGGCGATGGGCAAGAAGATCGCCTCGATCATGCTCGACGAGCGCGACCGGTTTATCGCCGGCGGCATTGAGAAGGGTTACGAGCGCAAGCTGGCGGAAACACTCTTCGACCTGATCGAGCCGTTCGCCGGCTATGCCTTTAACAAGGCACACGCGTTCTCCTACGCGACGATTGCCTACCAGACGGCCTACCTGAAGACGCATTACCCCGAGGAGTACATGGCCGCGGTGTTGATGGCCGCCGGTGGCTCGTCGGAGCGCCTAGCCGCAGCGATCGCCGAGTGCAACCGCCTGGGCGTTGAGGTGCTGCAGCCCGACGTCAACCGCTCGCTCGCGAACTTTGGTATCGAGCGCACCGCCGATGGCGCGGCCGCGATCCGATTCGGCCTTGCTCAGATCAAGAATGTCGGAGAGGGCGGCATCGACACGCTGACTGCCGACCGCGATGAAGGTGGGCCATTCACGACCCTCGAAGACTTCGCGCGCCGGGTGAACCCGCGCGAGGTCAACAAGCGGGTGCTCGATTCACTCGCGAAGGCCGGTGCACTCGACGTGCTAGGACCGCGCGGCACGGTGATCGGTGGCGTCGAGCGCCTACTGACGGTCGCGCAGGAGCAGCAGCGACTGCGCGAGACCGGCCAGACCTCAATGTTCGACTTGTTCGGCGACCAGGTCGACACGCCGCTGCCCGCTCTTGAGCTGGAGCCGATGGAGATCCCGACGCCGCAGCTCCTCGCGTGGGAAAAGGAACTGCTGGGCACCTACGTGTCGGAGCACCCGTTCCGCCGTGCTGCTGGTGCCCTTGGTGAGATGCTCACCGCGCAGGCGAGCGAACTGAGTGAGGAGATGGTGGGGCAGCGCGCGGTGATCGCCGGGGCGGTGGTCAACGTGCGGCCGTTGACCACGAAGCAGGGCAAAGCCTTTGCCGCGGTCACCCTCGAGGATCTCAGCGGTCAGGTAGAACTTACGATCTGGCCGGACAGCTACGACGACGCGCGAGACCTGCTGCGTGAGGCGACTGTCCTCGTGGCGAAGGTCGACATTCGTTCGCGCAATGGCCGGCTCACCGTCGCGGCGCAGGAACTCGCCGCGTTCGACCTCGATACCGAGCAACTCGTCAACGCGAATCCCGCGCGCTTCCGCATCAACGGCAACGCCTCGCGTCGAGCCTCGAACCAGCAATACGCATCCCAACGAGGTGTGCGTCCGTCTGGCACGCCCGAGGGTGGGCCAGACGGACGCACACCTCCTAGTGGCTCCCCGAACGGCGGCTCGCGGCAGCATCTCCGTCCGGTACAGGTAGCTGAGGAGCCTGCGGTGTATGAAGCTTCTGTCGACGATGGGCCGAGACGACTGCGGGTCCGACTGGAAGAGACCACTGATGAGTCGGCGGACCGCCGCCGGCTGCGCAAAATCTGCTCCATCCTCGATCGCCACCGCGGTAAACTCCCCGTCGAGCTCGCGATCCGCCGCCGCGACGGCGGAACGGTGCGGCTCAGCCGTGGAACGATCGAGGCGAGCGCGATCGAGCGCTTCATCCCCGAGATTCGCTCCCTCCTCGGCGTGCTCGGCGGTGTCGAGGAGCTCGGTCGAGAGGAACAGTCCGCTCGCGAACTCGCCGCGGTCGGTGGTTGATTCGCCCTCGTCCCTTTCGCTAACCGGGTAGACTGTCAGTCCCACCTTGATCACCGTGGACTGACTAAATGGCGCAGCAAGCGGCAGAACCGGTCACGCCCCCTGAGCACCTCCACGAGGTGGTTTCAGCGATTCGTGGCGGCATTGGTCGCGTGATCGTTGGTCAGCACGCGCTGATTGATCGTTTGCTCATCGCTCTGTTCACGAACAACCACGCACTGATCGAGGGTGTCCCGGGCCTC
>Ga0114999_10006858_pt1 | contig 13026 bp, 11 predicted proteins | sample ArcticOcean_MG_C_3_FD_89820 | JGI IMG/M metagenome (GOLD analysis project Ga0114999, IMG submission 89820) | Marine microbial communities from western Arctic Ocean - ArcticOcean_MG_CB8_126 | ecosystem: Environmental > Aquatic > Marine > Oceanic | place: Arctic Ocean: Canada Basin | collected...
GCTGCTATTTATGAGACGCTGCAGCAGTGCCTCAAAGACATCAACATGGTCCGCTCGGAATGTGAAAAGAACTACAATTCGGCGCGTCAGCAGCATGCAGCTGTGGCACCGAAGTTTGCTTCCAAGCAGGAATGCGAGACCGAGTTTGGTGCTGCACGATGCGAGCAGGCACCTCAACGGACATCGAGTGGTGGCTCAATGTTTATGCCTCTGATGATGGGCTACATGATGGGGTCGATGATCGGCGGACGAGGCTTTGGCAATTCGCAACCGCTTTACCGGACCCGGAGCAATCCTGGCACCTTCCGCACGTCGGATAACAAGGCGGCAGGGCGCTCTACCGGGCGAACACAGGTAGCAAAGTCTTCAATGGCGCGTCCTACATCCAAAGCCTCAACCCGCTCCCGCGGTGGCTTCGGTTCTTCCGGTCGGCGATTTGGTTCTGCGGCAACCTGAAGATTTTTTACTTAACTGAGTAGGATCCTATGAAGCGTATTCCCGTCAAAGAACGATCGAGTTTGGCGGATGCCGCCGTCCGTCATGAATTCGAGTTTCAGGCAGGGCAAGGCGTGCCGTTTTGGGACGAGACGGCGTATTATCAATTCACCACCCAGCAGATCGACGAAGATATTGTCGCGCCGGCGGAGGAAATCGAGAATCTCTGCTATCAAGTTATTTCACGCGCGATGGAAGACGAGACTGTTTTGCAGCGGCTTGGTGTTGCCAGAGTGCATTGGGATCTGATCGCCGATAGCTGGCAGAATAAAGACCGAAACCTGTATGGCCGTATGGACCTATCCTATGACGGAAAAGGTCCGGCAAAGCTGCTCGAGTACAACGCCGATACGCCGACGACACTTTATGAATCTGCGGTGTTTCAGTGGGAATGGCTGGAAGAAGCAGACAAGGAAGGGCTTTTGCCCGACCGCTGCGACCAGTTCAACGAAGTCCACGAAAAAATTGTCGAGGCGTTTCCTCGTCTTGGGATAGACAGCATTCTCCATCTTGCCAGTAATCAGGATGTCGAAGATGACAAGGGGACGCTTGAATATATCGCTGAGTGCGCGCAGGAGGCGGGTCTTCTAACAAATGTCCTGGCTATGGAGGATGTCGGGATCAGTGAAGAGGGGCAGTTCACCGATCTCGATGACAAGCCGATATCGACATTGTTTAAGCTCTATCCTTGGGAATGGATTTTGGCCGAGGATTTTGGCGCGCATGTCGCGGCAAGCGGTGTACGGTTTATAGAGCCCGCCTGGCGGTCAATCCTGTCGAATAAGGGATTACTGCCGATCCTGTGGGAAATGTTCGAGGGTCATCCGAATTTGCTGCCGGCATTTTTTGAAGATGACCCGGCGGCGGATGCGCTTGGCGAAACCTATGTCCGAAAACCTCTTTTGGGACGGCAGGGCGCCAATGTCGAAATCTATCGCGATGGCAAGATCGAGACCTCGCGTGAAGGCCCTTATGGAGAGCAAGCTCATATCTTGCAGGAATTTCATCCACTGCCTGATTTCGACGGACGCTTTCCGCTGATTGGCTGCTGGCTTATCGCCAGCAAGGCCGTCGGCATGGGGATACGCGAAGATAAAACCCTGATTACCGGCACCGAAGCCAACTTCGTCCCGCACGTCATCGTCGAGTGACGGTCTCCGGACGGTCGCCCCAGACTTCCTCCCAAGCATCGGCCAGACAGGCTGCGAAGCGGTCATGACTAAAATGGTCTTAGACAAATTTTCGGGCATTGGCACCTAATCGATCGCGCGTCTCCCGGTCATAGATCAATGTCGCGACCGCCTTTGCCATCTCTGACGCGCTAAACTCGACCAGATAATTTGGGTCGCCGGGCGCTTACAATGTGTCGGTCGGAAATGAACTAATGATGTCTGAAAGCGTTGAGGCTGCAATGGTGTATTTCGCCAAGCTCGCGAATCCACCTTGTGTCGCCCATGACAGGCTGCGGGCTCAGAAGGCGCTACGCAAGATCGAAGGGGGGTACATGTTGCTACATGATCCTAACTATAATAACACGCAGTACCAAACACCGGGCGCTCCTAAGCCGGCATTGCACGATCTTGATGCGATGGACGAGCTTCGGAAAGTCCAGTGCTCGACAATCATTATTCGTGGCCCGCGATCGACACGCTATTCGCCGGAAATCCTCGAACCATCGCAAAAGGAATTCTCGGATGTCGCCTGGGGAGAGGTTGATCCCGAGCATGATATTGCAGTTGGTGCTCCCGATGAATTGTTCGCTGTGGTGCGGAAGTTTATTGGGGCTGATTGATTTCCTCAGATTGCCGTGAGGCGGTGCTGGTGCTAAACCTTCACCATGCCAAAAACCACTATCCAACCCGCTAAATCGTTTCATCAAGTTGTTGCCAAAAATGCCGCGCAATGGCCGGAACGTACCTATGTGCACTGCATCGATCAGGATAAATCGCTGAGTTATGGTGCGCTCTATGGCGTGTCGAATCGTGTCGCCCGCTTCCTAAAAAACCGAGACATTCAAGCGAATGATCGGGTGCTGCTGCTGGCGGAAAACTCCGTCGAGAATTTGGCGGTATTTGTCAGTGTGCTGCGTTATGGCGCGACGCTGGCGACCGTGCAGGTCGAGATGAATAAGGCAAATCTGTCGGAGATTATCGTCGCCATTGCGCCGAAGGTGGTGCTCTACCAGGAAGGGCTTGGGCTCGAAGATTTGCAGGTCGGCGCGCCAGGAGAGTGGTTTGCTCTCGGCGAGTGGCGGGCTGATGATAGTGCTGCAACTGGCTGGTTCGCGGAGATCGCGGGTCTTTCAGATGAAGATGATATCGAAACCATTGCCAGACCGGATGATCACGGGGTGATCTTCTATACCTCGGGCACGGTGGCGAAGCCCAAGGGCGTGATTCAGACTCATGCGACGGCCTATTACAATTATGATGCTACGGCGGATTATCTACAGCTCGCGCCGGGCGATAAAACCTTCGATTGCCGGTCCTATAGCTGGTTGTCTGCACAGCATATGAGTCTCGGTGCGCCGCTGGTCGCCGGGGCGACAACGATCATCGCAAAGAATTTTTCGCAAAGCCGATATCTTGGGTGGCTCAAGACTTATGAGGCCAATGTCGGGTTCGTGGTGCCGACGATCGTGAATATGCTGATCAACCGTCCGCAGGAGTTTCACGGCAAAGATCTGCCGCATCTGCGCTTCCTGACATCAAGCTCAGCACCTTTGCTGGACGAACAATGGCGCAGATTTGAAGAGATGTACGGCATCACACTGGCGCAAAGCTGTGGTTCAAGCGAGGGCGGTAACACGGCAGCGCATCGTGGCGCGGATCGTAAAATCGGTACGATCGGCCCGGCGCAAAAATATCAGGATATCCGGATCGTTGATAATGATGGCAAGCGGCTGCCACAGAGTGAGACCGGCGAGATCATTATTGGTGGCGGCAAGCAGCAGGCGTTTGGCTATTTGATGCTTGATGGGACCATTGAACGCCTACCGGAAGATGGACACCATTCGGGTGATCTGGGTTATTTTGACAAAGACGGCCATCTGCATATTACCGGTCGGCTTAAAGAGCTGATCATCCGGGGCGGCGTGAATATCGCGCCATTGGAGATTGATGCTGTGCTGATTGAGCACCCGAATGTCACCGAGGCGGGGACCATCGGTGTGCCACATCCGATTTATGGCGAAGAGGTGGTTGCTTATGTCGCCTGCGCTCCGGGCAGGCCGGTGTCGTTCCCCGAAATCGCGGCCCATTGCGCGACTCATTTACCCGAGGCCAAGCAGCCGAAAGCGTTATATATTCTTGAAGAATTACCAAAGAATCCGCGCGGTAAATTGGACCGAAGCGCGATCAGCACACATTATCGGGATCATTACGCCGGAGCCGCCGACTGGTCGTCCTGAAGACAGGGTAATGTTATGCCAGATACACTTTCCAACAGCGAAGCCATCACCGTTGAACAGCACAAGCTATTGATTAGCACTTGTACGCAGATGTTTAACGATCTCAAAATTCTTGATCATAGTGGCCATGTTTTCATACGGGTTCCGGGCACCGACCGCGTCATGATCCAGGGCTTACATGCCAGTCGGGCGCAATTAACCCCGGAGGAGATATTTACGCTGACCCTCGATGGAGAGGTGCTCGATAGCCCGGCAGGGACAACACCGGTCAGTGAGTTTCATATCCATTCGGAACTTTATAAGGCGCGTCCCGAGATTAATTCTGTGCTGCATGCACACCCTAAGGTACCGACCCTTTTCACCATCGCCGAAGGTGCTGAACTAAAGATCGTGCTCAATCATGGTTATCGCTGGCGCAGCGGTGTGCCGGTGCATCCTGATACCGCCCATATCGATACACCGTCGCTTGGCGCGGCAATAGTCGATTCGATGGGAGACTGCAATGCAGTGTTGCTACGGGCGCATGGCATCGTTCTGGCCTCGGAAGAGGTCAAAAGTCTGCTGATAGATGGTATCCATTTTAATCGTAATGCGCAGGCCTGTCCCGAAGCGCACCACCTCGGCGAACCAATCCCGATGAGTGAGGGAGAACTCGACATTTTTAAGAAGCGCTTCAGCCGATCGCGTCATGGTGTGAAGCTGTGCCATTATTACTCGACGCGAGTGATTGAAAGTGGTGTGCTGCCTGAGGAGTGGCGTGACGACGTTTAGGTTGAACCGGATGAGATAAGCCGAGGTATCTGATGACCGATATTCCGATTATTGATTTTGCCAATTTTGAAAATGGCAGTGACAGTGAGCGCCGTAAGGTCGCGGCAGACCTTGATTGGGCAGCCTCAGAAGTTGGCTTCATGTATGTCAAAAGTCTCGGCATCGACCCGCAAATCTTGGCGAACGCATTTGCCTCCAGCAAGGCATTTTATACCCAGCCACAGGAAATCAAGAACCTCTCTGATTACAGCCAGGAGATTAATCACGGGTATCAGCCGTCCGGCTTGCAGCGTCTTGATCCCTCCGTAGCGCCGGATCTCAAAGAAGCCTTCACCATGCGGGATGTTCACAAGAATGCGGACAAACCTGAAATGTGGCCATCGCCGGAATTTCTTGAAACCGCCAAGGTCACCTTTGACGAGTTTTTGCGCGGCGCCAATATCGTTATGGAAGCGTTTGCGATTGCACTCGATCTGCCTATCGATTTCTTCCGTAACTGTCACAAGGGCGATTTTACAGCATTGCGCTATTTGCATTACCCCGTGATCAGTGAGGACCTCACAGAAGAACAGCTTGGCTGTGGCGCGCACACTGATTTTGGCACCATTACTTTGCTGTTTCAGGATGATGTCGGTGGGTTGCAAGTGCAGGGCCGTGACGGCGTATGGCGCGACGCGATCTATATTCCCGATACCATTGTGGTGAACACCGCAGACTTGGTGGCGACCTGGACTAACAATCGCTACTGCTCGACACCGCATCGCGTGAAACCGATGCTCAGCGATACGGATCGCTACTCGATTGCGTTTTTTGTCGACCCTGATGTCGACACGCCGGTGAGTATTTTTTCGAGCTGCATCACTGATGACAACCCGCATAAATACCCGGATACGACGGCCGGGGCCTATGTCGCGAAGCGGATCGCCGACAGTAATAAAATCACTGGCTAGGTTTTTTCGTGCGGCTGCGGTGAAGGTTGTTGATTGTCTCGTTTGGGAGTGTCAGTCTGAGCCGTAATGCATAAAATTTTTATGCTAATTATGGATGGGAGATGTTTCGATGATCAAGACTTTGACTTTGCCCGTAACGGCCGGTGCTGTTGCCCTTGGGCTGATGTTCGGCGGACAGGCTGTCGCCCAGCAGGTTACGCTTAAACTGCATTCATTCCTGCCACCGCCGGCCAACCCGGTTAAGACGTTTCTGAAGCCGTGGATCGAAAAGGTCGCCAAGGCATCAAAGGGCACTCTGAAGGTTCAGTATTATCCATCCATGCAGCTGGGTGGTAAGCCACCGCAGCTTGCCGATCAGGTCAAAGACGGCGTCGTTGATATGATCTATACCTTGCCGGGTTATACGGCGGGTCGTTTCCCCAAGCTCGAAGTCTTTGAACTACCGTTCGTACATAAAAATGCGCTGTCGACAACTTTGGCCATTCAGGACTATCAGGCCAAGCATCTAAAAGACGAGTTCAAGGATTTTCATGTGATCCTGCTGCATAACCATGCGGGCTCGATGTTCATGACCAAGACCGCCAAGATTCAAAAGGTCAGCGACCTTAAAGGTTTGAAAATCCGCACCGCGACTCGTGCTGGTGGTTGGTATTTGAAATCGCTCGGTGCGGTACCGATCGGTGCGCCGCTGCCGAAGATTCCGCAGATGCTGTCCAAAGGTGTCATCGAAGGCGCGATGCTGCCATTCGAAATCGCTCCGGCGATCAAGATGCAGGAATTGGCGAGCAACTTCATTCAGCTCGCTGGTGATCAGCCGCGTATGAACACCTCGACCTTTGCTTTCCTGATGAACAAGGACAGCTACAAGAAGCTGTCGAATGCTCATAAGAAAGTTATTGATCAATTCTCCGGTAAAAACATTGCAAAATGGGCTGGTCAAAACTGGGCTGATATTGAAGCGCCCGGAGAAAAAGTCATGCGGTCAAAGAAGAAGAATAATTTCCTGACCATCCCAGCTGGCGAAGTTGCCAAGATGAAAGAATTGGCGAAACCCGCAATTGCACGTTGGATCAAGATCATGAAGAAGAAGGGTGTCGATGGCGATCAGCTGATCTCTGATGCCCGTGCCATGATCGAGAAGCACAACAAGTAGGTTACAGCTGAGACCTAGTATCTCGTAATGGCTGAATCGTTAGAACAGCATACCCGGCCCACTGATCCAGTGGGCCGGGTTCTGTTTCAGGTGTCGCGTTTATTTGCGATCTTTGGCGGATTAGTCTTGTGTGCGATGGCGGTGTTAACAACGCTTAGCGTGACGGGGCGAGCAGCGTTTAGCTCGCCCATTACCGGCGACTTTGAATTAATTGCGATTGGCACCGGCGTCGCGGTATTTGCATTTTTGCCGTATTGCCAATTGGTCCGTGAAAACGTCATCGTCGATATTTTTATGAGCAAAGCTTCGTTCAAAATTCGAACTTTCTGTGACTTGATCGGCAATTTTCTCTATGTCGTCATTATTATTCTCATGCTGTGGCGCTTGCCGCTCGGCGGCATCGATCTCTATGACAACGATCAGATGACATTGATCCTAGAGGTGCCGCAATGGTGGACCTTTCCATTGGCGATCTTGTGTTTGATCCTGTTGTTGATTGTCAATATTTACACCGTTGTGCGGAGCTATCGTGAAATCCGCCTGAACCGGACGATTTAGGAACCCATAATGTCAGGTTTGGAAATCGGTGGTCTTGGGTTTGTTGTTCTTTTGGTTTTGCTGGCGATACGCATTCCGATTGCCATTGCCATGCTCACCGTCGGCATCGTTGGCTATCTCATAATTGCCGGCCCGAATGCATTGCTGAGTTATCTCAAGGGCGAGATGTATTGGCGGTTCACTACCTTTGATCTTTCTGTGGTGCCGCTGTTTGTTTTGATGGGGCAGTTCGCGGCCAAGGCTGGACTCAGTCAGGCGCTGTTCAAGGCGGCCAATGTCTGGCTCGGCCATTATCGCGGTGGCATTGCGATGGCAGCCGTTGGAGGTTGTGCAGGGTTTGGTGCGATCAGCGGTTCGTCTTTAGCAACCGCTGCAACGATGGGACAGGTAGCGCTCCCCGAACTCAAACGCTACAACTATGCGGGATCTCTGGCGACTGGTGCGCTGGCCGCTGGTGGCACGCTCGGTATCTTGATCCCACCTTCGGTTGTGCTCATCATTTACGCGATCATGGTTGAAGCTAATATCGTGACGTTGTTCCAGTCGGCTTGCCTTCCAGGCATCCTGGCGGCACTGGGCTATATGGCGGCTATCGCGATTGTTGTCAGGATTAACCCGGAGGCTGGCCCTGCGGGACCGCGCACCAGTAATCGCGAACGCTGGATTGCGGTTCTCGATATCTGGCCGGTTCTCATAATCTTCCTGTTGGTGATGGGTGGAATTTATCTCGGCTTTTTTACTCCGACTGAAGGGGCAGGGGTCGGGTCTGTCGGAACCTTCCTCATTGCGTTGTCGCGTGGCGGCATGAAGTTCAAGGACTTTGTCGATGCCTTGATGAGCACCGCGACGACCACGGCACTGATCTTTCTAATCCTGCTCGGCGCGGCGGTGTTTAATGCCTTCCTCGGTTTTTCTCAGCTGCCCTTGGCGGCGGCAAACTTCTTCAAGGAATCCGGTCTGGCACCGATGAGTGTTCTGCTGATGATGGTGGTGCTGTTCATCATGCTCGGGTTTGTAATGGATTCTTTGTCGATGATTCTGCTGACGGTGCCGATCTTTTGGCCGATCATTGCGGTGCTGGATTTTGGGCTTCAGCCGGAAGATCTCAAGCTATGGTTCGGGATCATTACATTAATCGTGGTGGAGGTCGGGCTGATAACGCCGCCGGTGGGGCTCAACGTCTTCGTCATCAATTCGATGGCCAAGGACGTGCCGATGATTGAGACGTTCAAGGGTGTCGTGCCGTTTTTCCTGTCGGATGGTATCCGCGTCGCTTTTATTATTTTCTTCCCAGCGATCACACTAATGTTGCCGCGATTATTAGCGAGCGAGTAATACGTCCCCGAAGCCGCCGTCTTGGATCATTTTATTGATCTCGTCATGGACAAGGCGGGTTAATTCGATCACCGCCGGTGTTGGCGTAAGATCGGCACGATGGACCAGCGTGCGGGTGATCGTCAGCCCGTCAATGGGCACTGCCTGATAGCGACCTTCTTCGATCCCCGGATGAATTGAAGAATAGGGCAAAATGCCGTAACCCAGCCCGCGCTCGACAAAATCCTTTACGACATCGACATTGGCAACTTCATGGGTGACGTCGAAAGTAATTCCCATTTCAGCTGCCATGCGGTCGAGCTTGACCCGACTTCCCGCCGGACGCGGCAGCAGGATCAGCGGCAGGCCACCTAGGTTTTCAACAGCACATGCAGACGATGGCATTGCCGCCCCGAGCTTGCCGATCAGATATTCCTGCTCGGTGACTAGAGGTTCGAGCACCAGACTGGCGCGGGGCTCGGGATCAACCATTACTGCGAGATCAATCTCGCCGGTATCCAATCCTTCGAGAAGCAGATAGGGCACCCCCTCAACAAAGCGCAGCTTGATATTCAGATAGTCTTGCGCAAATCGGGTGGCGAGTGGGCCGTAGAGAATGCGACTGGTGGTCGATGTCGTGCCGATAACGGCGCCACCACTTGGGAGGGCCGCCTGCTCCATGACCTCGGTGCGGGCCTCTTCAAGCTCGGCCATGATTCGTTTCGTGCGGGTCAACAGGAGAGACCCTGAATGGGTAATATCAATGCCGCGGGCGTGTCTTTCGAACAGTTTTACGCCTAATTCCTTCTCCAGCGAGAGCATGTGACGGCTCAACGCAGATTGCGCGACCCGCAGGCGCGCGGAAGCCTCACTAAAACTGCCAAACTTGGCAATTGCCGCGAAATATCTCAATTGGCGAAGGTCCACCGATAAAATCTCTCTCTGGGAGTCCTAATAAGCCCTTAAAAGTGCTTATCTATCTCATTTTAGCATAACTATAATACCAAGACGGTATTTGTATCAAGCGCCGCTGAGTCTATAGGTTATTTTCAGTTTGTAGCAAATAGGCTGCAGCAGAACCGTGCTAAGGGTGCGGGGATTTCTCATAGGGAGACTTTATACATGGCAGATACTACAGCCAAAGCTGTCGACTCAGGTTCAAATGTCGGCGCCCGCATGACCTACGAAGACATGCGCGAATGGATGGTGGAGGCCGAGAAACTTGGCGAACTCCGCGTCGTTAAGGGAGCCAGCTGGGAAGAAGACATCGGCCTCGCCGCCGAAGTTGTCCAGCATGACGAGAGCGCCCCTTGCATCGTATTTGATGACGTTCCTGGTTGCCCCCCGGGTTTCCGGGTGCTTATCAACTTCTTCGCCGGCAAGCGCAAATGCATGACGATGGGCTTCCCCACCGAATGGGACAAGCTTGAGCTAACCGACGGTGTGCACAAGCACATGAAATCTGTTGAATCGATTCCTCATAAGATCGTCGAGACCGGTTCCGTGTTTGAGAACATTCTTGAAGGCGATGACATCGACATCGAGAAGTTTCCCGCACCAATGTGGCATGACAAGGACGGCGGCCGTTATATCGGTACCGGTTCTTACAACGTTACGCGCGACCCTGACACTGACTGGATCAACCTCGGTACTTACCGCGTCATGATCCAGGGCAAGAAAGAAGTTGGGTTCTACATCTCACCTGGCAAGCATGGCAGAATTCATCGCGACAAATACGAAGCCAATGACAAAGCCATGCCGGCTTGTATTGTTCTTGGTGGCGATCCGATGGCCTTCTTGATGGGCTGCACCGAATTGCCCCCGGGAGAATGTGAATATGACATCCTTGGTGGCTATCGTGGTCACGCTCTGGAATGCGTTGTCGGTAAGCATACTGGACTGCCTTTCCCGGCCAATGCCGAGGTTGTTATTGAAGGCTTTATTCAGCCTAACAATCGCAAGGAAGAAGGCCCGTTCGGCGAATGGACCGGTTATTATGGTTCTGGTGGTGATCGCCCTGAGCCGGTCCTCGACATTACGGCTATCTACCATCGGAACGACCCCATCATCCTTGGGTGTCCTCCGCTGCGTCCGCCGGATGAGTTGGCTCGCTACCGTGCGGTTACCCGCTCGGCTGCCTTGAAGGAAAACATTGAAAAAGCCGGTGTTCCCGATGTAACAGGCGTTTGGGCCCACGAATGTGGTACCGCCCGTATGTTGCTGGGTATTTCCATCAAACAGCGTTATCCCGGTCATTCCATGCAGACCGGTCACGTTGCCGCTATGTGCCATGCTGGTGCCTATGCCGGTAAATACGTGATCGTTGTGGACGACGATATCGATGTCTCTAATCTCGAAGAGCTGATGTGGGCGTGCATTACGCGCTCCGATCCAGCAACGTCGATCGATATCATCCACAATTGCTGGTCTACGCCTCTTGATCCGCGCATTCCTCCGGAAGAGCGTGCCAAGGGAAATCTGACCAACAGCCGGGCAATTATCGATGCGTGCCGGCCGTTCCACTGGAAGGACGAATTTCCTGCAGTGAACTCACCGGAACCAGCTGTTCTGAAAAAAGCCTATGACGACTGGGGTCACCTTTGTGATCCGGTTACACCTGAAAACCAGGTCATCACCAAGAAATAACCTCGTTTCAGGTTATAAGATTGCGGCCACCGTGCGAAAGCACGGTGGCCGTTTTCGTTTAGCCGTTCGCTAGTCAGGATTTACGCTATTAAAAAAATTATCCAACAGGTGAGGCCACGCGATGTTAAGTGCGGAAGAAAATCCAAATTTGATCCAGGTGGGGCCGGGGACGCCATGCGGTGAGATGTTGCGGCGCTACTGGTGGCCAGTGGCGGTTTCGGCGGATGTCGGGGCATCAACTATCGTTGTGACGTTGCTCGGTGAACAAGCGGTGTTGTTTCGCGATGGCTCTGACGCGCTGGGGTTGCTCGACAAGCATTGTGCGCATCGCGGGGCGTCACTGGAGTTTGGCCGGGTCGAGAAAGAAGGGCTGCGCTGCTGCTATCATGGCTGGCTCTATAATCGTGCGGGGAACTGTCTTGATCAGCCTAGCGAGCCGCTGGAGAGTAATTTCAAAGACCGTATTTAGCAGAAATCCTTTCCGGTGCGGGAGGTCTCAGGCCTGGTCTTTGCCTATCTCGGCCCACTACCGGCACCGAGCTTTCCGAAATCCGACCTGCTTTCTCGCGATGACTGCAACAAGACGGTCTATGGCCGCGATATGCAGTGTAATTGGCTGTAGCGGGCGGAAAACATGCTTGATCTCATGCATGTGAATGTGCTGCATGCGAGCTTGTATCCAGAGTTGGCGTTGGCCCGACCAACGACGCATGAATGGGCTGAGCGCCCGTACGGTGTGCAGATGGATTTGACCTATCCTAATGGCGTCGAGGACCGACTTCATTTTGTGTTTCCGATTATCAATCGAGTGCAGGTGGTGCGCGCCGGGCAGGAACCGTTCCAGTTCATGCAGTGGGTGACGCCGATTGATGACACGCGCTGTGTTTCCTATCCGGTCTGGGCATCAGAACTAAAGGAAGGGCCGTTTGGGTTGCAGACCGGCAAGTTCCAGCCAACGACCCGCGGCGAGATCAAGTGCATTGACGATGGCTGGTGGAATATCTGGGAACGCGATCAGGATGACGCGGCGGTCGATAGCCAGGGCGTTGTCGCTAACCGGGTGCGGGAGAACCTCGGCAGTTCGGATCGCGGAATTACCATGCTGCGTAAAATGATCCGCGACGCGATTACCGCCTCTGAGAGGAGCGAGGATCCGCGCGGTGTATTGCGCGATGATGATCATGAGATGATTGATCTCTATGCCTACAAGACGGAACTCGGCGCGGTGGCGGGGCAGGTGCGGGCGCTTGAAGTCGGTAAAAAGCTCGGCATCGTAGAGCCGTTTGACCTCTAATAGCTTCTCAAAGATCTGGCGCTGACCCGCCTACTGGCACCTGCCGCCTAAACGCGATAAAATAGTCGTCAAATAATTATAATGGGGACGGCTTGATGAGTGATCCATCTGTACCAGCTGAAATCGTGGGGTCCGGCGATAATGCCGCCTGCGCGCTTGAATATGTTGATTTGCGTGACTGGCTGGCCGAGGTAGAAAAGCGCGGTGATCTGAAAGTCGTCACCGGCGCATCCTGGGAAAAGGATATTGGCCAGGTCGTTGAAGTGATGTGCCATGATGAGGGAACGCCGAGCGTGGTCTTCGATGACGTTCAGGGTTGCCCCAAAGGCTTCCGCATTCTGGTCAACTGGTTCACTGGAACGCGCAAGAATTTAACGTTGGGTTTTCCCTCTAATCTCAACAAGCTGGAACTCAGCGAATCCTATCATGCACACAC
>Ga0114999_10006861_pt1 | contig 13023 bp, 11 predicted proteins | sample ArcticOcean_MG_C_3_FD_89820 | JGI IMG/M metagenome (GOLD analysis project Ga0114999, IMG submission 89820) | Marine microbial communities from western Arctic Ocean - ArcticOcean_MG_CB8_126 | ecosystem: Environmental > Aquatic > Marine > Oceanic | place: Arctic Ocean: Canada Basin | collected...
TCCTTCGGAAATTGCACCGCTGAAATGGGAAGATATTAACTTTGAGACGCGGAGGATTACCATCCATAGTCCAAAGACGGAACATCATGCTGGGCGAGAATCGCGGGTTATTCCGATCTTCAAGAAAGTGCAGCCATTCCTGTCTGATCTCTGGGAATCTTGCGAGGAAGGTAATGTCTATGTCTTCCCTCGATTGCGACAGGCCGTGAATCTGCGGACTCCGCTTCTGCGTATCATTAAGCGGGCTTGTGTGAATCGTTGGCCCCGCCTGTTCCAAAACCTGAGAGCCTCCTGTGAAAGTGACCTTGCTAGGGAATATGGCGCTGTTGCCGCCTGTGAGTGGATAGGTAATTCGCTTACGGTAGCCAGCCAGCACTACCTTCATTTGACAGACCTGGACTTCGATCGGGCGGCGGGTATTGACGAGCCATTGCCGCGGGGCAAAATGCGGGCCACCCCAGGCCAAAAAGCGGGCCAGCAAGGAGCGGCACGTCGTCGCATCACGACACACTTGGAGCTGGCCAACATAAAAAAAGCCCTGCAAACGCAGAGCTTTTGTGTTGAGGACGGGATAATTGGCACCTTGACCATCCCGACCAAAGTACCCCCTAGGGGAGTCGAACCCCTGTCTCTGGACTGAGAATCCAGTGTCCTGGGCCACTAGACGAAGGGGGCATCCGTCGTCTTGGTCGATTCCAGTGTGTTCCCGGCCTTGCCTCCTGTCAACGTGCCGGTTGACCAGATTGTCCGGCCGCTGATCAAGGCTCACTGCCAGGCCTGTCTGCCGTCACTTCGGGTATCGCCTCCACGCTGTCAGCCGACGTATCAACGACGTTTCCCGGCGGGCCACCCTGGATTGTGTATTCTGGATACTCGCTGCCAAACTCCCTCTCCACCCGCAGCAGCTGGCCAGCAAAGTTGTACCGCACCTCCACCCAGTAATACTGGCGGACACCACCAAATTTGAAGACGTCCACGGCGGGACCCTCGGCCAGCTCCGCTCCGTATTCCTCTGACATCACACGCCGGATGTTGTCTTGTGTGTCCAGCCGACTCACTATCGTGGCATTATCTCCCACATTTTGTGCCGCCGCGTCCAACTTCTGATAGGCACTTTCCCAGCGCCCACGCGCACCGTATTCCTTAAGAGCCAGGACGCCCAGAACCAGCATGATCGTCACCAGCACACCACGTGTGATTCTGATCGTAATCGTCTTGCCAATGATGGCATTCAACCACGGTGGCAGGCTGGATTCGCCAGGCACCGCCGACGTTTCAGGACCCTGTTGCTGCTGACCTCCGGCCCAGGGGCCAGCTGTGGGTGCCATCTGCTGCGGCACGAATGGAGCATCCGGCGCTTGCATCGGTGCCGCCAGGGGGTCAGCTACCAGGGGATCGACCGCAGGTGGAGCGGCGAGCGGATCAGCTGCCAGGGGGGCCGCCAGGGGATCGACCGCAGGTGGAGCGGCGAGCGGGTCAGCTGCCAGGGGTGCCGCCAGGGGATCGACCGCAGGTGGAGCGGCGAGCGGGTCAGCTGCCAGGGGGGCCGCCAGGGGATCGACCGCAGGTGGAGCGGCGAGCGGGTCAGCGGCAGCAGGTGCGGGCACCGTAATCTGGGCTCCACAACCACACTTGGCAGTCTTACCCGCCATTTCATCCGGTAACTCGTACGACTTTGCACACTGCGGACACTGGAGCTTAATTGCCATCGTATGGTTCCTCTGTTGACCCGTGGTCCTATCGGCACCTGCACCGTTTGACCAGTATAGTCCGAGGCTGAAGGTGGGTCATCACTTAGAGACGCCTCCGGTAACCCGGATATCGTCATCCGTTTCCGCTAACCGATCCGGCCCGCTTGACCAGATCACGTAACTCAGTCGCTTGCTGTCGCCGGACGGCGTCGTGTACTTATAGGAAAAATTCCACGGATCCAGTGGGATCGACCCGGAATAAGGACCATCCCATCCACTGGCTGTCTCGTCCTCCGGCACTCGCTGCAACAACACCAGGCCAAAGTCGGGCGACGGGTATTGTCCCATGTCTTGTTTGAAGGCTTCCAGTGAACGTGCCAGTTCTTGCAACTGCAAGCCTGCCGCCTCGACCCGGCCCGCCTGAGTCTCCACTCGATATCCAGGAGCGTGCTTTCGTGCCGCAGAGAGGATCTCGTCGTCCTCCGTCCAGGGCAGCCGCTCGCCCTCCGTGGGGTACGACCAGCCATGATTCCTGGCAACGCCATCCACCTGGTAAAGGGTGTTGTAGCGAACGATGATCCAGTATCTCCTTAGCGTACCGCCGAATTGAAAGACATCGTGTCGACCATGTTGTACCGGCTCGATCCCAAACTCCTCTATCATCCAGCTGCGCAGATTGTCCTTCAGGTCCATTCTCCGATCTGAATGGAGAGCCGAGCCCTGCATTACTTCGTCAAGTTCCAGGCAGGCAGCTTCCCAGCGAGCCTGGGCCAGGTACTCAAGAGAGGCCCCGATCAGGGCGACCAGCAGGATCCCATAAAGGAGCGTCCGTGAGACGCGTTCCATCATCGTGCGGCCAAGTAAAACCCTGAGGAACCGAGCCAATCGCGCTGGTTCGCCCGACGGGTCCAGATTATTCGACTCTTCACCTGCAGTCGGCAGCAGATCATGTTTCAGTTCGAGAATGACCGAATCCGCATCAAGTCCGAGTTCGGCACCGCAGGTACAGGCCATCGTCTCGCCAGCCAGCTCATCTTCGAATTCTGAAACCCTACCGCATTCAGGACAGACGCGTTGGATTGTCATGGCTCTTGTTCCCCGCTCGACATGGTAACGGGACAACTGCCATCTCGCCAAGAAACGCAGGGCATACCGCAGTGGTGGTCCACTCGACTAGCGATTATGCCAATCCTCGTCCAATGGTTTAGCACCATTCAGCTCGCCATAGCCGGCACCGGTCGTGCCGGCAGGATCGTCGCCCCGGTAACGAGGATCGACCGGATCGGCAGCCGGCTGCCAACGGACGTCACAGGTCAGACGGATATTCCCAGTGGGAGAATGGTTATCGAGTGTTCCGTGCATCGTATGCATGTCAAACACCACCAGGTCACCGGCGGAGAATGGTGACACCAGCAACCGCGATTGGCGTGAGCGAACAAACTCGGCCGTGTCCGAGAGCACCTGCACCGTGGGCGAGTTGCTGGACTCATAATCAATCTGACCCACCTGCTGGAGCAAGTCCTCGAACTGGTTAGAGCCCTCCAGCACCATCAGTGGTCCTTCTTCCATCGCCACATCCCCCAGGGCCAGCCAGGCGGTGTAAACCCGCTCGGACCCTCTGGCAAAGAAGGGCCGGTCATAATGCAGACTGGTCGAGCGGCCGACCACGGTGGGTCGCAGGAAGAGGTAATCATGGGCCACAGCCGCTTCACCCAGCAGCAGGTCCATGATCGCTTGCATCTGGCCACCATGAGTCGCCGCTCGTAATCGAGGCCCCTGGCTGACGCTGCGCCAAAAAGCTCCCAGGTCGGGCTCGAGCTCCTTGCGGCGACTGCTGCCGGTGGCAATGCCAGCTTCGACGGGTGATTTGATTTCACCCACTTGCTTAAGTCGCTGCAGAACTTCCAGGCGGGCATCCAGCGCCAGTGCCCGGTCGACCACCTGGCGGAGCAGGACAAAGCCGTCACTGGCCAGGCGTTGGTGAAGTTCCGTCGGGATCTCCAGCAGCGGCGTGCTGTCCGGCAACTCACCGGTCAACTCGGCTGGCAATGGCGTTCCCTGGGCAATTGCGGCGGACATCACCTGCTCCCTGATGGACTTCAAACGACTGCGGTGGTCGAAGCCGAAATTCTCTCACTACTCCAAGGGTAGCTCCACGGGAGAGTCAAACCAATCCATTTTGCTTGCATTCATCCGTGACTGAATCTCTTCCAGGCCCAGGGCAGCCTTGATTTCCGGGTTATTTTCCAGTTCCATCATCTTCGGCATCATGCTCAGCATCGTTCCCATCCCGCTGAGAACTTTCTTCTTGAGCTTCTCCTGTGTATCCTTGTCAGGCTTTCCCATCGCGCCGGCTCGCTCATTGACGGCCTCCATTCGCAAGATCACTGCATCCAGGTCGCTCTTGGCATTCTTGGCGTCATCCACTGTGTTGACTCCATTGAGTATCGTGGCAAACTCCGTATGGGCTGCGAGCATATCGTCCATGATCTTCTCATGGGTATCCGCGCCGCCGCCCGCTGTGAACTTGAAGACCAGCCAGATCAGCAGGCCCAGCACGGCAAGTCCGCCCACGACCGAGCCAATCTTGATGGCAATCTTCAGGCCCTTACCTGAACCCCCCGCTGCTGCCGCTTCCTGCTGCTGCCAGGCAGAGGCGCCGGCCCAGGGTCCGGCATCAGGCTGTCCCTGCACGAGTGGCTGCTGCTGCTGTGTTGGAAGCGCAGCCCCCATCAGCGGGTCGACAGGTTGCTGGGGAGCAAGTGGCTGCTGGACAGGTGCTGGCTGCTGGACAGGTGCTGGCTGCTGGACCGGTGCTACCGTCTGCTGGGGGACCAGGATGACGGTGCCACAACCACAACGAGCTTTCTTGCCAGCCATTTCATCGAGTACGTTGAATGCCTTGTTGCACTGGGGGCATTGAAAAGAAATCGGCATAATAGCTCCGCTTGGTCTTTGTCTGGCAGTCTCTCGTCGGCCATCTGGCCAGGTAGTTGCTCATGGATTGTAGCAGTCCATGGCAACTCGGTTTATCCTATCAGACACCAGTTTTTTGGCGATTGACCTGCAGTCCGTTGGCAGCTGTTGTGCTGGAAATTCAGCGGCGTGCAGGCTCAACCAATCTCGTCCAGGAGCAGCCAGCGTGAATCCTTACCGGATGGCACAGCCGCCCCGACGCTGGCTGCCGAAACTGAGTCCCTGGATATTTCGCATGACCCGCGGTATCCGCCGGCGCAAGGCGGTCAAGGACTGCAACCTGACCGGCGTGGCAGTGGAGAATGCCGACATCGTGCGTGGCGAGCTGGACAAGGGCCATGGGGTGATGATCACGCCCAACCACCCGTCCCATGCCGACTCCTATGTCATCGGTACCGCCGCCGATACTTTCGGCTCCCCCTTTTACTGCATGGCAACCTGGCATGTGTTCGATAATCTGGGCCGCATTGGCCAGTGGATTCTACAAAAGCATGGCCTGTTCAGCATCGATCGCGAGGGGACGGACCTGGAAGCACTCAAGATCGCCCGCGGCATTCTGCAAGAAAAACGAGAACCGCTGATCATTTTTCCGGAGGGCGAGGTTTACCACTGCAACGATCGCGTCACGCCGTTTCGCGAAGGAGCGGCGGCGATCGCGATGTTCGCGGCACGCAAGGCGGAGCGGCCGATCGTCGCTATCCCTGCCGCCATCAAGTACAGCTACGTGGATGACCCGAGCGAGCAACTTGTGGAAGTGATGACTCAGCTCGAGAGCTCGATCCACTGGCGGCCACGGCCCGAGCTGCCGCTGCAGAAGCGGATCTATGACCTGGCCGAAGCTCTGATGTCACTCAAGGAACTGGAATACCTCGACGAGGTTCGTGCCGGTACGCTGCCCGATCGCACCGCCGCGCTGGCCGATCATATCCTGGCCGTGAATGAGCAGGCGTTTGATCTCAGCGCCAGCCAGGGCACGGTGCCCGAACGGGTCAAGGAACTGCGGCGGGTTGCACTGGAGTCGATCGTCGAACTGGAAGACTCCGACGACGAGCAGAGAGCGGCACTGGACCGGTTGCTCGATGAGATGTTCCTGGTGATCCAGCTGTTCAGTTACCCGGGTGATTATGTTGCCGAGAAGCCCTCGGTCGAACGAATTGCCGAGACGATCGACAAGCTGGAAGAGGACCTGCTCGAGCAGTACTCGGCGACCGTCCGTGGCGAACGGCGAGCGACCGTCCGCTTCGCTGAACCTGTGCCGGTCGAGTATTCGCGGGACCGTACGGCTATCGGGGAGTTGACCGTGCGTTTGCAGGGCGATGTCCAGCAGATGGTGGACCAGATGTGAGAGTTGCGGGGCTCGGCCAGATCAACTCAGGGTGTGTCGATTTCCAACAGCAGCCCTTCAAAGTCGCCCCGCAGGGTGAGATCCAGTTTCTGCAGCAGCTCCTTCGTGACTTCAACCGGAAGTTCAATTTCCGGATTCCAGATCATGTGAGCGATGACAGCCAGTCGAGCGGTTGCTTCCTCCAGCTGGCCACGTCGTACCAGCACGTTCGCCTGCCCGATCGTACCGAAGGCCTGTAACTTGACATCCAGTGCTCCCATCACAGACAGGTCGTCATAGATGTCGAGGGCCTCGTCAAGTCTGTTCTGTTCCAGGAACAGGTCGGCCAGTTTCTGCCGGGCCTTGAAAGTGAAGTACTGGTTCTTGGGGCTGTCTGCCGGAGGAAAGAACAGCTCGACACTTTTCAGTGAGTCCTCGGTGTTCTTGCGAGACGCCTCGTAGAACTGTTCTTCCACCGAGACACGCTGGGCAATGTTGCGAGCAGCCACTTGGAGGACAGGATTTGGCGGCAAGATCAAAGGCAGTATGGCTGCCATGCCAAAGACAGCCAGCGTGAGTCCGATCCAGTGCGGCAGGCGGATCCGGCGATAGCTATGAAAGGTGGCGGTCTTCATCAGCGTGTCGAGTTGCTGGGTCGCCTGCACACGCACATCGGCCAGGTCCATGCTGCCACTCACGTCGAGTCCATCCAGCTCGGTGGGCCAGTAGATATCAAAACCTTCCAGGTCCAGCTCTCGCAACTCATTCAATAACTCGCCGGCCGACTGGAAACGATCGGCTGCATCCTTGTTGAGCATCTTGTGCACGATCCCGGTCAGCTGCTCGGGCAATTCCGGACGTAGATCCAGCAAGTCGTCGGGGTCACGCTTGAGATGCTGGACGGCAATACTGAGTGCCGTCTGGCCTTCAAATGGCGGTCGGCCAGCCAGCATGTGATAGCAGGTCACGCCCAGCGAGTAGAGATCGCTGCGCGGATCGACTTGTTCCCCCTCGGCCTGCTCGGGACTCATGTAGAGTGGCGTCCCCATCGTAATCCCCACCTGGGTCGCATCGACCCTCTCACCGTCGGCGGTAATCCGGGCCAGCCCAAAATCGGCAACTTTGACTTCGCCACTGGGGGCCAGCATGATGTTCTCGGGCTTGATGTCGCGGTGGATGATCCCCTGCTGGCCAGCTAGTGACAGTGCCGCTGCTACCTGCAGGAGAATCGAGGTGGCAAGTTCCGCGTCGAGGGCGCCATGACGCGACAGATACTGCGAGAGGTTCTGCCCAGCGACGTATTCCTGGGCAATGAAGTGGATCCCCTCGATGCACCCCACCTCGTGAATCTGCACAATGTTGGCGTGTACCAGCGAGGCTGCTGCCTGGGCTTCCTTGTGAAATCGTCGTACGAAGGACTCGTCCTCCGCCAGGTCGCTCTTGAGTACCTTAAAGGCGACCTTGCGCTGCAATGACTGTTGTTCGGCCAGGTAGACCTGGGACATACCGCCCTTGCCGAGCAAACGCAGCAGCTGGTAATCGCCCAGCCGGCGACCCGTCAGCGAGGCCCCCGACGGCCCGTTCGATGCATGCGGTGTGGTGTCCATCTACCTCGAGCCTCTAATCGAATCTGACCGGCAATACAATTCTCTTGCCACAGAGGCGCAGAGAGCGCAGAGGATCGACCGCCGCCGATTCCGATTCGCCTGCGGTGAACAGGATATCTGTGCTGTTGTTACGTGCATGGCGATTCCCGGACATCCTCATCCAACTTTCAAGCGTGGACCTCTAAGTCGCCTCCGCGGGTGGATCCAGTGTAAGCAGCTGGTTGAGGCTGCCGGAGCGGAAGCCTGACAGGTCCAGCGTGACGAACTTGTAACCGAGCTGTTGGAAGTACAGGTTAACCTCTTCCACCAATGGTGACTGCGTCAACTCAGCAAGCACCTCGACGCTGACTTCGATACGGGCCAGGTCGCCAGCATGTTCGCGTACACGCAGCGGCGAGAGTCCCTGTGCGCGGAGGAACTGTTCGGCACGGTCGATGCGAGCAAGCCGTTCGGGCGTGACTTCGAGTCCGTAGGCAACGCGGCTGGCGAGGCATGGGCTGGCAGGCTTGTCCCAGATTGGCAGGCCCCAGTCTGCCGCCAGTTGCCGGACCTCCGACTTGGTCAGGCCGCAATCGGCCAGTGGGCTCTTGACCTCGTGCTCGCTGGCTGCCCGCATGCCAGGACGATAGTCCCCCAGGTCATCGAGATTGGCTCCATTCAGCAGGACCTCCACATTCAGCTGCGGAGCCAGTCGCCCGAGTTGTTCGTAGAGCTCATCCTTGCAGTGGTAACAGCGGTCGGGCGAATTGCGACGGTACTCCGGCTGTTCAAATTCCCTCGTCTCGATCACCTCGTGGCGGATGCCGATCTGCTCAGCCAGTTCGCGGGCCTGATCGAGTTCGCCAGCTGCCAAGCTGGGGCTGGTCGCTGTGACCGCCACGGCGCGGTCCGCCAGCACATCGAAGGCAGCCTGGGCGACCACGGTGCTGTCAACACCGGCTGAAAAAGCCACGGCGCAGCTGTCAAAGGCGGCTATATAGTCAAGCAACTGTTGTCGCTTGGCGGCCAGGTCCGACATGTCGCTTACCTCAGGATATCCAGACTCCACCAACGTTGAAAAAGAAATGCCTCCGCCGTTATGCCGTGGCAGTGAGTTTTGTGAGAGCCCGCAGTTAAAAAAGGGGGAACCTGGACGATGGGACGGGGGATCCACGCAGCCGCGACGATCCTACGAGAGAATCGGGCGAAGGTGGCGTGCTCCGTTGCCACTGTCAAAACTGGCTCCCAGCAGACCTCTTATCGGCTCCCCAAAAAATCTGCACCAACAACACGAACATGGCAGAGACATTTCAGCACCGGCACAAACTGCCAGTGGTTCAGCTGGAATCGTATCAACGAGACCGCTGCAGGACAACCAATTGAGCTGGCCAGGGGTCAGACTTCCGTTTCCCGAATCACCGGTTCCATCACCTTGGTGTTGCGTTCCACAGCCAGCACGAACGTGCGACTCTCGATACCGTCGCTGCTGTCAGCAACAACCGGGATCACCTGCCGTCGGTCAGGGAGCTGCAAACGGACTGTAAATGAGCCATCCGGCCGTACCGCAATCGGCTCGCCCGACAGCGTCACCGAAGCATCAGCACAGGTTGTGCCGAAGACGATCAGTTCGGCATCGACTGCGAACTCAAATTGCTTGCTGCCACCAGATCGATAGCGACTGACGACTGGGGATTTCATCGGATGCCGCAGCTGTTCCTCGAATAACTTCTTCAGCTCACTATTGCCATGAGGCTTGTTGCCGCCACTCTGGGCATAGACCTTGGCGTAATTCTCCGTCACATCATTCCAGTTTTCATCGACCGAGTCGCTGGAACCAGGTGCTGGTGAAGTGACAATGTTGCTGCGGGCCAGCGTGTAGAGTTTGCCATTGCCGGCCAGGTAGCCGATGTCGACTCGGAAGCTGCCCGGTGGATCGGCAATATCGATATACCAGTTCTGCACTCCAGCGTGGATGGGGATATCTCGCATCACGCGTTCAGCACTGCTGGTCGTGGCACCGTGGTCAACGGCAATCAGTCGCAGAATTGGCTTGGCGGTGTGCCAGTGTTCGACCATCGCCGCTCTGGCTCGCAAAACGCTCTGCCGGGTGACTTCCCAGTAGGTATGCAGCCAGTAGGCATCGCGGACCATCAACACGATTCGGTCTTTTTCCGGTTTGCGACTGCGAGGACCTGTACCAACAAAGACGTCGGGACGGGAGAGATCCTTTTTCTGGCGTAGTTTCGATTGGCTCGCCTTGACTCGCTTGCGAGCTCGTGGCGTTGTCGACTGGGGCGCTTTGCTGGCCTTGCGTTTGCGACTGCTGCTGCGGGCAGCAGTTCGGGTCGTAACCCTCTTTTTACCCGTCGCTTTCTTACGCGCACGGGCCGACTTTCTGGAGCGCACCTTGCGCAGTAGAGCCTTGACCAGCTCGTCCTTCCGCATCGAGCTGAAGCCAGTCAGCCCTACCTCCTTGGCCAATTCACCAAGTTGTTTAACCGTGTACGCTTTGAGATCCACTGCACTAATCAAAGGAGAACCCTCCCGGTTTGTCCAAGTTGTCGCTCTAGCCGACACCAGTCCACAATTACCGGCCAGCTGGCCGAACTGGTTTTTCCTGCCAGGACCAGGGGGTGGTCCGGCAACGGGCGTTCCTTCCAAAGATTGCCTGGCTGTCACTGAGCAGCGTGGCTCAGCAAATCGCCAATCAATCTTACCCGCCGTATCGTGTGCCCCTCTGTCGGCATGAGGACCGCTGACTCGCGAAAGCACTCCCCCGCAAAGGCACGACACTGAGTCCGAGTTTACCTAGCCGATAGAAAAAACGCAACAAACACCCCCCCCGTAAGAGGTACTTTAAGTCAACATCCCGTTGTCACAAACCCTTTACTCGTCATAACTTACCGCTCCAGTTGGATGAGAGGCGGTGAAGGGCCAGTTGGTGGTCAACGGCGGCAAATCCAGTCGTTCGCTGCCGTGCGCTGATTAGCCCCAGATGAGTGGCGACCGGGGGTTGGCGGAATGTCAGCGACGACCTCGACGGGCAATTCGAGCAGGACTGCCGAAATTGCGAAAAACCCCTTAATACTGGGCTCGGAGTGAGTTGACCCCCTTTGGCCCTTAGGATAAATTGACCGCTTTAGTGGCCACCAGCGTGGTGAATTTGAGGTCTTTTTCACGGTCCACTGGAGGGAACCGCTGGGGCGGACAGCTGAGCTGTAATCCGTAACGCTGTAATAACTTAGGTCGGATGTCAGACGTCCAGCCCTCGCTGGAGTGGATCATGGATCCCGACTCGCAACCGCCTGAGTACGACAATACATCATCCCGAGCCATGGCGGATGCCATGATCTGGGTATCACGGATCACGACGGTGGGCCTGGAGATGGCCTTGCCGGCGGTGCTGGGGCGATGGCTTGATAGTCATTTCGGCACCAGCTACTGGTTCGTGCTCGGCCTCGTGGGCGGACCTGTTATGGGCTTCTGGCATTTGCTGGTGATGACCGGTGTGGTCGGTGTCAAGGATGAGCATGACCTGGATACAGATGACAATTGAAGACAGGGACACAAGACTTGGAGACGGACGTTCAATCTTCGCCGACCTCCGACGCCTGGATAGCCTGCGGCCAGCTGACGTTGGCTATGCTTGTGATCATGGCGGTGCTGGGATTCGTGGGATACCAGACACACGGCGGCACTGGCTTGCAGACGTCGCTGATCGCCGGCGCGGTCTGTTGGCTGGGAGCCCTGCTGGCACTGATCACAACTGCCTGCTCACGAACTCCCGAACGAGCCATCGTGGGTGTATTGGGATCGATGATTTTTCGCATCGGCTTCCCCTTGTTGGCATTGTTGATCCTGCGAGAATCTACAGCTGAGTTGAAACAAGACGGACTACTGCTTCACTTGCTGGGCTATTACCTGGCCGGCCTTTGTGTGGAGACGTTACTGGCGGTCAAGTTGGTACGACGAATGGAATCTGGACAGAAGGCAAACTAGGACATGGCCAATCCGGTCTTACACATCAAGGACGGTTACTTCTTTGAAGTGCCCAAGTTTCTCTACCCGGTGAGTCACGAGGCGAAGAGTGATTTCCCGCTCTGGTGGGTACGTCTGGACGATGACTTTCAGTCTCTCCAGGCCGACAGGGTCTACGACAAGTTCGCCCGGGCTTACGCCAGTTCAGGAGACCCCTTCGGGGTGCCCGCCAAGGCAGAGCTACTGGCGGAGTACGAGCACTGGAAACATGCTGGTACAGCACACCCCAATGCTGGCAAGCCGTTCGACGCCTATCTCGAACAGGAGCAGACCGAGCTGGTCGAGGCCATCAGTACCATCAAGTGGGCGCAGATTAAATCTGACGCGCACGCCGAGTCCGAGGTGGTCGGCTATATCAACGACTCCCATCACAAATGGCCCCTGGCCAAGATCAACGAGTACAACCACCATCTCAGCGGCAAGGTCCTGATTCCGCAGCCTTTCGGCGAAATCAAGAATCTGCATGAAAGCCAGAGTGGCTTCTGCATCTCCAAGTTCATGATTCTCGAGTTGCTGGTAGCGTTCTGCCTGGTCGCCACCTTCAGCTGGGTTGGCCGCCGCGTTCGCAGCGGCGATCCACCCAAGGGACGCCTCTGGAACTTCTTCGAGTCCTTCCTGCTATTCATCCGCAACGACATCGCCCGCCCGGTGTTCGGCCACAAGGACGGCGACAAGTTCTGCCCGCTGCTGTGGACCATTTTCCTGTTCATCCTGGGCTGTAACCTGATGGGCATGGTCCCCTGGATGGGGTCACCGACAGGAGCCTTCGGAGTCACGCTGGCACTGGCGGTGGTGATCATGATGACCGGGATGGTTATTGGCAGCCTGCGCCTCAAGCCCTTCTTTATTGGCTACTGGCTGAACCTGCTGCCACACATGGAATTGCCGACCATCATGTCGTTGGCGATCAAGCCAATGTTATTCCTGATTGAAATCATGGGTCTGTTCATCAAACATGCGGTACTGGCTATTCGATTATTAGCCAACATGGTTGCTGGTCACCTGGTGCTGCTTGGCCTGATGATGGTGGCGGTGGAATTTGCCAATAGCGGCGCCTGGTACGTTGCCGCTCCGGTCTCCATTCTCGCTTCCACACTGTTCAGCTGCCTCGAGCTTTTCGTCGCCTTCCTGCAAGCCTACGTGTTCACATTCCTGGCCGCCCTGTTCCTGAACGCCGCCTTCCATTCCCATTAGCAACCAGTCCATCCCTTGACCGACAAGGTTCCTGAGCGAGGTAACACAACGTGTCGAAGCCACTCTCCTATCGTTTGACGTTTCGCAATCTGCTGAGCATTCTGGTTCTGGCCAGCATGGCGTTGCCCGCCTCGACGTTACCGTCAGCCTCCGCAGAGGCCGAGCCGGCTGGTGACGTGGCCGCTGCTGACGATCATGGCGATCATGGCGATCA
>Ga0114999_10006866_pt1 | contig 13013 bp, 12 predicted proteins | sample ArcticOcean_MG_C_3_FD_89820 | JGI IMG/M metagenome (GOLD analysis project Ga0114999, IMG submission 89820) | Marine microbial communities from western Arctic Ocean - ArcticOcean_MG_CB8_126 | ecosystem: Environmental > Aquatic > Marine > Oceanic | place: Arctic Ocean: Canada Basin | collected...
ACCCAGCGTTTGGCGCAGAGATCCGGCGAGGCGATCATGGTGCGCAGCGCTTCGAGCGGCGGCCGGGGAGCGGCAAATTCAGACGCCGGCAGCGGCGCCGGCAGGTCATGTGTGTCATAGGGGCGCTCATAAACCGGCGCATCATCGACCAATGGACCGACCGGCAGGTCGCCGACGATTTCGCCGCCGCTCTTCAGTACCATGCGCCCGGTATCGGTAATCCGCCCGACAATGGCGAAATCGAGCTGCCATTTTTCAAATACTTTGCGCGCACTGTCTTCGGTGCCGGGCTGCAGCACCATCAACATGCGTTCCTGGCTTTCCGACAGCATGATCTCGTACGGCGTCATGCCCTCTTCGCGGATTGGCACAAGGTCGAGGTCGAGCTCAATGCCGGTGCCGCCCTTGCTGACCATTTCCACCGAAGAGCAGGTCAGCCCGGCGGCGCCCATATCCTGGATGGCGAGAATCGCGTCGGTGGCCATTAATTCGAGGCAGGCTTCGAGCACGAGCTTCTCGGTGAACGGGTCGCCGACCTGCACGGTTGGGCGTTTCTCCGCCGAATCTTCATCGAATTCGGCTGAGGCCATGGTCGCGCCATGAATACCGTCGCGTCCGGTTTTGGAGCCCACATAGACCACCGGAAAATCGATATCGGCAGCAGCGGAATAGAAAATACGTTCTTTATCAGCGAGGCCGACGGTCATGGCGTTGACCAGGATATTGCCGTCATAGGCGCTGTGGAAATTGCACTCGCCGCCGATTGTCGGGATGCCCATGCAATTGCCGTAGCCGCCAATGCCAGCAACCACGCCGGAGACCAGATGGCGCGTCCTGGGATGGGCCGGATCGCCGAAGCGCAGCGCATTCATATTGGCCACCGGGCGCGCGCCCATGGTAAAAATATCGCGCATGATGCCGCCGACACCGGTCGCCGCACCCTGATAGGGCTCGATGAAAGAGGGGTGGTTGTGGCTTTCCATCTTGAAAATCGCCGCCTGGCCGTCGCCGATATCGATCACACCGGCATTTTCACCGGGGCCACATATCACCCACGGTGCTTCGGTCGGCAGCGTCTTCAGCCAGACGCGCGATGATTTATAGGAGCAATGCTCGCTCCACATGACGGAGAAGATACCGAGCTCGGTCATATTGGGCGCCCGGCCCATGCGTTTTTCAATCAGCGCATATTCGGCTTCGTTCAAGCCGTGTGCGGCGATGGTTTCGGCGTCCGGCGCCGCCTCGGGTGCGGGGCCGCTCATGCCAGCGCCGCCAACAGGCCATCGAACATGGCTTTGCCGTCCGTGCCGCCAAGGCGTGCATCGGCAAGGCGTTCGGGATGGGGCATCATGCCAAGCACGGTGCGCTCGGCATTGAGAATACCGGCAATATTGCGTGCCGATCCGTTCGGGTTGGCATCTTCTGAAAGTGCGCCCTCACTATCACAATAGCGAAAGGCAACGAGGTCTTTGTCTTCCAGTTCATCAAGCACGCTTGTGTCAGCGAAATAATTGCCATCCATATGGGCAATCGGCATGCGCACGATTTCGCCATTGGTATACTTCCCAGTGAACGGGCTATCGGCGCTATCGACCCGCAGCAACACATCCTTGCAGATGAATTTGAGCGAGGCGTTGGGCATCAGCACGCCGGGCAGCAGGCCGGATTCGGCGGCAATTTGAAACCCGTTGCAGATCGCCAATATACGAACGCCACGTTTCGCTGCCGCGACCACGGCTTGCATGATCGGCGAGGTTGCCGCCATGGCGCCGGAACGGAGGTAATCACCGTAGGAAAATCCGCCGGGCAGGACGATCAGGTCGCATTCAGGTAATGTGCCATCACCATGCCACACCATTGCTGGCTCAGTGCCACTTGAGGCCTCGAGCGCAACCTTGACGTCACGGTCACAATTGGAGCCGGGAAAGACAATAACGGCGGCTTTCAGCGTCATGCCTCCAGTTCAATGGCGTAATTCTCGATCACGGTGTTGGCGAGGAGCTGCTCGCACATGGCGGTAAGCCGTTCGCGCGCCTCTGTTTCGCCGTCTGCGGCAATATCGAGTTCGATAAATTTGCCCTGGCGAACATTGCCGACGCCGTCAAAGCCGAGCGCGCCGAGCGCAGATTGAATAGCTTTGCCTTGCGGGTCGAGAACGCCTGATTTCAAGGTAATGTGAATCTTCGCTTTCATTTTTTTCTTATAGACCAAAGGGCCCGAAATCGCGCGTCAAATCTTGCCTAAATCAGATAAAAACCTGCGGCAAATTGACCTTTAATCGGCGCGGCTAGTTGGCGCGGCTGCGGCCATGCATATCTACCACGTCGGATTCGGGCAAAATGCCCAATCTGCGGGCGACGGTCTGATAAGCCTCGGCGGCTTCGCTCATGCTGAGTCGTGCACGGTCGCGGTCGAGTCGCTCATCCGTGGCCAAATCCCAAAGACGGCAAGTATCGGGGCTAATCTCATCGGCGAGCACAATACGCAGCTCCTCGCCCTGCCAAAGACGGCCGAATTCAAGCTTGAAATCCACCAAGCGAATACCGACGCCAAAAAACAGGCCGGTAAGATAATCATTTACCCGGAGCGCCATGGAGAGCATGTCATCAAGCTCCTGCGGCATGGCCCAGCCGAAGGCGGTGATATGCTCTTCCGAGATCATGGGATCGCCAAGCTCGTCGCTCTTGTAATAATACTCAACAATCGAGCGTGGCAGGGCGGTACCTTCTTCCATGCCGAGGCGTTTGGCCAGGCCGCCGGCGACAATATTACGCACCACCACTTCAACCGGAATGATTTCGACCTCGCGAATAAGCTGCTCGCGCATATTGAGGCGGCGTACCAGATGGGTCGGCACGCCGATTTCGGCCAGGCGGGTCATTAAATGCTCGGAAATGCGGTTGTTGAGCAAGCCCTTGCCGGTGATCGTGGTGGTATTGCCGTTGCTGTCGCGGTTCGCGTCATCCTTAAAATATTGCACAAGGGTGCCGGGCTCGGTGCCCTCATAGATCACCTTGGCCTTGCCTTCGTAAATACGCCTGCGCCGCGCCATTGGTCGACCTCCAAACGGAGAAATCCGTAATTGCCACATCTGCTACGATGTGGGCGCTGCCACGATCCTGCGACAGTGCCGGAGGAACCTTAATCAAAGAGCCCCGGCAAAACAATATCACCCAAATCCCGCGAAAACCTGGCGCTGTAGGAGCTTTCTGCGGATGTTGTGAATTTCTCCTAAGTGCTTATATCAACAAAGAAATTCTTGTCAGGCGCACCTGCAGCGAAACGCCATATCGGGCGCCGGACAGGATCAGAGGGGGCAGGCAGGGCAAGCAGCGAGGCGTTCACGGTGCCGAAACCGAAATCGGTCGTCACACACATGGCGCCTTCATGTTGAGTGCAGTTTTTGGAAAAATCTTGGCTTGCTAAGAGTTTTTCCCATGCCTGCCAATCCTCCGCCTCTGGATCGGGAATGGCGGCTGCCTCGAAGCGCGGGAGGTGGGTCTCGACGCGGGGAGACTGGGGCGAATTCATGTCGTGCGCAGTGAACATGGAGAAGCCTTCCGGGATCGCCTGGCTGGTAATCGGTCCGCTGCCGTCATGGCATAACCAGTAAGCATCGCGATTGTCCGCAAGAACCAGGTTGAACGGGCGGTAGGCTGCGCCATTGAGCTCAATAAGTGCCTCCGCCGCGACAAAAGCATCGGCGTGGTCGAGGGCATCCAGCACCAATTCGCCGCGCGAGCGCTTGCCGTCACTCGGGCCGAGCGAGCCCATACGGTTCAAAATGCCGGCAATAACACCATTATCATTAACTCCGAGCCAACTGCCGCCAGCCAAATTGTCGCGCCCGGCGATAATATCAGGGCGATCCGGCCAATGGCGCCCGGGCGCCGACCAGTCGCGATCAAACATTTCATCCCGGTTAGCGGCCATCAATAGCGGCCAATCATGGCCAGGCCGACGTAGGGTTATGAGTGTGCACATGGCTGGGGCGGTTTCACTCTCATGCTGTGATTATCGAAAGCGGGCAATGTCCTGTTTACAAAGCGGGTGGCGGGTCTCATATAGATGTCATCTATTTTTTTTACAGACAACTCATAGACCACAAGACGCCCCTTGGGCACAATGTGTGATGCCCATCAGCTTTGCGGGTTAATACCTTCAAGCGGGCACAATGAATGAGCGGCACAACGAATGGGCGCGAGGCGCGCCGGACAACAAAATTAAGGAGCGGACGGCCATGAGCAACGGGTTTGACGAACGGAAAACAGCGGCGGAAGCCAAATTTAAGCATGATGAAGAATTCAAATTCAAAGTCATGGCGCGGCGCAACAAGCTGCTGGGTCTCTGGGCCGCTGAGCTGATGGGCATTACCGGCGCGGATGCCGAAGCCTATGCCAAGCAAGTGGTCGTCTCGGATTTTGACGAGCCCGGTGATGATGACGTGTTGCGCAAAGTACTTGGCGATCTACAGGCAAAGGGCCGCAGCGAAGATCGGACGGATATCCGGCTCCATATGGATAACCTGCTGGAAGCAGCCAAACAACAAATGGCCACTGAGTAACACAGCGTTCGGAGCAATTTCGGGCGTGCAATAGAATGATTAGTTAGCATGATAATTAATTATGACTGACATAGTGGCAGATTGGGGTCAGGGCGCTCATTCGGCGTTGGTGGAGGCCGGCATACGGCAACTCCCCTATGTGCCCGATGGTGGCCTGGATACGTTGCTCCGCCTCTGCGAAGAAGATAACCAGACGCGCCCGACCATGCTTTCGTCCGAGCAAGAGGGTGTTGGGGTGGCCGCCGGCGCTTGGCTTGGCGGTGAGCGATCCGCCCTCCTGATGCAATCGAGCGGCGTCGGCAATTGCATCAACGCGCTCTCTTTGGTGCGCACGTGCCGCTTTCCCCTATTGATGATCGTCACCATGCGCGGTGAATGGCGAGAATTTAACCCGTGGCAATTGCCCATGGGGCAGAATGCCGGCGCCCATCTTGAGCAGGCCGGTGTGATTGTTGAGCGTGTTGAGAGCGCCGAGGCGGCGGGCGAGACAGTGACCGGCGCGGCGGCGCTGGCCTTCGAGACCATGAGTGCTGTCGCCGTGCTGATCGGCCAGCGCGCCATCGGCGTTAAACATTTTGGCACGCCGGAAGATGGTAGCGGGTCGAAAAACGAGGGCGGGGGCAATGCCTAAGCAGCCGGACACGCAATTGGCGCGGCGCGATGTTGTGCGCGCCATCCTGGCGGATCGTGGTGAAGCCCTGGTCGTTGGCGGCCTCGGCTCTCCGGCTTGGGATTGTGCAGCCGTCGAAAACAACCCGCTCGATTTTCTCCTCTGGGGCGCCATGGGCAACGCCGCCTCAATCGGCCTTGGCCTGGCGCAAGCGCAAACCTCGCGGCGCGTGCTGGTCATCACCGGCGACGGTGACATGACCATGGGTCTCGGCTCGCTCGCCGCCATCGGCAGCGCGCGACCGGCCAATCTCGCAATCGTCGTGTTGGATAATGAACATTACGGCGAAACCGGCATGCAGCCCAGCCATACCGGGCAGTATCTCGATCTCGCTGGCGTTGCCAAAGCTTGTGGCTTTACAGAAACGCTTATGGTGCGGGATCAGGCCGGGCTAGAAGCCGCCTTGCCCATGATTTGCAAGGCGGCTGGCCCGATCGCCATCATCATCAAGGTCAAAGCGGAAAACCCGCCCCGCGTTCTGCCGCCACGCGACGGTGCCTTCCTAAAAAACCGCTTCCGCGCCGCCCTCCTCGGAGAAGAGCGGGCGCAGGCTTAATCTAGTCCCGCCTTAGTAGCGTCCGACCGTCAGACCGCCGTCGACGATGATGGTTTGGCCGGTCATATAGCGGGAGCCGTTGGAGCAGAGGAAGTAGATCACGTCGGCAATGTCTTCCGGCTCGCCGTAGCGCCCGAGCGGGACATATTCCGCCGAGGCTTCGAGGCCGGGCAAGCCCACCGAATGAACGGTTGAGAGCGCCTGGGCGGTTTTGATGAAGCCCGGTGATACGCCGTTGATGCGCACACCGCCCCGACCGAGATCGCAGGCCAGGCCACGCACCAATCCGACCACACCGGATTTGGCGGCGTTATATTGCACATGATCATGCCAGCCATAGGTCGTGCCCATCACTGAGGAGAGCGCGACGATGGCGCCTTTGCCGTTCGCCATCATTGCCTTTGAGGCGGCGCGGCAGACACGAAACACGCCGGTCAAATCCACATCCAGCGTATGCGCCCATTTCTCGTCGGTCATTTCATCGAGCGGAATTTTATGGGCGATGCCGGCATTGGCAACCACCGCATCAAGCGCGCCGGTGGCGTCCTCCGCCGCTTTGACGGCGGCGTTTACATTGTCGGTATCGGTCACATCGACATGATGAAATTCAGCTGAACCGCCTGCCGCCTTGATTTTGCTTACCGTCTCTGTGCCCTCTTTGTCGAGCACATCAGTGACATAGACATGATAACCGGCGGCGGCGAATGCGAGGGCCGATGAATGGCCGATGCCGATGCCGGCACCCGTGATAAGAACGGTGGCTTTACTCATGTAAATTCTCCATGTTGGCTCAAGCGCCTTTGCGGCGCGGTTTTTTTCTCTTTGTCGGTGCGCCGAAGACGCGGGCAAATACAGTATCTACATGCACAAGATAAGGCGCCGGATCAAAGCAGGCGGATAGCTGCGCCCGGCTCATGCGCTTGCTGACAGCTTCATCGGCCCACAGGCGCTCTTCAAAGCTGCCGCTTTCCTTCCACACCTGCATGGCGTTCTGCTGCACAATGCGGTAGGCGTCTTCGCGTGAAATGCCAGCCTGGATAAGTGTCAGCAATATGCGCTGGCTATAGACGAGCCCACCGAGACGATCCAAATTCGCCTGCATGGCATCCGGATAGATCAGCAGGTTTTCTACCACGCCGGCAAGCCGGCCAAGGGCAAAATCAAGCGTGATGGTGGCGTCCGGGCCGAACACGCGCTCGGCTGAGGAGTGGGAAATATCGCGTTCATGCCAGAGCGCAACATTTTCCAGTGCCGGGGTCACGGCGGCACGCACAACGCGCGCGAGGCCGGTTAAATTTTCGGTCAGGATCGGATTGCGTTTGTGCGGCATAGCCGAAGAGCCCTTCTGGCCCTTGGCAAAAAATTCTTCCGCTTCGCGCACTTCGGTGCGCTGCAAATGACGAATCTCGACGGCAAGGCGCTCGAGCGAGCTGGCAATCACGCCAAGCGTGGCAAAAAATGCGGCATGGCGGTCGCGCGGAATCACTTGCGTCGATACCGGCTCCGGGCGAAGGCCAAGGCGCTTGGCGACATGCGCCTCGACGCTCGGGTCCGTTGAGGCAAACGTGCCGACGGGGCCGGAAATGGCGCAGGTGGCGATTTCATGACGCGCCACGACCATGCGCTCACGGGCGCGCTGAAATTCCGCGTAATGCCCGATGAGCTTGAGGCCGAAGCTGGTCGGCTCGGCGTGAATACCATGGCTGCGGCCAACGCAGAGCGTATTCTTATGTTGCTTGGCGCGCTTCTTAAGCGTTTTCAACACCGCGTCGATGTCTGCCAGGATTAGATCCGAAGCCTGGCAGAGCTGCACCGAGAGGCAGGTATCAAGCACATCCGATGAGGTCAGGCCCTGATGGATGAAGCGCGAATGCGGGCCGACATATTTGGCCAGATTGGTGAGGAAGGCGATGATGTCATGGCGCGTCTCGCGCTCAATCTTATCAATCGCCTTGGGGTCAGTGATTTTGGCGAGGTGGTTTTTTGCCGCCTTCTTCAGCGAGGTCACCGCCGCCTTGGGCGCGATACCGAGCTCCGCTTGTTTCTCTAAAGCGTAGAGCTCGATATCAAGCCAAATGCGGAAGCGATTTTCAGGCTCCCAAATGGCGGTCATCTCCGCCCGACTATAACGCGGAATCATATTGTTGTGGGCTCCTGGGTCTTAAGAATAGTGAAACTGCAACGCCGCTTTATTCCGCCGCTGCTTGATTTTCTTCGGCCGAACCATCGGTCGAAAAATGTTTGAATATGCCGTCGAAGCGCTTCTTCTCGGGCGGGCGATAGGTTTTGAGCTTGCTCGTCTTTTTGCCAAGCTCAACCAACACTTCAGCCTGCTTGGTGGCGCAGACCACACCGTCCAGCACCGGCACACCAAGCTCATCTTCCAAGTCCTGAGCGAATTTAGCGAAACCGGCACAGCCGAGGCAGACCGCTTCGGCATCATCTTCTTTGACCGAGCGGCGCACTTCGTCGCGAATTTTTTCGAAACTGCTAACCGGGTCCTTATCGATATCGAGCACGTAAAGTGGTGTGGTGCGGATGGCAACGCATTTGTTCTGCATGCCGTAGCCATGCACCAGCTCCTCCAGCATGGTGCGAATACGCGGCACCACGGAAACGATGGAGAAGCGTGCTGCTAGCATGGCTGCGGTATAGAACGAGGCCTCGGCGATGCCGATCACCGGCTTATCCGTCATTTCGCGCGCCCCTTGCAGGCCCGGGTCGCCGTAGCAGGCAATGACATAGGCATCGATGTCTTCGCTCTCACCTTTGCGAATTTCGTCAAGCACACCGACGGCGGCGACATATTCGTCATAATAGGATTCGATCGAAGTAGGGCCGAATTCCGGACTGACAGCGATAATTTCTGTGCCGGCCCGCGCCACCGAGCGCGCGGCATCGCCGATACCAGCCGTCATTTCGAGCGTCGTATTGGGGTTGATTACCTTGATCCTCATCGCTTGGCTCCTCTGGGTTTTATCGGTTACTTGGCGTTACGTATTTCCGCCGTGGCGGCGGAATCGAGCTTCAGGGCTGCCGTTATAATAACGCCATAATCATCTTTCGCTTTCTGAACGGAAATATAGCCGTCCAGCACGTCTTCTAAAACATCTGCCTCGGGGCGCGTCATCGGGTCGCCGTAACCACCGCCGCAGGTGCCGGTAAGGGCGAGGGATTCGCCGGCTTTGACCGCGCGGCTCGGCATCATCGAGGGCAGGCTGTTTTTGGTGCCGTCGGCATCCATATAGTCGAGCGCGGCAGTGTTGCCTTCAGCGCCACCATCAAAGCCCCAGGGCGCAAATTTATGGCCATCGCCCTCGATCGAGATGAAGCTGTCTTCAAGAAACTCGACCTCGCGGATGGAGCCGATGCCACCGCGCCAACGTCCGGCGGCGGCGGCGTTATCGCGCAGTTCATAGCGCGTGACGCGAAGGGGTGTGTGCGATTCAATATCCTCAATCGGATTGTTGCGCGTATTGGCGTAGAGCGTATCGACCGCGTCCATGCCGTCCTTGCCATAGCGCCCGCCATAGCTGCCTTCATGAATTTCCATATGCACCCAATGCTGCTCGCCTTTGATGCCACTGAAGGCAACAACTTTGAGATTGCCAACACCGGCGCCGACTTTGGTCGGCACAGCTTCGGCCAACGCCTTCATCAGCGTGTCGGCGACGATATTCCCGGGCGCGAAGCGGGCGATGGTGGGGGCAGGGAAGATCGGATTGGCGAGGCAGCCTTCCGGCGCGACGATCGTGATCGGGCGTACCAGGCCGGAATTTTGCGGGATACTGCCATAAACCGTACTGTCCAAAAGGATTGACCGCAACGTGAGCCATATCGCGCAATCCACCGTGCCTTCGAGCGGCATATTGATCGGCCGGTCGTCGCACTGATCTGCCGTACCAGTGAGGTCGACGGTCAAATCACTGCCGGAAACATTGACCGTGACGGCAATTTTGTAATCGCGCCGCATGGGGTCATCGAGAAAGCCATCGAAATGGCCAACGGCGCTATAGCTGCCATCCGGCAATTCTTCGATGGCTTGGCGCATCAGGCGCTCGGAATAATCCATCAGCGCGTCGGCGGCAGCATCGACGGTTGCCAGGCCGTAACGTTCGATCAGCTCCAAAAAACGATCGGCGCCAATGCGTGAGGCCGCGACCTGGGCTTCCATATCGCCGACCACCAGGTCGGAGGCGCGGATATTGTCGCGTAAAATGCACCACAGGACCTCGTTTTTCACGCCTTGGTCATAAGCTTTGAGCGCCTTAAATTGTAGGCCTTCCGCATAAGCGTCCATGGCATCGACGATGCCGCAACTGCCGGGGCTGAGCGCGCCGATATCGAGATGATGGGCAGTGGTCACCGAATAGCCGACCAGCTTATCGCCCGCGACAAAAACCGGCACAATGAAGGCCACATCCGGGCCGTGACTGGCGCCGTGATAAGCCGAATTGTGAATGATCACATCGCCCGGGCGCAGCACATCGCCGCGCTCCTCGAACAATTGATGCATGCCTTTGACATAACCCGGGATCGGCCCGCTCTGTAGCGGCGTGCTTTGCTTTGATTCGCAGAGTTGGCGGCCCTTGACGTCGATGATGGCGGCGCCGAAATCCTCCGATTCACGGATGATGCTCGAATACGACATGCGCATCAGCTTGTAGCCCATTTCGACGGCGATGTTTTCGAGGGCACCCTGGATGACGTTGGCTGTCACCGGATCGATGGCGCGCGCATTCGGCCGATTTTTATTTCCATTGGCGGTCATAATATTCAGCCTTTCTTGTTGGCCGTCAGAATCAAATTAGAGCCCTTGTCCAACACGGCTGTCCAGCCGGGCGGTATCACGGTGGTGGTGTCTGTTTGCAGGATCACAGCCGGGCCGTCGAACGGGGTATCAAGCGGCAGTTTAGCACGGATATAAAAATCTGTTTCGAGCCGTTGCAGGGTGCCATCCACACGGAACACCGATATGGCCGTTTTGGCCCGCGCTGCCCCAAAGGTTTCGCCAGTGGGCACGGGCGGGTTGGCGATTTTTGGCATGGCGCCGACGCCGGTCAGGCGAATATTGACGATCTCAATCGGGCTATCCGTAAAGAAGTGGCCATATTCCTGCTCATGAATTTTGTGGAAGGCCAGCCACACCTGCTCCAGCGCCGCTTCGTCAAGATTATCCGCCGGAATGGCAGCGCGCAGCTCATAGCCCTGGCCGACATAGCGCAGATCACCGAAGCGCAGTTGTTGGACATCGTCTTGTGTGAGGCCATCAGAGGCGAATTGATCGAGCAGCTCTTTGCTGAGCGCATCAAAATCGCGGTTGAGTTTGGCCAGATCGACGGAGCCTTTGACCTGGAATTCGGTTTTGATCTGGTCGTATTTGAGATCGGTGGTCAGCAGGCCGGCGGCTGAGGTGATGCCGGGGTGGGGCGGTACGACAACTTCTGGTATGCCCATCATATCGGCCACTTCCGCACCATGCAGTGGTCCGGCGCCGCCAAAGGCAACGAGCGAGAAGCCGCGTGGGTCTATGCCCTTCTGCACCGTCTTGGCGCGGATGGCGTTGGCCATATTGCTGTTCATAATAGTGAGCACGCCTTCGGCCGCTTCAAAACGGTCAATGCCGAGGCGCTCTGCGAGGTCATCAATCACCTTCTCCGCAGCCTTGATGTCGAGCGCCATGCTGCCGCCGAGGAAATTGTCCGCGTCCAGGCGGCCGAGCGCCAGATTTGCATCGGTCACGGTCGGCTCTTTGCCGCCATGGCCGTAACAGGCCGGGCCGGGGCGGGCGCCTGAGCTTTGCGGTCCCACTTTGAAGCCACCACCGGCGTCCACATAGGCAATCGAGCCGCCGCCGGCGCCGATGGTGCCGATATCGATCATGGCAACCAAAATTGGATAGCCGCCGATCCAGGTATCGCGCGCCGTTGCTTCACTATATTGGCCATCGATGACGATACCGATATCGGCACTGGTGCCGCCGACATCGAAGGTAATCAAACGACTGCGCCCGGAGAGCGACGCCGTCCACGCGCCGCCTAAAATGCCGGCTGCCGGGCCGGATAGCAGTGTAACAACCGGCAGTTCGGCCACTGTCTGCGCTGTGGCCACGCCGCCATTAGAGCCCATGATATGCAGATCAGCGGTCAATCCCGCCTCGTTCAAACGACCGCCGAAGAGCTGTACATAATTGCGCACTTTGGGGCCGATGAAAGCGTTCATGGCGGCAGTGGTAAAGCGCTCAAATTCACGAAATTGCGGCGCTACCCGAGCCGAAGTGGCAACGAATGCCTCGGGGTATTCTTCCAGCACGATCTCGCGCGCCCGCTGCTCATGCTTGGGCTCGAGATAGGAAAACAGGAAACAGATGGCAATGGATTCGACGCCCTCAGCCTTGAATTCCCGCGCCGCTTTCCGCACAGCTTCTTCATCGAGCGGCACCAGCACTTCGCCGCTCGGTGGGATCAGGCGCTCGGGCACCGTCTTGCGGTAGCGCCGGCGCACCAGGGGGCGCGACTGCCAGGGAATATCCTGCATGATCGAGTAGTTCTCGGGCCGTTGATGGCGGCCAATATGGAGAATGTCACGATAACCTTCGCTGGTGATCATGCCGGTGCGCGCGCCGTCGTGCTCAAGCACGGCGTTGGTGGCGATGGTGGTGCCGTGGAAGACATGGTCAATATCGCCCGGCGCGATGCCGCTTCGGCTGCATAGCTCGGCAATACCGTTGGTGGCGCCGATGCTGGGGTCTTCCGGCGTTGTTGGGACCTTATGAATATCGGTTTGCTGGGTCTCGCTATCGGTAATTATCAGGTCGGTAAAGGTGCCGCCGACATCAACGCCAATCAATTTCATCAGGTGCTTCCAATTGTCTTGTGTGCCTTGCTTGCGTCCGAAGGGCGGGGGAATTCCGCCAACGCGAGCGCAGTTTGGGTCGCGCTTGTTGCGCCGTCAAGAACGCGCTGCAGAGAGGCGTGTTTTTGTTTGTTTTTTTGCCGATTTTCGGCAGTGCCACTTTCCAGAGGGGGGGGATATAGGGCAGAATGTCCGGACAAAATTTTAGCAACAATTATATCACTCAGGGAGAGCCTCATGGCTAAAGTTCTGGTAATCGTGCCCTTCGCTTTCGACGACGATGGGATCGAAAATCGCCGGATTCAGCTCGATTCCGTCACGTTCGGCCCGGATATCGAATTCGATTTTCGCGGCGTCAAGGCGGGCCC
>Ga0114999_10006871_pt1 | contig 13010 bp, 9 predicted proteins | sample ArcticOcean_MG_C_3_FD_89820 | JGI IMG/M metagenome (GOLD analysis project Ga0114999, IMG submission 89820) | Marine microbial communities from western Arctic Ocean - ArcticOcean_MG_CB8_126 | ecosystem: Environmental > Aquatic > Marine > Oceanic | place: Arctic Ocean: Canada Basin | collected...
AATCATTTTTTTTTAAACCTTTTATATAATTCGTCATAATAGATGCTGAAGCTTTAGATATAATACAACCATCTCCAGTGAATGAAACATCTATAAAACTATTATTATGTATTTCAATATAAAACTTATAATGATCCCCACAAAGAGGATTAAAAGCTTCAAAAATAAATGTTGGGTTTTTTAAGATCCCAAAGTTTTTAGGTTTATTATTATGTTGAAGAAGTTTTTTTTGATATAAATTAATATTTTGCATTATTAATTTAATTTTCCAAGCCAATTTTCTAGAAAATCAGTGCAATATTCCTTGATTTTTTTATTTGAAATTTCATTTATAATTTCATTTGCAAAACCATTAATTAATAAAGATTTAGCTTCAAGTAGATCTAAACCGCGAGATCTAATATAAAATAGAGCATTTTCATCTAGTTGTCCAGTAGTTGAACCATGAGTACATTTTACATCATCTGCATAAATTTCAAGTTGTGGGTTTGAATTCATTATAGCACTTTTGCTAAGAATTAAATTATTATTCGTTTGAATTGAATCTATCTTTTGTGAATCTTCTCTAACTAGTGCTCTTCCATTAAAAACACCAGTTGATTTTTCTGATAAAATATATTTAAATAACATTTTACTTGTAACATATGCTGTTGCATGATCAAAAATAATGTTATGATCGATATGTTGTGAGTTTTTTAATAAACATAAACCATTTAAGTCAATATGTGAACCTGAACCATTTAAAATAACATTAATATCATGTCTATGTAAATTGGATCCTGATACTATATAAGTTGATTGAATACTAGCATCTTTAGAAATATTATAATTGGTATTAGCAACATGATAAGATTTAGAAGATTCATTTTGTATTCTAAAGTGTTTGATGTGACTATTGAGATCTAAATTAAAATCAGTAGAAACATTATTAAAATAAAGAGTATTTTCACCATGATATTCTTCAATAATTGTTGCATTAATATTCTTTGATGCTTTAATAATAAATTTGGGATGATTCATTAAGTTTTCAGATCCTGCAGTCATTTTATAAATAATTCTTAATGGTTCATTAATACTTTCTGTTATTTTTATTAAAAAACCATCATTTATTAATGCAGTATTGAGGTAGACAAATGGATTTGCAGAAGCATCATATTTAACACCAAAGGGTGATTGAAAGTTCTCTTCTTTATTTAATATACTTTCAATTGAAATGAAATCCGGAACCTTAGATAATTTTTCTAAAAATCTTCCATTTAAAAAGTATAATGTAGGAAATTGAATATCATCTTCAATCTTTGTATTAAATTCGTTTTTTATGGTATGATTAGGAAGAAAGAATTTTAGTTTATTTAATTTAGATAGATTTGTGAAACGATAATTTTCCAAGTTTGTTTTTGGAAATCCATATTTAATGAATTCAGCTAATGCTTTTTTTCTTTTTTTAATAATATTATTATTTGAAGAATTTGATGAAATATATTGTTTTAATTGTGTTGTTAAATGGTCCATAAATATTTTAAGCCAATGTTTCTAACCAGCTATATCCTTTTTCTTCAAGTTCTAAAGCTAATTCTTTACCACCAGATTTAATTATTTTTCCATTCATTAAAACATGAATTTTATCTGGGTTCATATATTGTAATATTCTTTGATAGTGAGTTATAACAATTACCGATTTATCACTTCTTCTAAAATCATTAACCCCATTAGCAACTATTCTGATTGCATCAATGTCTAGACCTGAATCTGTTTCATCTAAAATAGCTAAGGAAGGATCTAGGCTAAGCATTTGAAGAATCTCATTTCTTTTTTTTTCTCCACCAGAAAAACCATCATTTACAGAACGTTTTAGGTATTTTTCATCCATTTGGACTTGAGACATTTTTTCTTTAATAAAAGTTAAAAACTCAACAGAGTCCATTTCTTTCTTTCCTCTATTTTTTCTTACAGCATTTACAGCTGCTTTGAGAAAATAAGCTAGATTTACTCCTGGTATGACTGCAGGGTATTGATAAGACATAAAAATGCCGTTTAAAGCTCTTTTTTCTGGATCTAACTCTAGTAAATTATTACCATTAAATAATATTTCCCCATCTAATACTTTGAAAAGCTCTCTTCCTGCTAAAACGTGAGCCAATGTGCTTTTTCCAGAGCCATTTGGCCCCATAATTGCATGTAATTCTCCAGGTAAAATATTTAAGTTAATACCTTTTAAAATTTCTTTATTTTCAATAGAAACTTTAAGGTTTTTTATTGCAAGCATTCAATTATCTCCAAAACTTTTATTTAAAATTAAATTATCCTACGCTTCCTTCAAGACTAACTTCTAATAGTTTTTGTGCTTCAACTGCAAATTCCATAGGAAGTTCTTTAAAAACTTCTTTGCAAAAACCATTTACTATCATTGATACAGCATCCTCTGTAGAAATTCCTCTTTGATTACAATAATAAATTTGATCTTCACCTATAGCAGAAGTAGAAGCTTCATGTTCCATTTGAGCTGATGGATTTCTCACATCAATATAGGGAAATGTGTGAGCACCACATTTATCTCCAATTAATAAAGAATCACATTGTGAATAGTTTCTTGCATTTGATGCATTTTTTAATATTTTAACAGCTCCTCTGTAGGTATTTTGACCTTTTCCAGCAGAAATTCCCTTAGATATAATCGTACTTGAAGTATTATTACCAATATGGGTCATTTTTGTTCCAGTATCTGCTTGTTGAAAATTATTAGTTAAAGCAACAGAATAAAACTCACCAACAGTATTGTCACCTTTTAGTATTACACTTGGATATTTCCATGTTATTGCAGATCCTGTTTCAACTTGTGTCCAAGATATTTTAGCATTCTCTTCTAAGCAAGTACCTCTTTTTGTCACAAAATTATATATTCCACCTTTACCTGTTTTAGGATCTCCTGGGTACCAATTTTGAACTGTTGAATATTTAATAGTTGCATTTTTATGAGCTACTAACTCAACTACAGCAGCATGAAGTTGATTTTCATCACGCATTGGTGCTGTACAACCTTCTAAATAACTTACATAACTACCCTCATCTGCAACAATCAAAGTTCTTTCAAATTGACCAGTGTTTGCAGCATTTATTCTAAAATATGTAGAGAGCTCCATTGGACATTTAACACCTTTTGGTATGTAAACAAAACTTCCATCAGAGAAAACAGCAGAATTAAGACAAGCAAAAAAATTATCAGTTGATGGAACAACAGAGCCTAAATATTTTTTAATAATATCCGGATGATTTTGAACTGCTTCTGAAAATGAACAAAAAATAACTCCAGCTTTTTGAAGTTCTTCTTTAAAAGTAGTTGTGACAGATACAGAATCAAAAACAGCATCAACAGCTACACCAGCAAGCATTTTTTGTTCTTCTAAGGGGATTCCAAGTTTATCATATGTTTTAAGCAATTCAGGGTCAACTTCATTTAAACTTTTTGGACCATCTTTCTTGTCTTTGGGTGCAGAATAGTAACTAATTTTTTGATAGTCAATTGGATCGTGTTTTAGCATAGACCAATTAGGCTCAGACATTTTTTTCCATTGTGCAAATGATTTAAGCCTCCAATCTAATAACCATTTTGGCTCATTTTTTTTCCCTGAAATAATTTTGACAATATTTTCATTTAGTCCTGGTGGAATAGTCTCTTGATCAATTTCAGTAACAAAACCATATTTATAAGCTTGTGCAAGTTTTTGCTCAATTTCTTTTATTTCATCACTTAATACTTTTGTAGATTTATTTTTCATTTTTTTCTCATTTCTTGGTATATACTAAAAACAACACATTAAATTATTATTTCAATTAAGAAATTAGAGTAAAATTATTATTTATAGTAGCATTATTGGTAATAAAAAAATTATTTAATTATTAAAAATTTATTTTTATCAAGTTTATTAAAAGTCCCAATTTCCACTGCTGGAAATAAAGATGATTTATTATGTTCTTTTAAAAAGTTTGAGACGTTTTTTTTGGGCATAGAAATTAATAACCCTCCTGAAGTTTGAGCATCAGCAAGTAACAACTTTTCATTATAAGTTATATTTGATACATAATGTATTTTTGAATTATAAAACTCCAAATTTTTTTTTGTACCAGATGGAAATATACCTTGTTCAATAAAATTTTTGACTTCATTAATAAATTGAATTTTATTAAAGTTTATTTTAGCAGAAAGGTTGCTTCCCTTAGCCATTTCAATCAAATGTCCAATTAAACCATATCCAGTTACATCAGTTGCAGATGAAGCATTATATTTATGCATTAATTTAGAAGATTTAGAGTTTAAACTTTTCATAACAGATAGTGCAATATTAATAATATTTTTATTTGCGACTCCTTTTTTTATCGCAGTTGAAATTATTCCAGTACCAATAGGCTTTGTTAATAAAATTGATTCATTGATTTTTGCATTACTATTCGATATAATTTTATTTATTTTTACTTCACCTGAAACTACAAGTCCGTATTTTGGTTCATTATCATAAATACTGTGACCTCCAAGTATTGGAATATTAGCTTCTTTGCATTTAGATTCACCTCCTTTAAGAATTTCTACTAAAATTTTTTTATCTAAATTTTTTGGAAATGCAACAATATTTAGAGCAAAAAGAGGTTTTGCTCCCATAGCATAAATATCAGATAATGAATTTGCTGCAGCTATTTCACCAAAAGAAAAAGGGTCGTCTACAATTGGTGTAAAAAAATCAACAGTTTGAACAATTGCTTTATTTTTACTAATCTTAAAAATAGCTCCATCATCAAAATTTTTTGAATCTGTTATGATGTTTTTATTATTAAAATTATTGTTTAATTCACTCAAAACTTGAGTTAAGTCTTTTGGACTGATTTTACAACCTCATCCAGCACCACTTGAATATTGTGTTAATCTTTTATTCATTTTACTTAAAAATTAATCTTAATTTATGCAAATATTTTAGATTAATTTAAGTTTTATATGTCAAGACCAATAGAAAATTTAGAATCATTAAAACCCATGAATACTGACAAGACTCTTTATGGGTCAATTGAAATAGGTGGTACAAAAATTAATTGTGCTGTTGCTGAAACAAAAGTTTCTAGTAATTCATTACCATCAATTTTATTTGAAAAACAAATCAAAACTCAAAACCCTCTAAGTAACATTAACGATATACTTGAGTTTTTTAAACCGCATAAAATTCAAGGTTTAGGAGTTGGTTCTTTTGGTCCGATTGAGCTTAATAAAAATTCAAAGAGTTATGGTACGATTACTACAACACCCAAACTAGAATGGAGAAATTTTGATTTATTCAATATTTTGCAAAAACATTTTAATTGCAAAATTTATATTGATACTGATGTTAATATAGCTGCACTAGCTGAAGGCAAGTGGGGGCGAGGAAAAGAATTGAATTCATGTTTATATTTAACAATAGGTACAGGTATTGGAGGTGGAATGTTTTTAGATGATAGATTGCTTCATGGTTTGTTTCATCCTGAGATGGGACACATTATTATAAGAAAACATCCTGAAGATCATTTTAAAGGAGTTTGCCCTCATCATCAAGATTGTTTAGAGGGTTTATCCTCTGGATTTTCAATTGAAAAAAGATTTAGAAAGAAAGCAGAACTTTTAAATAATAAAGAAAGAGCATTTATAGAAAAAATCATTTCATATTATTTAGCTCAAGCAATAACAAATTATATTTTAATTTTATGTCCTAAAATAATTATTTTAGGAGGTGGAGTGATGACTTTAAAAAGTCAAGGAGAAAACAAAATGAATAATTTTAATATTTTAAAAAAAATTCAATTAAATGTTAAAAACATGCTTAATAACTATATTAATAAAAATGAATTAAATAAAAATATAGATGAATATATAGTATTTCCAGGCTTAGGACAAAAATCGGGGATTTTTGGTGGTTTTGCTTTGTGTGTTTTTGAAAAAAATTAATTCGTTTCTTGATACCAAAAATTCATATTAAATTAAATTAATTTATATGCTAATGTTTAAGAATTATGTCAAATAAAAATATTGAAAAATTAGAAAGTGTTGTCATCCGTTTTGCTGGTGATTCTGGTGATGGCATGCAACTTATGGGTGATAGGTTTACAACCACAGCAGCTTTGGTTGGAAATGATTTAGGAACATTTCCAGATTATCCAGCTGAAATAAGAGCTCCAGCTGGCTCTTTAGCAGGAGTAAGTGCTTTTCAATTACAGTTTAGTAGTAAAAATATTTTTACACCAGGAGATAAATTAGATGTATTGGTTGCAATGAATCCAGCAGCCTTAAAAATGCATCTTGAAGACTTGAAATCAGATGGAATTTTAATTGCAAATAAATCTAATTTTACTCCAAGAAATTTAAAAATGGCCGGTTGGGAAAGTAATCCTCTAGAAAATGAATCACTAAAACAATATACTCTATATGATTTAGAAATCAGTAGATTAGTGGCAAATGCAACTTTAGATATGGGGTTATCTAATAAAATTGTTGAAAGAACAAAAAATTTTTTTGGATTAGGTCTTCTTTATTGGATGTATGGCAGACCTCTTGATCCAACTATTGATTGGTTAGAAAAAAAATTTAAAAAGAAGCCTGAATTGATCGAAGTGAATGTAAGAGCTCTAAAAGCAGGATTTAATTTTGGTGATATTACTGAATCATTTGCAACTAAATATGAAGTTGGTGCTGCTCCACTTAAACCAGGAGTTTATAGAAATATTGTTGGTAATCATGCTACAGGATTAGGTTTATTGGCTGCCTCCCAACTTGCAGAAATACCATTATTTTTTGGTGGTTATCCCATAACACCTGCAAGCGATATATTGCATCAGTTATCAAATTATAGAAACTACGGAGTTAAAACTTTTCAAGCTGAGGATGAAATATCTGGTATTGGTTCTGTGCTTGGTGCAGCTTTTGCAGGAAATTTAGCAGTAACAGCTACTTCTGGACCAGGAATAGCTTTAAAAACTGAAGCAATTGGTTTAGGAGTTATTACTGAGCTTCCAATGGTAATTATAAATGTTCAAAGAGGTGGTCCAAGTACTGGATTGCCTACAAAAACAGAACAAGCAGATTTGTTAATGGCAATGTATGGTAGAAATGGAGAATCTCCCCTTCCAATAATTGCTCCATCAACACCAGGTGATTGTTTTTATATTGCTTATGAAGCTTGTAGAATTGCTATTAAATATATGACACCCGTTTTTATATTATCTGATGGTTTTATTGCAAATGGTTCAGAACCATGGATGTTGCCTGATTTAGATAAACTTTCAAAAATTAAAATAGATAAGCCTTTATCTAGAGATGGGCAATTTTTACCATATGAAAGAAATGAAAAAACTCTTTCTAGGGGTTGGGCTTTTCCAGGATTAAAAGGGTTTGAACATAGGCTTGGTGGTCTAGAGAAAGAGCATGTTACAGGCAATGTAAGTTATGATCCCGACAATCATGATTTAATGGTTAAGTTAAGAGAAAAAAAAGTTTCTTTAATAACTCAAGAAATATCTAAAACAGAAATTTATGGTAAGTCTACAGGTAAGGTTTTAGTATTAGGCTGGGGAAGTACTTTTGGTGCAATTAGAAGTGCAGTTGAGTCATTGAATGAAGAAGGTAAGTCAGTATCACATGTGCATATTAAGTGGATAAATCCTTTTCCTTCAGATTTAGGAGAAATTTTGTTAAAATTTCAAAAAATTTTAATTCCTGAAATAAATTCTGGACAATTAATTAAAATCATACGTTCTGAATTTTTAATTGATGCCCAAGGTTTTAATTTGGTTAGAGGTAAGCCATATACTAAGTCTCAAATTATTGATAAAATAAAAGAAATATTGTAGGTAAAAATATTATGGAAAAAAAAGAAGCAACTTTAACTAGAAAAGATTTCACATCTGACCAAGATGTAAGATGGTGTCCTGGATGTGGGGATTATTCTATTTTAACTCAGACACAAAAAATTATGCCTGAATTTAATATTCCAAAAGAAAAAATCGTATTTGTTGCAGGAATAGGATGTTCAAGTAGATTTCCATATTATATGAATACTTACGGTTTTCATACCATTCATGGTAGGGCACCTACAATTGCATCTGGAATTAAAATTTCAAATCCAGATTTAAATGTATGGGTTATAACTGGAGATGGAGATGCGTTATCAATTGGTGGAAATCATTTAATACATGTTTTAAGAAGAAATATTGATTTAAATATTATTATGTTCAATAATGAAATTTATGGATTAACAAAAGGACAATATTCTCCTACTTCAAAACTTGGTCACAAAACTAAGTCGTCTCCTTTTGGGTCTGTTGATAGGCCATTTAATACACCTTCTGTAGTTTTAGGGGCTAAAGCAACTTTTTTTGCAAGAACTATTGATTCTCAACCTAAACATTTACAATATACTTTAAGAAAAGCACAAGAACATATTGGTTCATCTTTTATTGAAGTTTTCCAAAATTGTATAATTTTTAATGATGGAGCCTTTTCTCATGTTACTGATAGAGAAATTAGGGAAGATAATATTCTTGATTTGAAAAATGGGGAACCAATGATATTTGGTAAAGAACAAGATAAAGGTATTAAACTTGATGGTTTCTCTCCAAAAGTTGTTCAAATTGGTAAAAATATATCAAAAGATGATTTGCAGGTTCATAATGAAAAAGATCGAAATTTAGCTTCAATTCTTGCTAATTTTACTGAAAACGAATTATTACCAACTCCTTTAGGTGTTTTTTACTCTGAAGATAAACCCAGATATGAAGAATTACTTGTAAATCAAATTAAAGAATCAGTAAAAAATTTAGGGAAAGGTGATTTAAATAAATTAATTGCTGGTTCAGATCATTGGAAAGTTTCTTAATAATTTTTTTTATATTTGCTTTTCTAATACCTATTTATAATTTGGTAATAAATACAAGATAATTATATGTCATTCAGAATTGAAAAAGATACAATGGGTGAAATTAAAGTTTCATCATCGAAATATTGGGGAGCTCAAACTCAACGTTCAATTGAAAATTTTAAAATTGGTTCACAAACATTCCCCTTAGATTTTATTAAAGCTTATGCATTAATAAAGTTAGTCTCTGCAGAGACTAACTCTAAATTAGGAATTTTAGATAAAAAAATTTCTTTACTTATAATTGAAGCTTCACAAGAAATTATTGATGGGAAGCATAATGATAATTTTCCTTTAGTAATTTGGCAAACAGGAAGTGGCACCCAAACAAATATGAATATGAATGAGGTGATTTCTAACAGAGCAATAGAAATTTCAGGTGGAGTATTAGGTTCAAAAAACCCTGTGCATCCAAATGATCATGTAAATAAATCACAATCTACAAATGATACTTTTCCTTCAGCAATAAATGTTTCGGCAGCAATTTTATTAAATGATAAATTATTGCCTAGTTTGAAAAAGTTAAAAAATTCTTTGTCAAAAAAATCTAAAGAATTTGAAAAAATTATTAAATTAGGAAGAACACATCTTCAAGATGCTACTCCAATTTCATTAGGACAGGTTTTTTCTGGATATGCATCTCAGCTAGAGCATTCCATTTTTGCAATAAATAATTCTATGAATCATCTATATGAATTACCTTGGGGAGGAACAGCTGTAGGTACTGGTTTAAATTGTCCTGAAGGTTTTAGTGAAATGGTAGCAAATAGAATTTCAGAAAAAACAAAATTACCCTTTATATCTGCACCAAATAAATTTGAATCAATGGCAGCACATGATTCTGCAGTTGAAATGTCTGGTTCTTTAAAAGTATTAGCATCATCTTTAAATAAAATTGGGAATGATATTAGGTTGTTGAGTAGTGGTCCTAGATCCGGAATTGGTGAACTTATAATACCTACTAATGAGCCAGGTTCATCAATAATGCCTGGAAAAGTGAATCCAACTCAAGTTGAAGCTTTGTCTATGATTATTGCAAAAGTATTTGGTAATGATTTAAGTATTTCATGGTCAGGATCCTCTGGAAATTTTGAATTAAATGTATATAGACCAATAATTGCATTAACATTAATTGAATCTATAGTATTATTAAGTGATGGATGTAATTCATTTAGAGAGAAGTGTATTGAGGGAATTATTCCTAATTATGAGAAAATTGAAATTAATTTGAATAATTCATTAATGCTTGTAACTGCTCTTGCACCTCATATCGGATATGATAGAGCTGCTGAAGTTGCAAAAAAAGCTCACATTAAAAAATTAACATTAAGAGAAACTGTCATTGAACTGGGATATATGACTGGAAAAGAATTTGATGAAAAAGTAAATCCAGAAAAAATGATTAGTCCTTTTAAATTAAATTAAAATTTTTATGTCTAAATGGAAAGACAATATTTTTCTAATTAAAAATTTTATTTTACAGGTTTTATTTATTTTTCTTATAATATTTTTTCTTTCAGCAATATATATATATTATTTATCTATAGATTTACCATCACTAGAGCAGTTGGAAAATTTTGACCCAGATGAGGCAACTGAAATTTTATCTTCCGATGGCGTTTTATTAAAAGAATTATACACTCAAAGAAGAATGCGAATTGATTTAGAAGAAATTCCAAAATCATTAATTAATGCTGCAATAGCTTCAGAAGATAGAAGGTTTTATGATCACTGGGGTATCTCAATGAGGGATGTTTTAAGAGCAATAATTATCAATGCTATTCCACCCCCTAGTTTTAGACAAGGTTTTAGTTCAATAACTCAACAACTTGCAAGAAATCTCTACGATACAATTGGTTTTAAAAAAACAATTTCTAGAAAAATAAAAGAAATGATCACAGCAGTTCAAATAGAAAGAACCTATACAAAAGAAGAAATAATTGAAATGTATTTAAATTCTATTCATTTTGGACACGGAACATTTGGTGTGGAAGTAGCTGCAAAAAGATTCTTTAAGAAAGATGCCTCTGATTTAACTTTAGAAGAATGTGCTTTATTAATTGGAGTGCTGCCAAGGCCAGCTACATACAGTCCTATCAATAATCCAGAGATTGCCTTAAGAAGAAGAAATATTGTTTTAAAATTAATGTTTGATCAAAAATTTATTTTAGAGTCTCAGTATTTAGAAGCTAAAGCAATGCCATTAGATGTAACTCCTAATAGAGATGATATTGGTAAAGCACCTTATTTTACTGAATATGTAAGAAGAATTCTTGAGATAGAAGATGAGAAATTAGATTTAGATATATATAGAGATGGATTAACTATATATACTACTATAGATAGTAGACTTCAAACTATTGCTGAAAATACCGTAATGAGTATTATTAAAGATAATCAAGAAAAACTTAATTCAAGGCTATTCAAAAACAGAGAAGAATTTGAAGAATTAGCTTACTTAGGTATTTATCCTGAGGATTCTATAAAGATAATGATGCAGGGAATAAAACCTTTATATAAGGATTTAAGAGATAAGCTATTAGTTCAAACAGCATTTGTAGCAATTGACCCTAAAACTGGATATATAAAAGCTATGATAGGAGGTAGGCCAGATTATCATGATCAATATAATAGAGCCACCCAAGCTAAAAGACAACCTGGGTCTGTATTTAAACCATTTGTTTATGCAGCAGCTTTAGATAATGGTTATCCAGTTACTTATCAATTATTAAATCAACCAGTTGTTTTAAACATACAAAATTTTGAAGGTAAATGGGAAAAATGGATGCCAAATAATTATGATGGATCTACGGGTGGTCTAACAACTTTAAGAGATGGATTAAAAAAATCTATGAATCTTATTTCAGTAAGAATGGTTCAAGAACTTGTACCAGCTGAAGTTGTTGCAAATATGGCAAAGAGAATGAAGTTATCAACACCAATACGAGCTGTAGATGCAATTGCATTAGGTACTTCAGAGGTATATCCTTTAGAAATAACTTCAGCATATGCAACTTATGCAAATAATGGTGTTTGGTGTAAACCTATTGCTATAAATAGAATTGTTGATCGATTTGGAGTTACCATTAAAGAGTATTCTCCAAGAAGAGAAGAAGTTTTAAGTGAAGAAACAGCTTTTTTAATAACTGATTTATTACAGTCAGTAGTTGATAAAGGAACAGGTGGAAGTGCTAGATGGAAATATAAATTTACTCACCCAGCTGGAGGAAAAACCGGTACAACTCAAAATTGGACAGATGCTTGGTTTGTTGGATATTCTCCAAAGATTGCAGCAGGTGTATGGTTTGGAGTTGATGATCCTAAAGTTAGTTTAGGTGTTAATCAATCAGGTTCAAGAGCTGCTTTACCTGTATGGGCAAAATTTATGAAAGCTGCTCATGATAGTTTGGGTTGGAAACATGAAAAATTTACAAGACCTGATGGAATATTAACTAAAAAAATATGTAAAATATCTAAAGACTTGCCTATTAGAAATTGTCCAATTGAAGAAGAAATTTTTAACTCTAAATATGCACCATCTGTAAAATGCAAAATACATACTGATGGATTTCCACGAAGAATGAGAAATTAACTTATTTCTTTTTATTAGAATTTTTTAATAAATAATTTTCATTCGAGACTAGATATAATAATACCAATCCAATTAATCCTAAAACTAAATTAGGAAGCCACATTGCTAAACCACCATTAATTAAATTCCTATCTGCCATTTCTTCACCTCCAATTAAAAAAAGATAATAAAGTAAAATAAAACTAAAACTAAAAACTAACGCAATAAAAAAACCTCCTTTTTTATTTATCATTCCAAGTGGTGCCCCAACTAAAATAAAAATAATACAAGCTATTGGTAAGGAGAATTTTTTATGAATTTCAACTAAATATTTATTTTTATTCCTTTTATATCCATTTATCATTTGAATATCTGCAGATAATCTTTGAATAGTAGAAATATAATTTTTATCTAAATTATTTACATTAATTAATTTTTTTAATTTAGAAATGTCTATATTTTGTTTTTTTTGATTGAGTTTTTGAATAATAATTTCAATATCTTTATTTTTC